>OGIE01003655.1_pt1 | contig 16095 bp, 12 predicted proteins | sample 1571581 | NCBI WGS metagenome assembly OGIE01 (sample SAMEA2582021, study PRJEB24529) | metagenome | biome: Human gut stool | place: China | collected 2011
CCCTAACCCCTCCTTACACAGGAGGGGAAACCGCTTGGTTGTCAGCTCTCCCCCTGTGTAAGGGGGAGCTGGAGGGGGTATTGTTTTGTAGGAAAAAGACTTGTTAGACACATCCATCATCCTATTAATTAAAAAGAATTGGGAAAACCTGTATAACTTGTCATTGTCATAGAGTGATCCACGTAATGCATCTTCACCACTTTCCCCTCTCCTTCCAGTACTCGAACCGGTTTTCCATAAGGCTTACCTCCTAGAATTTCATATAAATACACTTTATATTTTCCATCCTTGTGAGTTGCAAATACCAGATAATCAAAATTATCATCCGTTTCAGTATCCCCAGTCCAGTAACGATTACTTATATAAGTGATTTCTTCCCCTGTCGCCATGTCTGTCGGGTTAAGCGGTTCTTCTGTATTTTGTTCTAAATCATACATGTATAACTGGTTATTATTCACGAAATACAGCATTTTAGCCGTCAACTCATTCATAGCGAATAAATTCGCCCCATTCAATTTTGAAGAAGCCGCAACTTCCGTAACTTTTTCAATCGGATTATAAGGGTCTGTATTCAACACCATTTGATAGATATAATGTTTCCCGGCCGTATTTTCATCTTCAAACAGGGCATACCCCGTGTGAGTATTACTTAAATAGTTATGTCCGAAGAATTTCAAATGATGGGTTATCCCGTTAGGTTTATTGGGTTTTTCGTTATTATCTTTATCTAAATCACTATAAGTATGCAATCCCCCGTTAAAATCCAAATACAAGAAACGTCCTTTCAACTCGTCTAAATAATAAAAACAATATTCAGCAAACACGCCATTCCGGTTAGGCTTGGTATCCTCTTCCTCGTTCACCATGGCCGGGAAACCGAATTTTCCCGTTCCTAATAAATCCCAAACAGCAGCTTGAGTTGAAAAATACGCACCTTGATCAGACAAATATCCCACTCCATACGCGTTACGCCACACGTAATACGGCTTTTCCTCGGGAGCATCCCCACTAAGGAACATGGTATTGTGCGTGTAGATCGTACTCATGTCTTCGATATTGGATATCCGAACATCGTTCTCCGTGCAAACCGTCAAAGCCTTCGTGATCACGTGTTCAGCCGTTGCATCATCAATGAAACAATACCCGGGATCCAAGCCCAAACTGACCGGAGCGGCAGGCATACGTTCCCCATCCATTTTTAAGAAAATATCATTTACCACACTATTATCCGGGACATGCAGATCAACATCCGTCGAATTACCCATATCTTTCAACAAGTAAAAACCTTCCGAAAATTTAGTTGTCACACTCAATGACATCACCTCATAAGTCTCCAGTTGATTACTCTTGTTTGTTACCCGTAATGTCAGGTCATAATACCCCTGTTTAATATTTACCGGGAAATCCAAAATACGCTCTGTTCCTATCGTGTCCAACACGATTTCAATCTTATTAGATGTCGTACCGGAACCTTTAGTAAGATTCAACGTCCATAAATAGTCAAAATCACTTTCCCCTCCCGAAGCCGTAACTGTCGGCTCCAAATGAAGTACATCTTGATAGGAAGTTTTCGTGTAACTTTTCTCCAGCCCTTCCGTCTTGATTGTACTAATCTCGTGATAATCATAGTTTCCCTTGTCATCGTAACATGCCGAGGCAAGCAGAACGAACAAGCAAATTGACAGTATATTATAAATTCTCTTTCTCATAATTCATACATCATTAAAATTCATAACGAGTAAATTTAACTAACGCTCCTTCAGTTTCTCCCGGTTCCGGAGCTTCCCGGAGTGGTCCTTCTCCCCGAGCGGCTCTTGCATCATTTTCCTCTGCTAATTTCCGCGTGAAGAAATAAAACCAGTAATCCGTCGTCCCCATATCAACACTATTCGGATCACCCACCAACGAGTAAAAAAAGTCATCATTCATCTTGATTCCCATGTCTGCCGTGGCATCAATCATAAACTGGTGTTTTACTTTTCCATATTTCCCGGCAAAATAATAGCTTGCGTATGTATTCCAATATCGCGGTTGTGTTAATATATCAGCTATGGTTATTACCTTTTCCTGATATACCTCATACCCGGAGACGAAATTCTCATTATGACCAATCCGAATGCATAATGTTACCTCTTGTTGCTTCAAAGAAGGATCACGTTTCAACACAATCGGAAAACGGGCCTCATTTTTCCCAGCGGGAATCTTATAATGTGCAGAAACAAGCGGATCATCAAATGCAATATAGTGTTTTCCGGCAACAGCCTGCTCATTCTCACCTTTCTTCACCTGTTCCAACGTAAACGGACGATCATAATTCTCTATATATCCCATTGTTTCCACTTCCAACCAAACAGTATCCAGCACTTTCGTTTCCACGTCATAAACAAACGTACGAGGAATCACGGTGTCCGACATCGTGTAAGGTTCATACACGAAATTCAATCGATTTTCAGAAGCATTATACACCTCCATATCATCTTCACAGGCGAACAATCCGAAAACCGGTAATAGCCACAGAATATATTTCTTCATTTTTTTCATAACTTTCTACTTTTAATTTGCATTCACTTCCGTACTTGGTAAGGGTACGATATAATCCAGTTCACTAACCTCCCGATCTGTCTTCCACAACATATTCTTCACCCCCAAACGTTTATACATGTAGAACATCTGGCCTTCTCCAAAAAATTCTCTACGATATTCCCGCATGATTTCAGCTGTCACTTGATCCTGTTGCAAAGGTGTCGCATCCACGTTTCTCGCCTTCATATAAGGAATATATAGAGCATTTGCTTCATTTAAACTTGGAGCTGCTTCAATAGCGATTAAATACATTTCAGACAAGCGAATTAACGGGACGACCTGCTTTTGTGAAGCCAATACTTCCATATCCGTGTTTGTGGTGGACGAGGGTTGATCATACTTTTTCAGTACAGGTTTAATATTTCCTTGATTGTCCGGGAGTCGATTCCATATTTGAACCCGATTGTTCACGGCTGTAGACTGACCGGCAAATAAATCATTATTAAATTGTTTTTCTGTAAGATAAATCACTTTAGGATCTGATCGGTCAAATAAATCTCCGATATTATCTTCAATTTCATAATTACTTAAAGCCAAAATACACTCTGAAGGTAACGCAAAATTACTATTGCTAATATCCCCGGCCCCAGCCAACTCAAGCACTTTTTTCCCGTTTTTATCTACTGCATCAATCACTTCTTTAGCTGCTGCGTAAGCCTCGGTTTTCTTTCCCATATACATATACAGCCTTGCCCTCATTGCTTTCACCGCGTAATAATTGAAACGGAAACGCCGGAACCCTAAAAATTCATCATCCAGCTCTACATTATAATTTTTTGTATCATAAAAATTATCGAGTTCTTGAAAGGTATACTCAAACAGCGGATCGTGATCTTTAAGCAATGCTTCTGCTGCATCAAGATCAGCAAGTATCAGGTTTGTGAAATCATTATACGAGTAATACGGTATAGGAGCCGTGGATACGGTCTTAGCGTAAGGTAACGATACCTGTTTGGTACCATTCTGTGGCATCTGTCCAAACAATCGCAAGATATCCAGATGACAAAAAGCTCGAACGGCTAATGCTTCCGCCTCCACAAGAGCACGAATATCTTCATTCACGATTACATGTTTATATTCAGGAACATTCTTTAATATAATATTCGCCTGGGATATCGTGTTATACATTTCCGCGTAGATCGTGGACATCAATGTCTTCGGATAATCATTTTCGTATTTAAAATCTTTGAGTTCTTGCTCGTTTCTGTAATTACTCTCCGAATAGGTCCAATGCTGTGCCATATACTCGATATCCGTAAGAATCAATTTTAATCCATACAAATTCTTTGAATTCAATTTGATATAACAAGCTGTCAAAGCATTTTTAAACCCATCAACCGATTTGAACATATCCTTTTCATCGGTCTGCGCCTCCGGCTTCACGTCCAACCAATCATTACAAGAGGTTAGTGATAAAGTCGCGAATAGTGTTATATACAGTATAAATTTTCTCATAATATCATTTGTTTAGAACATTACTGAAAGAGTTAGAGTCAATCGACGAGCAAACGGATAAGAAGTTCCTCTCTCTCGTTTGATGGAAGAGATATAGAAAATATCCGACATATTAGCCCCTATATTAAGTGTCTCTATTTTCCATCTGTCACGCAAGAAATCAGAACGGAAGCGATACTCCACGCTGGCACTCTGGAATTGGAATACATTATCATCCATCACGAAACGAGAAGTTGCCTTCGTCGAGGAAGAACCATATCCCTTGTACGGTTTCACGTCTCCGGGATTTTGCCATCTCTTTTTCAACACCCGGCTATCAACATTATTTAAATTTATATAACTCGATGTTACTTCCACTTTATTAAGCAAAGTCTCGTTATATTGTTGTCCCCCCCATTGATAAGCAAACGAAAGGTTCACGGAAAGATCTTTCCATGCAAAATAAGTACTCAGATTTCCCCTGTATTTGGGTTCGTCCACACCAAAATAACGCTTGTCCGAAGGATTCCATTTATCCGTGATATTCCCGTTCTTATCTAGGAATATTTCATAACCCGTACTCGGATCAATCCCCAATGAAGGTACAGCCCAAATAGAATTCTGCGCGTAACCTTCATATAATAACGAATTTATCTCCACGTCTTTCGCTTTATAAAGCTCACTTTGTCGTTTGATAGCCTCCGAAAGTTTCGTGATTTTATTTTTCGTGTATGCCAGTTTTCCTGTTACCGACCAGATAATATTTCGGTGTGTATCACGCATTAAATAACCGCTAAGCATCACTTCGTATCCGGTATTCTTCACCTCTCCCACGTTGTCCACGTAAGAACTGAACCCGTTTGCTGACGGCAAGTCCATTTGTGATAACAAATTAGATGTCTTCTTGCTATATATATCAAAAGAAGCTGACAAACGACCGTCAAAAAGCCCAACTTCAATACCCCCGTTCAATTGTTTTGTCACCTGCCATTTCAACTTCTCGTTACCCAATCCCATCAACTCGGATCCATTCCAAATAATATAACGTTTTCCCGTGTAACTTTGGAAAGTCGATAATGCCTGATAAGAAGAAAATTGTTGCGATCCGGTTTCTCCATACGATCCGCGAATCCGGAAATTATTCACGATATCTTGTTTCTCCATGAATTTCTCGTTATGTAGATTCCATCCGATACCGGCACTCCAGAACGGTGCAAATTTATTTTTCGTACCGAACAACGATGATCCGTCCACGCGGAAAGACAAGTCCATGTAATAACGATTATCGTAAATATAGTTGACATTTCCCGTGAACCCTACCCGGCGTGACAATTCTTCCGTACCGGAGGGAACCCCGTTTTTCTCGTATTGCAAAGCATTCCCGATAAAATCCAACTTTTTGTCGGGAAATCCTTCCACGATAAACGTGTAATTGTGATTTTTTTCTTGTGCTATCGAATAATCAAACCCGGCATATACTTGGTGCTTGTCCAAAAATGTTTTCGTATAACTTAACGTCACGTTGGCATCAATATTAATGTCTTCACCCGTACCGTAAGTATATCTTCCCTTGCGAAAATAACTGTCACTATCCGTAGATGATGCAAATGATGTGTGATCCGCTGGCTCAAACTTATCAGACGTGTTCGTCTGTTTCTGTAATCCTAATTGAGCGCGTAAACGTAAATCACTATTAATACTCCACTCTATAGAGAAATTATTCGTGATCAACGTGTATTTGTCCTCGTCTTTCCCGTTCAATCGAGAATTGTAAAGTGGATTATATTGCTTCTCGCCCTTTATCGAGTATTCTTTAATATACTCCCCATTTTCATCTTTTATCCGGTAATACGGGTTCATCTTAGCGTAATCGGAAAATGTACCATATTTACTCTCTACACCCTTGTTTATGTCTATTCCTGTCTGATTTTTAAAGATCACATTTTTCACCGAGTAAGACAAGGTTACACTACCGCTAAAAGTATTTCTTTCAGATCCTTTCATGGCTCCCATTACCGAGTTATAAGAAAGACTTGTACCCCAACGGAACGCCTCGTTTCCTCCTTCCAAACGCAAATTGTACTTCTGCCCGACTCCGGTACGTATGGGTTGACTCAGCCAATGCGTGTTCACCCCTTTCAAAACCTCCGAGTACAATTCATTGTACCTCTCCTTCAATGCCCTGTCTCTCACAACATCTTCTTTATCATCATATAAACCGACAATACGTTCTAGCTCCAATTTATCGCAAGCATTTAACAAATCATAAGAAGAAAGGTCAGGCATTTCAATATTTATTCCTCCCTGCGCGAAAATTCTTAATTTACCGGGCTTTGGGGTTTTTGTCGTCACCACGATCACACCGTTAGCCCCCCGTGAACCATAAATAGCAGTAGCAGAAGCATCTTTCAAGATATTGATATTCTCAATTTCTTCATCATTGAAGTCCATCAATTTTTGTAACGAAATCTCGAATCCATCCATGATTACCAGCGGAGCATTCAATTGCTTTGATGCTTGATTGTTCAATTCATCCACGGTTACGGGCAAAGAGGAATTACCCCGGATATTGATTTCCGGTATCACATTCGGATTACTACCCAAGGCATTATTCGCGACAACGTTAATCGAGGGATCAATATTACGCAAGGTGGCAAGCAAATTCTGTCCTTTATACATCTTTAGCTCTTTAGCCGAAACAGAAGTAACTGCTCCCGTATAACTCTCTTTCGATTTGGTAAAAATACCCGTTACAACCACATCTTCCAGAGTTTCGGTATCTTCAGCCAGCTTCACATCTATCTTCGTTCTTGAACCGATAGCAATCTCTTGCGTTTTCATTCCCACGAACGAGAATACCAGAACTTGATCACCGCTTCCGGGTATTTCCAACTTGTATTCCCCGTCAGGACTTGTTGCTGTTCCCAAGGTGGTTCCCTTAATCATCACCGTAACCCCCGGTAACACATTTCCTTGTTCATCCGTGACTTTACCCGTGATCGTTTTTACCTTCGCTTCCTCTTGCTTTGTATCCTGTTTACGAATAATAATCGTTTTCCCGTTAATCTCGTACCCGAGATTCGTGCTTTTCAGACACTCTGCTAAAATTTGTTCTACCGTGGCATCCTTAAAAGCAACATCCCTCCGGGCAAACGCTTCCAGGTTCACATCCCGATAAACGAAATCATAATCCGAATTTTTACGAATTTCACTAATGATCTCCTTTAAAGAAGCATTTTTCAATGTAAACGAGATTTTTTTCTCTTGCGAATACGCTTCCAGACTAAATTGAGTTGTAAAAATCAAGAAAAGGAGGAATAAAAACCGCCTCTTCCCGACGACATTAGAATTTTTCTTCATAATTTTGTTTTTTGAATTCAACAATTCTCCACATCCTGTTAGTAGCAGGATGTAAATGCAAAAAGTAGTGTTAACAGCGCTACTTTTTTATCTTACTATAACCGTGTTATCTTTTATATCAAATTGAACCTCTCCGGTTCTGCTTATTAATTCTAACACTTGAGAAAAAGCTTCATGCTTTTTCATGTTTAACGAGAACTTGAACGAACGTAATTCATCCCGACTATAAAACACATCAATGTTATACCACCGACTCAAATCCGTCAGTATTTTTTCCAAGGGACAATCATCATACACGAGTCGTCCGTCCGCCCATGCCAGATATAAATCAACATTAACATCCCGGACTTGTAGTCCCAGTGTCGATTTATTAAATACGACCTGCCTGTTAGGAACAAGTTTCACACTTTTCCCTTTTGCCAGTATCGTCACACTTCCACTAGCCAACGTTGTTTGAATATCGCTCTCATCTTTGTAGGCCCGAACTCCAAAAGTTGTCCCTGTTACCAACACCTTCACATCCCCGGCCATCACGACAAAAGGACGTTCAGCATTCTTACGGACTTTAAAATAAGCCTCTCCGGTCAAATGTACCCGACGTTCATTACCTTGGAATTTCACTGGAAAACTTAAAGTTGATTCAGAATTCAAGTAAATAATCGTACTATCCGACAAGGTTAATAGATATTCTCCTCCCCGGGGAATTTCCAATGTATGAAAAACCTCTGTTGTATCCGGAGAATCAATGTCCCGATATCTTAAAGAACTCGCACTAAATAACAATAAACTATCATTCTTAGCCAGATCAGAACGTAACATTTCATCTTCCAGATTTACTTTACGACCATCCGGCAATATCAAGATCGCACGGGAACCGGGAAGTTGTAAATCATTTTTAACCACCGGGAGCATTTCTCGCCGATTCTCTTTCCCCGAATAATAAAAGATTCCCCACGTGCTTATTAATAAAGCTATAGCTGCGGCATAAGCAAACCATTTTACTTTTCGATCCGGACGTCTGTTCTCCACTTTCTGTTGAAGCATTTGCCATCCCTTCTCTTCTTCCTCTTCCGTTTTTACAAAACGAAATATACTTTTCTCAACGTGTTCATTGGATAACATACGTTGGAAAAGAGCCTCGTGGCTCAGGGAACCAGCTCTCCATTCGCTCAGTTCCCTCTCCTGTGCATCATCCGTCATTCCCTGAATATGCAGGAAAATTAATCGGGCTATATGTTCTTCTCTACTTAACATCTTTTCGGTTTTAATACTAAAGCGATTTAAGTGGCATTTGGTGTAATAAAAAAAAACAACTTTTTTTCATTTATTTTTCAGGCTAGAGATAATTCGTCTTTCATTCCAAGTAAAAAAAGGAATGTATACCATTGATAAAAAAACAAATTACACAACATCAAAAGAAAATAGAACAAGAGAAAAAACTTGTTCTACTATTCGTTAAAATCATTCTTGGTCAAATATTATTCACGCCTCCTAATCCCACGTACGGAGATTTTAAAACTCAAAGATATACAAAAATTATCCCATGGAACCTGTTGCAAGTTCATTCTCCAGCAACGAATAGACATATAATGAACTCTGAAAATATAATCCTGTTTGAGGATCACGTAATTTGGCATAAGTATCAGAGGCATAAAGAACATCCAAGGCCTCAATTGCAGACATGTGATAATTATTAACAAGTAACTCTGCCAGATCTGTAGTCAAAGCCTCTTTCATATATTCAAATTCTTCACGATTCATCTCTATTAAATTTTTGAAAGAAATGCAATTGCTTTTTGAGTACCGAAAAAGTATTGATAGGTAATACCTTTCATATACTTTAAACGGTTCAAGAACTCAGAACGATCAATATTTCCATCCTTTAGTTTACGAATTTGTAATCCGACTTTATCATTAGCTATCGGACCGTAAACGATATCATACTTTATTTTTACATCTACTCCATCTCTATTGGCAAAAACAAAATCAGCCCACTCTTCAGAATATTCTGTAAAAATTTTTACATGTAATGAATTGTTGGTCATCACGCTTTCGTCAAATTCAAATTTTGAAACAATAGCTTCTCCTCCCAATGTCAACATTTTAAAACGGGCCATTTCAGTTGCTTGCATTTCATTCTCGGACAGATAAAAACCTTTCCCAAAGTCTTTATTAGGTTTCGACATCTCCAATTCAATCTTTTCAATTGGCATATTCGAACCGTGGTAAAGAATCATAAGGCACCTCCCACTCTACGACAAAACATGGCAACACTATTAACTGCTTCATCAAAATCCAACGTGTGTATAATACCATAATTTTCCTCTATAAAAGTAACTCCTTTATGAATTCGAATATAACGATAAGCCTGAACATCAGTTAAATTAAACTTCTTGGCGAACTCATTAACCAATGCTATGATGTACTCCAATATATCTCGAACATTATATTTCATATCATATACTTTTATTAAAAACAAGCAGTCTTATTGCAAAGATAAGCATAATTTTTATATGCCAGTACAGAGACAAAAAAATAAACAAAACAACATGTTTTTCTCCCTACCATCGCTTACATCTCTTCGTTATCTCTGGCTTATAGCTTCCTTATCTCTTCGTTCTATAGAAGGTTGGTTTAAGCATGGTATAACGAAAAGATAACGAAGACATGTAAGATTATCTATTGATTATCCATGAATTACAAACAACGATAACTCATCAACAAAAAAGTAATCCATTCAAAATAACCCGCATGCCCAATTAAATTGGGGTTATTAAAATATAATCCATATTTTTGCGGGAATGAATTCAAATCAATTAAACACGATAAAATGAAACACTTATTATTTTTATTCCTGTTCGTCTGCACCATTCAACTAAATGGCCAGACGGTCAAAGAGTGGATGGGGCTACCTCCCGTTCCGGTAGAGTTTCCGGCTTTCGGGAACGTGAAAAACGTTGAAAACAAGACATTTTCACAGGCAGATCTATTGACTCTTTCGACCTTTAATATCGAGAACTTCACCCCTTCGGTAGGCTCACGGGAATTGCAATACCATTCACTGACCTGGGAAACCGCAAACGTGACCGATGACATCGTTATTTCCAAAGGTGGGAATGACTCCCCAGCTATCGGACTGAATGCGGTTTACGCGGCCAACACGCAATGGATAAGCGGGAAGCTACAATTCTCTTTTTACGGGAATGCCGAAGTTTACGTGGACGGCGTGAAGGTGATCACGTATACAAGTCACAAGGGAACGGAAGCCGTTAATCAAGAATGTACCGTACAATGGGTTCCGGGTAAACACACGATCATCGTGAAAAGCCTGTTAACAAAAGATAGTGACAAACTATTTTCCGCTCAATTCATTGCTAATCCCGAATTTAAAGATGTTCCGGTAGAATTCACCCTATCACCCAAACGGGGAAAAAACATCCTCGACGTACTAAACGGTCCCCGGGTAGGCGGTTTACAAGTCTCTCCCAGCGGGAAATACCTGATCATGACCGAAGGCGAGATCATCAAAGGTAAAAGCAGCTCTATGACAAACGTGTACAGAATCACCGATAAAGAAATCGTGTACACGTTCTACGGGGACAATGCCAGTAATCTGACTTGGATTCCGGGTGAAGACAAACTATCCTACCTGTTAAAAGAAGGAACGGGGAACTCGTTATATACCTATGATATCGAGCAAAAAAGTCTGAAACGCCTGTTCAAAGCCGATCAAGCCATCAGTTCGTTCACCTGGTCCCCGGATCGCAGTTACCTCGTATATTACAAAAATGAAAATTATAACGCCAAGGAATGGGAATTGCGCAAACTAGACGGGATTGAAGACCGCCAGGCTTACTACCGGAATCGTTATTTCCTGTGTAAATATGATATGAACACCGGGATTCATACCCGCCTGACCTGGGGGAATTACACCACTTCCATCATGGATATCAGTCATAACGGAGATCAGATCCTTATCAGCACGGGCTACCCGGATTATAACGAATACCCCTACAGAAAGCAATCCATCTATCTCCTGAACGCGCGCACGAATCAGGTCGACACGCTTTGGAAAGACCGGTTGGTAGGCATTCAATGCGCTTTCTCTCCCGATGACGCTCAATTAATAATCAGTGGTGCGGCTGACGCTTTCGGGAAAATAGGCGTGAACATCGCCAAAGGACAAATCGTGAACGGGTACGACACCCAACTTTATATCTATGATCTGAAATCCAAGAACGTGACCCCGATCACGAAAGACTTCAATCCCTCCGTGTCAAATTACGTGTGGCACAAAGACGGTAACATATACATCATAGCCGGGGATACCGATTATATTCACCTGTTCCGCTACGGGAAAGACGGGAAAATCTCGAAAATCAAATGCCCGGGAGACTTGGTACAAAGAATCAGCCTGGCTCAAAACGGGAATATCGGGGTATACACCGCTTCCGATGAAAGTTATCCGACCCGGGTGTACACGTTGAATTTAACCGACCTCGACGCCAAGGAATGGGCGAACCCGCAAGGGGAACAATACAAGAATATTGTTTTCGGACAAGTAAAAGACTGGGATTACAACTACAAGAAAGGCACCACGATTGACGGGCGTTATTACTTACCTGCCGATTTCGATCCGAACAAAAAATACCCGATGATCGTCTACTATTACGGGGGAACCTCTCCGGTTGAAAGAACCTTCGGGGGAAGATGGCCATTTAACCTGTACGCCGCGAATGGGTATGTCGTTTACGTGATGCAACCCTCTGGTACCACCGGGTTCGGGCAGGAATTCTCGGCCCGTCACCAGAATAACTGGGGAATAATCACGGCCGATGAAATCATTGCTTGTACCAAGGCTTTCCTGAAAGCGCATCCTTTCGTGGATGCCAAACGCGTGGGATGCATGGGTGCATCTTATGGCGGATTTACCACCATGTACCTGCAAACCCGCACGGACATCTTTGCCTGTGCCATATCACACGCCGGAATCTCTTCTATTTCCAGCTACTGGGGTGAAGGTTACTGGGGATACAGTTACAGCACCAACGCTTCCGCTCACTCGTTCCCGTGGAACCGCAAGGATATTTACGTCGATCAAAGCCCGTTATTCAACGCTGACAAGGTCAAAACACCCATGCTTCTGTTACACGGGACCGCCGACGTGAACGTTCCCACGGGTGAAAGCATCCAGTTTTACACGGCCCTGAAACTTTTGGGCAAAGATGTAGAACTCGTACTGATCAAGAATGCCGATCATGCCGTGGTTGACTATAATCAACGTATTATCTGGGGTAACACGATCATGGCTTATTTCGCCAAATACCTGAAAGGTCAACCTGCCTGGTGGGAGAACATGTACAAGGATAAAAACCTATAAAACGTAGAATTCAAAATGTAGAATTTAGAATGAATACAGTTTCTAAATTCTACATTTTAAATTCTAAATTAAACATCATGGCACAAGAAATAGAACGCAAATTCCTGATAAAAGGAGATTTTAAGGCTGATTCATTCCAAGCAACCCGCGTCACGCAAGGATACCTCTCCTCTGTTCCGGAAAGAACCGTACGCATACGGGTAAAGGGAAACAAGGGATTCATCACGATCAAGGGTAAAAACAGTGATTCCGGTATCAGTCGTTTCGAGTGGGAAAAAGAAATTCCCGTCAACGAGGCCGAAGAGTTACTAAAACTATGCGAACCGGGAATCATAGACAAAACCCGCTACCTCGTGAAATCCGGCAAACACACGATAGAAGTGGACGAATTTCACGGGGAAAACGAGGGGCTAGTAATTGCTGAAATCGAATTACAAAATGAGAACGAATCATTCATAAAACCGACGTGGTTAAGTTCGGAAGTTACCGGAGAGACAAAATATTACAACGCCATGTTAGCACAAAATCCTTACTCGAAATGGTAGCTATATCTTATTAATTTATAAAACAAAAGAACTTATGAAGCTATCAAATACGAATGCCAAAATTTTACTTGTCGAAGCAAATCGCATCATTGAAAAATACGCAGACTCAGATGCGACTAAAATAGTTGAAAAAAAGGATTTTAATTTCATGTGTTATCCCCCTAATTGCGGATTCTCTGATGCGGAAAAAATAGAACTTGGCAAACTAGACAATAACGAAGCTTTGAAAAGTGCCTTGAGAAAACTATTCGCAAATAATTCTGCAACAGTTCTATTTCATTTATTTAACATTATCGATGAAACGGGAGACCCACAAGGAGAAAACAGCGCATGGACCGGTGTAAAAATGATTGACTTAGAGCCTAATAAAGATCTGGAACCTGCCGAGGATTTTCTACACGACATGTTTTTTGATACCTATTGGGATTGGAGAGAAAAAAGAGGTGAAAAAGGATGGAAATTAGATACGTATGAAGATTAGTTCTTTTGTATTTCCAAGAGAAAAGCATACCTTTGCCGAAAATTTAAAATTTTCATCAAAAAAATATAGGCATGGAGAAGATCCTTAATCGAGCAGCGGACAACATCCGCATCCTTTCAGCTTCTATGGTTGAAAAAGCAAAATCAGGTCATCCGGGCGGAGCTATGGGTGGTGCTGATTACATTAACGTGTTGTATTCCCAATTCTTAAATTTTGATCCGGATGATATGACCTGGGCTAACCGGGACCGTTTTTTCATGGATCCGGGACACATGTCACCGATGCTGTATTCCATGCTAAGCCTGATCGGCACGTACAGCATGGAAGATTTGAAAAACTTCCGTCAATGGGGTAGCGTGACACCCGGACACCCCGAAGTAGACCCGAAACGGGGTGTCGAGAACACATCCGGCCCTCTCGGTCAGGGACATGCCATGGCTGTTGGTGCCGCTATTGCCGAACGGTTCCTAGTAGCCCGTTTCGGTGAATGGATGGCACACAAAACGTACGCTTTTATCTCTGACGGGGGTATTCAGGAAGAAATCTCTCAAGGTGCCGGACGTATTGCCGGAACATTGGGATTATCCAACCTGATCATGTTCTACGATGCCAACGATGTTCAGTTGTCAACCCGCGTGAATGAAGTAACATGCGAGGACACGGCTGCCAAATACCAGGCTTGGGGCTGGAACGTGATCACGATCAACGGAAACAACGCCAACGAGATCATCAAAGCGTTACAGGCCGCTAACGCCGAGAAAGAACGTCCTACCCTGATCATCGGTAAGACATTGATGGGAAAAGGTGCCATGGGGGCTAACGGGGAAGACTTCTCCAACAAAGTGTCCACTCACGGGCAACCGTTAACCGGTGCCGGTGCTTCTATCGAAAAAACCATCGAAAACTTGAGTGGAGACCCGCAGAATCCATTCACGATATTCCCGGAAGTAGCCGAGTTCTACGCGAAAATACTCGATGAAAAACGGGCTTACGCTAAAGCTAAAAAGGTAGAGCAAGCCGCTTGGGAAAAAGCGAACCCGGAACTAGCTGCAAAATTGCACAAGTTCTTGTCCGGCAAAGCTCCCGAAATTGATTATAAAGCTATCCAACATAAAGCAAACATCGCCACGCGTGCCGCTTCGGCTGACGTGTTAGTTGCACTGGCACAGCAAGTAGAGAACATGATCGTCTCTTCTGCCGACCTGAGTAACTCCGATAAAACAGACGGATTCATCAAAGGTGGAGCCCGTGACCTGGTGAAAGGAGACTTCAGCGGGGCCTTCTTACAAGCCGGGGTTGCCGAGTTGACCATGGCTGTTATCTGTAACGGAATCGCTCTTCACGGGGGTATCTTCGTGGCCTGCGGAACCTTCTTCGTGTTCTCCGATTACATGAAACCTGCCGTACGTTTGGCCGCCCTGATGGAAGTTCCGGTGAAATACGTTTGGTCGCATGATGCGTTCCGCGTGGGAGAAGACGGTCCCACCCATCAACCGATCGAGCACGAGGCTCAATTGCGTTTGATGGAAAAACTGGAAAATCACTCCGGAAAAATGAGCTTGTTGGCTTTACGCCCAGCTGATGCAGCGGAAACTTCTGTTGCTTGGAAGATGGCCATGGAAAACACTACCACTCCAACCGCATTAATCCTCTCTAGACAAAATATCACCGACCTCCCCGGCAAAGATCGTTACGACGAAGCTTTACAGGCAGAAAAAGGGGCTTACGTGGTATGCAAGACCGGAGAGAACCCGGACGTGATCCTAGTTGCTTCCGGTTCGGAAGTATCCACGCTGGTTGAAGGGGCAAAACTTCTTCAGGAACGTAAAGGTATCACGGCTCAAATCGTATCCGTCATTTCTGAAGGTCTATTCCGTCATCAATCCCAGGCTTACCAAGAACAAGTTATTCCGGCCAATAAACCGAAATACGGGTTGACCGCGGGCCTATCCGTAACTCTGGAAGGTTTGGTTGGATGCAACGGTCGTATTCACGGTGTAAACCACTTCGGATACTCCGCTCCTGCCAAAGTACTGGACGAGAAATTCGGATTTACCGGAGAATGCGTATTCAACGAAGTATGTGAATTATTAGGGAAATAGCATTCCAAATTACTAGATATCAAGCGGGAATGACGATTGTCATTCCCGCTTCTTTTTAGCCCCGTGGCAGCTAATTTTATTTATTCTAAAAAAAAGATCGAAATACTTGCACGTACTATATAAATACACTATCTTTGCACACGCAAAACGGTAATAGTTTTGACTAACATTGCGGGATGGAGCAGTTGGTAGCTCGTTGGGCTCATAACC
>OGIE01003663.1_pt1 | contig 16063 bp, 15 predicted proteins | sample 1571581 | NCBI WGS metagenome assembly OGIE01 (sample SAMEA2582021, study PRJEB24529) | metagenome | biome: Human gut stool | place: China | collected 2011
TGATATTGCGACTTATCAGGCATTGGTTGCAGAACTTGGTGTATCTGAAGATAATCTGACGTATATTACCTATGATTCTACTGGTGATGCAATTACGGCAGCCCTTGGCGGACATGTGGAGTATGTGATCTCCAAACCGGCAGCTGCATCAGAATATGTGACCGCAGGTTCCCTGGTGCCGATCCTTGCATTCTCCACGGAGAGATATACGGGAGATCTGGCAGATGCTCCGACTTTAAGCGAAGTGGGAGATTATAATGATGTGGAAGTTCCGGTATGGCGTGGTGTGGCAGCACCTGCAGCTATGAGCGATGCTGCTGTACAGTACTGGTCAGATACTTTGAAAGCAGTTTCCGAGACAGAACAGTGGAAGACAGAGTATATTGAGGCAAATAAACTGATCGAGGAATATATGGATACAGCTGCTGCGACAGATTATGTGACGCAGTATGAAGCTGATTACCTGGCAAAAAAAGGCCTTCAGTAAAAAGAACAGAAAGTCCGGTTGGAAACGATCGGACTTTTCCTTTTGAAATGGATTTTGAGAGAAACGTTTTGAACAAAATGAAACAGAATGAAATATACACAACTGTTTCAAAAGAAAAAATGCACAAAATATTCTTGAATTTTGAGAAAAACTATCGAAAATGACGGGAACGTTCATTGACGTTGAGTGAAAGATCGACTAAAATGAAAAAATAAACAGGAAAATAATTATGTATTGGAAGTTGGCACAGAGCTTGCTTAATAAAAGGGTAGAGAATAAATGCTATTATAAATAAAGCATTATATTTAAGAAGGAGGATTAGTAATTATGGCAACAAAACCAGTAATTGGCGTGCTTCTGGGTGACGCTGCAGGCGTAGGCCCGGAGCTTGTGGCAAAATGTGCAGCTGCAAATTTCTATGAGGAGTACTGCAGACCGGTAATTATCGGAGACCTGCGTGTGTTCGAACGTGCACTGAAAGTAATCGGCGCAGAGGATAAGGTAAAAGTGCAGGTTATCTCTGATGTGGATGAAGCTGACTGGAGCAAAGGACTTCCGGTACTGGATCAGAAGAACCTGGATCCGGAGAAAGTTCCGTTTGCAACCAAGACGGTAGAGAGCGGAAAAGCTTGCCTGGATATGCTGAAACTTGGCGTAGAACTGTGGCAGGCAGGAAAAATCGGCGGATATGTATTTGGACCGCTGAATAAAGCAGGAATGCATGAAGCAGGACTGACCCTTGAGAGCGAGCATCACTATCTGGCTCAGCTTCTTGGACATACAGAGCCGTTTGGCGAGATCAATGTAACTAACGGACTGTACACTACAAGAACTACCAGCCATATTCCGATCTCTCAGGTAAGCCATGATCTGTGTGAGAACGACGGACTTCGGATTAAGAGAGCAATCCGCCTTTCTTACAGAACTCTGACCAGTGCCGGTATCGAGAATCCGAGAATCGGTGTTGCAGCTCTGAACCCGCACTGTGGCGAGAACGGAGACTGCGGACGTGAGGAGATTGATGTAATCAAACCGGCTATTGAGTGGGCTCAGAAAGAGGGCATCAATGCAATGGGTCCGTTCCCGTCTGACATTGTATTCCACAAAGCGTTGGTTAAGAAAGAGTTCGACGGTGTTGTTACCATGTATCATGATCAGGGCCAGATCGCACTGAAACTGATCGGATTCGAGGGAGGAATCACTGTAGCAGGAGGATTCCCGATCCCGATCGTTACCTGTGGACATGGAACTGCATATGATATTGCAGGCAAAGGTATCGTTACCACTGCTTCTTTCGAGAATGCTGTAAAACAGTGTTCTACTATGGCAGCTGTATCTACAAAATAAAATTGCTTCCCTGAAATAGAATAATGATATAGTGCAAAAAGGATCCGGCTTGTCCGGATCCTTTTTGTGCTATCTATGCAGAAAAAGAAATGTTGGAACAAAAATGAAACATAGAAACATTAATATGAAACATGGAACATGTGAAACAAAAGTAGGAAAAGAAAAGCAACAGTGTTCAGAAACTTTGCAACAGGGTTGTACAAAAATTGCAAAACAGGAAAAGAATAAAGGCTAGTTCCTGTGCAGGTTAATCAACTTTGTGTCAAAAACATGTCATTAATTGGAAGAAGACTGTTAAAAGGTTGTGAAGATGGCACAGAAATTGCTATAAAAATAAGTATCAGACCGTTAGAAATACGGATAAACTTTGAAGGAGGAAATGAAAAGTGAAAAAGTTTGGTTCAAAACAGCTGATTCCGCTGGCGATGGCACTTATGGGCATTGTCTTCGCGTTCATAGGATTCACACAGCTGGGATTCTGGGACAAAGAGCCGCAGCCGGGATTTTTCCCGAGCATCATTGCAATTGTAATGGTGATCACAAGTATTGCGGCATTCTTCCAGACACTGAAAGAGGAAGATCAGCCGAAATACAACAAAGATGAGCTGATGGTCATTGCCGGAGGTGCGGCGGTAATTGCAGGAAGCTTCATTGTTGGTATGATCCCGATGATTTTTCTGTTTGTACTGTTCTGGCTGACTGTGATCGAGAAAGGAACCCCGATTCTTCATATTGTAATTATAGAAGCAATCGTGGCAGTAATCGTGCTTGGTGTATTCGCAGGCTGGCTTCAGGTTCAGTTCCCATGGGGACTATTTGAGAACTTCATGTAAAGGGAGAGGATATCATGGAAAATTTTACAATGCTGATTCAGGGGTTTGGAACAGCACTGACTCCGATGAACATCGGTGTCTGCATGCTGGGCGCAATCCTGGGACTGGTCGTAGGCGCGATGCCTGGTATTGGTTCCCTGGCCGGAGTTGCTCTTCTTCTGCCTCTGACTTACAAATTTAATCCGGCAACTGCTATTATCATGCTGGGCGCCCTGTACTATTCCAATATGTACGGCGGAAGCTTCAGTGCCATTCTTTTAAATATCCCGGGTGATTCACCGGCAGTAACGACAACATTGGATGGATATCCGATGGCTACTAAGAGAAAACGTCCTGGTCAGGCACTTCTGACAGCGAACATGGCTTCCTGTATTGGCGGAACCATTGGTATGGTTATCCTGACTTTCATGGGACCTGGTCTTGCAAATCTGGGTCTGAAATTCGGACCTTCAGAGATGACGGCGATTCTTCTGATTGCCATGACTTCCATCAGCTGGCTGGTAGGAGAAAACCCGATTAAAGGTGTAGTAATCACCTGCTTCGGTATCCTTCTTGCAAGTATGGGTATGGATACACTGTCCGGCGCTTCCAGATATGAGTTTGGCAATATGTATCTGCTGGGCGGAATTCCGTTTACTCCGTTTGTTATTGGAGCAGTTGGATTTGCTCAGGTAATCAAACTGATCAATGATCGTGATTCTGACAGCGAGAAGAAAGCAGATTCCGCAAAGAAAGAGATGAAACTTTCTATCCGCGGTTCCATGCTGACGAAACATGATTTCAAGAGACTTCTTCCGCCGGCCCTTCGTTCCGGATTCATGGGAACCTTCATCGGAGTACTTCCGGGTGCAGGTGCAACCACCGGTTCTTTTATGGGATATGCGGTACAGAAGAAGTTTAAGAGTGAAGAACCTCTGGGAACTGGTGCAATTGAAGGTATTGCTGCTTCTGAGGCGGCAAACAATGCAGCAGCAGCAGGTGCATTTGCTCCGCTCCTTGCACTTGGAATTCCTGGATCAGGAACCGGTGCAGTTCTGCTTGGCGGACTGATGATGTGGGGACTTGCTCCCGGACCGCTTCTGTTTGAAAATGAGCCGGATTTCTGCTGGGGTCTGATCGCATCCCTGTATCTGGCAAACATCTTTACCCTGCTGGTAGCAATCTGTATCATTCCGTTCTTGATTCAGATTCTGTCTGTACCGGTAAAATACATGATCCCGATCATCACGGTAGTCTGTGTGGTAGGTGCTTACAGTACCAGCAACTCCATGTACGGCGTTATCGTTATGTTCCTGTCCGGCGTGGTAGGATACCTGCTTGACAAGAATAACTTCCCGGCAGCACCGATGCTTCTGTCCTTCGTACTGGCTCCGCTTCTGGAGAACAATATGCGTAAGGCATTCATCCTGTCCGGCGGAAGCTTAAACATCTTCTTTACAAGACCGATCACCTGCGTACTGATGATCATCTTCCTTGGAATCGTACTGGTATCTGTACTTCGTCCGATTATCATGAAGAAGAAAGCTGCAAAATAGAATTCTGCCGCAAAGCGGTAAAATAAATATATTCATTTTACAGGAGGGTAATAAAATGAAAAAGAAACTTATGGCAACTGTACTGGCTGGCGTAATGGCAGTCTCCATGCTGGCTACCGGATGTGGCGGCAGCAAGGATATCAAAGATGGTAAATTCACACCGTCCAAATCCATTCAGTGGATGTGTACTTCTTCTGCAGGCGGCGGATCCGATATCTTCACCCGTAAGATCGGTGATATCATGACCGCAGAGAATCTGGTAAACGGACAGACCATCGTAGTTACCAACAAGACTGACGGTGCAGGTGAGGTAGGACGTAATGAAGTTGCTACCATGAAGAATAATGCAGATTACCAGCTGCTTACTTTCAACAGCGGTGACCTGATGCCAATGGTACAGAATACCAAGAACCGTGCTGCTAATTTCCGTATTCTTGCAATTATGGCAGTTGATAAACAGCTTCTGTTCAAAGGCCAGGGTGCAAAATATGACAAATTTGAAGATGTGATCGCTGCTGTACAGAACGGGGAGAAAGTCGTAATCGGCGGATCCAAGGGTGATGATATTGCGACTTATCAGGCACTGGTTGCAGAACTTGGTGTATCTGAAGATAACCTTACCTACATTACCTACGATTCCACTGGCGATGCAATCACTGCAGCACTCGGCGGACATGTAGAGTATGTAATCTCCAAACCGGCAGCAGCTTCCGAGTATGTAGAGGCTGGTTCCCTTGTTCCGATCCTTGCATTCTCCACTGAGAGATACACCGGCAACCTGGCAGATGCTCCAACCTTAAGTGAGCTTGGATACAATGATGTAGAGATCCCGGTATGGCGTGGTGTTGCAGCTCCGGCAGCTATGAGCGATGAGGCAGCAGCATTCTGGAGTGAGACTCTGAAAACTGTATCTGAGAGTGATGCATGGAAGACTGAGTATATTGAAGCAAACAAACTGATCCCGAACTACATGGATACAGCAACTGCTACTGAGTATGTTACCCAGTACGAAGCAGACTTTATGGCAGAGAATGGAATTCAGTAAATAGTCATACATATTCTTAACAAGTAACAGGAAAAAGGCCCGGATTCTCCGGGCTTTTTTTCTATGTTTTCTGCAGAAAAAGAAATATGGTGTTTCGGAACGAAACTGTTAGAAACATTATGAAACGATAAATGATTCATAATGTCTATAGAAGTTTATAAAAGATTTACTGGGAAATTAAAAAATTGTATGATATAATACATTCGACTGGGCAGATATTATATTCGGAAACAAAAAAAGGAAAATCTGTGGTTGGCACAGATTTTGCTCTATAAAAGGATAAAGCCAATTAGGTAAACAAACAAAAAAGGAGTGAGTGTATGAGGTTATGTTATCAGGTTGCAACACCGGACGTGGCGATTGCTGATTCAGTAACTGCTTACCAGGGACCACTGGAGAAAAGTTTCTCTGATCTGGCAAAACTGGGCTACAAGGGCGTTGAATTGATGACACTGAATCCGTCAGAGCTTGACTGGGACTTCGTGAAAAGCGAGGCAGAGAAAAACGGACTGAAAGTTGTTCTTGTCTGCACCGGTGAGATCTGGGGACAGCTTGGATTGAGCTACACCAGCCCGAAAGCGGAAGTGAGAGCAGAAGCAATCCGCAGATCCAAGGAAATCATTGATTTCGCTGCACATCTGGGTGCAAATATCAACATCGGACGTGTAAGAGGACAGTACTGTGCCGAGCTTACGAAAGAGCAGACGGAAGAGTATGCGGTAAAAGCGTTCCAGGAGCTGGCAGATTATGCGGCGCCGAAGAATGTGAAGATTGCACTGGAGACTGTTACGATCATGCAGACGAATTTCATTAATACGTGTGCTGAGGGTGCAGATATGGTAGATCGTGTAAATCGTCCGAATTTCAGACTGATGCTGGATGTATTCCATCTGAATCTGGAGGAGAAGAATCTCTTCGATGCCATCAGACAGTACAGCCCTTATAATATTCATGTACATCTGGCTGATAATAACAGACGTTATCCGGGACATTGCGGACTGGATTTTGAAAAAATCATTTCTACCTTCCGGGAATGCGGATATGATGGCGCATTTACCACGGAAATATTCCAGCTGCCAAGCATGGAAGGCGCGGCAAAGGGTGCGGCTGAGTATCTGATCCCGATCATGAAGAAGGTTTACGGACAGGAGGAAGCATGAAAAGTATTGCACTGATCCATACCGTAAAGACGGTAGCGAATTCCTTTGAACAGAAACTGAAGGATTATGTGGGGGAACCGGTCAAGATCCATAATCTCTGGGACGATTTCCTGGCGAATAATCCGAATGAGATCGGGGAGTTTACCATAGAAAACCGCTGCCGCCTGTATAACGATATCAAGTCTGCAGAGATGACGGGAGCCGATATGATCGTGGTGACCTGTTCTACACTGACACCGGTAGTCAATATGATCCGGCCCTTTGTGAGGGTGCCTCTGATCGCCATTGACGATGCGATGGGAAGGGAGGCAGTAACCTGCGGAGAACGGATCCTGGTTCTTGCGACGGCAGGAAGCACGGAGGGGCCTATGCGGGAAAAGCTGAATGCGGAAGCAGCAAAGCTTGGAAAAAGCATTCAGATTGATTTTCAGGCAAACGCGGAAGCGTTTCAGGCTATGAAGGCAGTACAGATGGAACGTCACGATGCGATCCTGTTAGATATGGCGAAAAATATTTCCGGATATGACTGTGTGGTGCTGGCTCAGGCATCCATGGCACATCTGGATCAGAAAATAGAAGCAATCTGTAAGATCCCTGTTCTGTCAAGTCCCGGACTTTGCATGGAGCAGGTGAAGGAAACATTAAAAACGATATAAAAATAGAAAAGGAGACTACTGACATGACCAACGAAAAGAAACAGGAGTTGGATGCTCTTTGCCTGAAATTCAGACGTACCCTGATAGAAATCTTACATGAGAGACAGACCGGACATCCGGGCGGATCTCTTTCCGTATGCGAGATCCTTACAAACCTTTATTTTAACGACGCAAATATCTCTCCGGAGAATATCAATGACAGAAGCCGTGATAAGATCGTGCTCTGCAAGGGACATGCTGCTCCGATGCTTTATCTGGAGCTGGCAGAAAAAGGCTTTTTCCCGATGGAAGAGATGCACAGCCTCCGTCAGATCAACAGCCGTCTGCAGGGACATCCGTGTTCTAAAGAAACTCCCGGAGTTGAGGCATCTACCGGTCCTCTCGGAGCCGGTTATCCTTTCGCGTTAGGCATGGCACTTTCCGATATGCATGATGGTGTAGACGCTTACACCTATGCGATCCTTGGAGATGGTGAGATCAACGAGGGCGTGGTATGGGAGACCTGCATGAATGCCTCCAAGTTTAAAGCAGACCGTCTGATCTCTATTCTGGACTGGAATGGTGTACAGCTGGACGGAACTACCGAGCAGATCATGCCGATGGGTGACATCGAACTGAAGTTTAAGGCATTTGGCTATAATACCATTGTCTGTGACGGACATAATGTGGCAGCCCTCAGCGCAGCGATCGAGACCGCGAAATCGGTTAAGGGTGTTCCGAGCATCATTCTGGCAAAGACTGTGAAGGGCAAGGGCATTTCCTTTATGGAGGGCAAGAACACCTGGCATGGTGCTCCGGTTAAGGATGCCGATTATGAAGCAGCAATGAAAGAACTGGGAGGTGTACAGTAATGGCAAAGGCAATTCGTGATGTATATGGAGAGACACTGAAAAAATACGGCGCGATGAATGAGAATATCGTAGTTCTGGATGCAGATGTATCCGGCTCCACAAAATCGGCCATGTTCGGAAAGGAGTATCCGGACCGTTTCTATAACTGCGGAATCAGTGAGTATGCGATGATGGGTATGGCAGCAGGCATGGCCAAAAACGGCAAGATCCCGTTTGTCAATACCTTTGCGGTATTTTTAACCACACTGGGGTCCCTGGCAGCAAGAACCTTTATGTCCTACTCCGGACTGCCGATCAAGATGATGGGTGGTTACGGCGGCTTATCCGATGCCTTTGACGGCGCGACCCATCATGCTCTGGAGGACATTGCCATGATGCGTACGCTTCCGGGGGTAAATGTTATGGTAGCTTCCGATGCGCAGATTACCGACTGGATGGTCAAAACCGCGATTGAAGTCAATGAGCCGATGTACATCCGTCTTTCGAGAGATGCGGCTCCGGACTGCCATCCGGAGAATGCGAAGTTTGAAATGGGCAAGGGCATGGTTGTAAGAGAAGGCAGCGATGTTACCATCATCGCATGCGGCCTGATGGTGAGCACCGCGATCACTGCCGCTGAGATGCTGGAGAAAGAGGGCATCAGCGTAAGAGTGGTTGATATGTACTGCATCAAACCGATTGACGCAGAGCTGATCGAGAAATGCGCGAAAGAAACCGGCGCGATCGTAACAGCGGAGGAGCACAGCGTGATCGGCGGTCTTGGCGGAGCAGTCAGCGAGGTTCTGGCAAAATCCGGATGCCTGGTACCGGTCGAGATGGTCGGCATGCAGGATCGTCACGGTGAATCCGGTCCTTACAGTGAGCTGTTAAAGAAATACGGCCTGGATGCGGAAGCAGTTGCGGCAGCTGCAAAAAAGGCAGCAGCAAGAAAATAGGCGGCCGCGTCAGGCAGATTCCATCGGAAAGGAACAAAAAAATTATGGAAAAGTCCATGAAACGGTACATGAAGGTCGGTACGATCCTTCATGTATCCTACAAAGAGGTTGGTTTCGGGGAGGGACCGATCCTGGAATGTTTAAAAAAGATTGTGACGGACCCGTATTTTGAAGCGGTGGAAGTGGCACACATGAAGGATCCGGTTGTGCGCAAAAGAGCGGCAGAGATGATTGTTGCTGCGCATATGACCACTGCTTACGGCGGTCAGGGACTGATGCTGGGAGCTGGCTTAAACATCAATGACTTAAACGAAGAGGGACGACAGAAGGCCCTGGCTTCCCTGAAAATGGGGATCGATGAGGCATATGAGATCGGAGCCCAGGACTTTGCGTTTCTGGCAGGCCGCTACGAGGCAGAGACAATGGAAGAATCCTTCCAGGCACTTCTTGCTTCCACCAGAGAGCTTTGTGAGTATGCGAAAGCAAAGGGAAACATGCCGGTTCTCTGCGAGGTGTTTGATTATGATATCGCAAAGAAATCTCTGATCGGTCCGGTTGACCGGGTGAAACGCTACGCAGAGACGATCTGTGCGGAGTATGACAATTTTGGCCTGATGGTGGATCTGAGCCATATTCCAATGATCCATGAAACCATTGAGGAAAATCTGCTTCCGGTCCGCAGATTTATCCGCCATGCCCACATGGGCAATACGGTGATCAGAAGTCCGCAGTGCCCGGCTTATGGGGATGAGCATCCGAGGTTTGGTTTCCCAAACAGTGAAAATGATGTAAAAGAACTGGCCGATTATCTGAGGCTTCTGATGGAGATCGGATTCATCAGTGAAAAGAATCGTCCGATCGTAAGCTTTGAGGTAAAACCCTTTGAAGAAGAAGATCCCGATATCTGCCTGGCAAATGCAAAACGAACACTTGACCTGGCGTGGGAACTTGTATAAAGTTAGAATTGCATAACAATGAAATGAATCAGAGCAGGAGGAAAAGAACATGAGAGAGTCTATTCATAAATATTTTCAGGTAGGTACCATCCGCTGGATGTCCTTTCCGAACAGAAGTGTAGTAGATCAGGTAAAGCGGATCGCGGTAGATGATTACTTTGATGCGATCGAGGTGACCAAATGTGCCGATGACGCAGAGCGCGAAGAGGTGAAAAAAATCCTGGAGCAGTCTCATTTAAAGGTCTGCTATGGCGCACAGCCGAGACTTCTCGGACCGAAGCTGAATCCGAACGACATCGATGAGGAGGGCAGAAAAAAAGCTGAGGCTACCCTGATCGAGGCAGTGGATGAGGCAGAATACCTTGGCGCAAAGGGAATCGCATTCCTGGCAGGAAAATGGGAAGAGGAAACCAAGGATCAGGCTTACGCACAGCTGTTAAAAACTACCCGCAATGTCTGTGACTACGCAGCGAAGAAGGGCATGAACGTAGAGCTGGAGGTCTTTGATTTCGATATGGACAAGGCAGCCCTGATCGGACCGGCTCCCTATGCGGCACAGTTTGCGGCAGACATGAGAATGACCCATAACAATTTCGGATTATTGGTAGATCTGTCTCATTTCCCGACTACCTATGAGACCTCAAAATTTGTGATCCGGACCTTAAGACCTTACATCACTCACCTTCATTTCGGAAATGCAGTCGTAGAAGAGGGCTGCCCGATGTATGGTGACAAGCATCCGCGTCTGGGCTATCCGAACAGCGCCAACGATGTGGAGCAGCTGACCGATTATCTGCAGGTACTTAAGGAAGAGGGCTTTTTCAACGCGAAGGATCCGATGGTACTGTCCATGGAGGTTACCCTGGCTCCGGGTGAGGACGATGAAATCATTCTGGCAAATACCAAACGCTGCTTAAACCGCGCATGGGCACTGGTAGAAGACTAAGAAATACCGAAAAACGAGAAAAGGAGAACGGAATCATGAAGATTGTAGTATTAGATGGCTATACCGAAAATCCTGGTGATATCAGCTGGGGGCCGATTGAAGCTCTTGGCGAGGTTACCGTATATGACAGAACTGCTTACGAGGAGTCCCCGCTGATCGCGGAGCGCATCGGTGACGCAGATGTGATCGTGATCAACAAGACACCGATCAGTAAAGAAACCATGGACAAGTGCCCGAACTTAAAGGCGATTGCAGTTCTGGCTACCGGCTACAATGTAGTAGATTATGAGTACGCAAAGGCAAAGGGCATTCCGGTTATGAATGTTCCGGTATATGGAACGGATAATGTCAGCCAGTTTGCTGTCAGCCTTTTGCTTGAGGTATGCTCCCATATCGGACATCACAGCGATTCTGTATATGCCGGTGAGTGGGCAGAGAATGCAGACTGGTGCTACTGGCATTATCCGATGATCGAAGTATCCGGAAAGACCGCAGGCATCATCGGACTTGGCCGTATCGGTGTGAATACCGCAAAAATCTTAAAGGCCATGAACGTGAATGTGATCGCTTATGACGCATTCCAGAGCGAGGCAGGAAAAGCGGTTGCGGAGTATGTGGAATTAGATGAGCTGCTTGCAAAGTCTGACTTTATCTTCCTGCATTGCCCGCTGTTCCCATCTACTCAGGGAATTATCGGAAAAGAGAATATCGCGAAGATGAAGGATGGAGTCATCATCATCAATAACAGCCGCGGACCGCTGATCGTTGAGCAGGATCTTTACGACGCATTAGAGAATGGAAAAGTGGCAGCCGCAGCTGTGGATGTTGTTTCCACGGAGCCGATCAAAAAAGACAACGTTCTGTTAAAGGCGAAAAACTGCATCATCACCCCTCATATTTCCTGGGCAACCAAGGAGGCACGTGAACGCATCATGAACACAACTGCAGAGAATATCAAGTCCGTGATCGACGGTGTTCCGCAGAATGTAGTGAATAAGTAACAGAAAAACAAGACGATTTTCATAATTTTTCTGCAAAATTGAATGGGCTATGGTATACTTTACCATAGCCCATTCAAGGAAAAGGGGCAGATGAAACTGTCTTGGAAAAAGGAGAAAATCTCGGACATGGTAAAGATAAGGGTTTTTATACCGCATCTGGAGCTGAAAGAAATCTTTGAAGATGTGGTGAAGAAACTGCCGCAGTACGAAACAATTCAGATAGAACAGCAGTATGTATTCGGAACACCGGATGATCTGGCCAAATATGGCGATGCTGATGTGCTGGTCGCGCGGGGCATGACGTATGAGGTGCTGAAAAATCTGTTTCCGGACAAGCATGTGATCGAAGTGCATGTCAGCAGTTTTGATATTTTTGACGCGTTGGTAGAGTGCAGAAAACAGAATGCCGGAAAAATCGCACTCTGCCTGCATAACCGGAAATTCAAATCCATGGAGGAGCTGGAGGAGCTTTGCGGTGCGTCCATCACGATTTATGATACTCCGAATGAGGCTTCCACGGAAGCCGCAGTCCATCAGGCCATGGAGGACGGCGCGGATATTTTTGTCGGTGCGGGAACCATGTGCGGAATCTGTGACCGGCTGGGATTAAAGCGTGTCCATATCCATACGAATGAAGAAGCGGTGGAGGTGGCCATGAAGGAAGCGCTCAATGCAGCGCGGACAATCCGGCAGGAGCGTGCCAAGAGTGATATCATTGAGGCCATGCTCAATCACAGTGAAGAAGGCGTGCTCGCGATTAGCGACAGAGGACGGATTCTGGCGATCAATAATCAGGCATACCGTATTTTTCAGATTTCTACCATCGACTCGCTTGTTGGCAGTCCGGCAGCAGAGCTGGAGCAGGCAGATGACTGGGAAAATCTTCTGCATGAAAATCAGGCGCGCGAGCGCATCCTGAAGATCAAAGGCAAGGATTACTATGTGCAGTACAAACACCTGAGTGAAGAAGCGGCCGAGACCGGAGCTTTGGTTTTTATCCGGAATACCGATCGGATCATGGAAGAGGAACGAAAAATCCGGAAGGGACTTGCAGAAAAAGGACTGACAGCCAAGTATTCCTTTTCAGATATTCTTGGAAAAAGCAAGGCAATTCGTGAGAATATCCATATGGCACAGCGTTACAGCCGGGTTAATTCCAATGTTCTGATCGTGGGAGAAACCGGTACCGGAAAAGAATTATTCGCGCACAGTATTCATCAGGCATCAAGCCGCAGTGATCAGCCGTTTGTTGCGTTAAACTGTGCCGCACTCCCGGAAAATCTGCTGGAAAGCGAACTGTTCGGGTATGAGGCAGGCGCTTTCTCGGGCGCGGCCAAAGGCGGTAAGATCGGTCTGTTTGAGCTGGCACACCGGGGAACCATTTTTTTGGATGAGATTGGAGAAATTCCGATCACTTTGCAGGCCAAGCTTTTGCGTGTGCTGCAGGAAAAGGAAATCCGCCGCATCGGCAGCACCAGTGTGCATCCGATCGATGTCCGTGTTGTTTCTGCAACCAATATTAATATAGAAGAAAAGATCCGAAACGGACAGTTCCGTTCTGATCTGTATTATCGTTTGAACCTTCTTGATATCAGTATTCCACCGCTCAGAGAGCGCCGGGAAGATGTTCAGGAACTGGTTGATTTTTACCTGACCAGATTTGCGTGCGAAATGGGAAAACGGATCCCGACTGTAACATCGGAGGCTGCTCAGCTTTTGATGCAGTATGACTGGCCGGGAAACGTGCGGGAGCTGCGCAATGTCTGTGAACGCCTGATCGTTTTGAATGACAGCGATTTTGTCAGTGCCGGGCTTTTAAGACAATTGAAAATTTTTCGCGAGAGCAAAGCGCGGGAGCCGGTTATTCTTCCGGAGGAACAGATGGAAGATACGGTCTACAGCCGCTTAAAGCCGAAGAAAAAGAAAAAGGAGCTGGCGGAGGAGCTTGGTGTCAGCCGCACGACTCTGTGGCGTATGGCAAAACGCCAGAGCGCGCTGGAGCAAAAGCAGCGGGAGCAGGAGATCAGCAAGAGAAGGAGCGAATGATTAGATGGAACTGAATTACGGAATGTCTCTGGAACAGAAGCAGCAGTTATCTCAGAATCAGATACAGTCCCTGGAGTTGCTGGCCATGGACAGTGTAGAACTGAGTGAATTTTTGCAGGACGAATACCTGGAAAATCCTCTCTTGGATTACTCGGAGGAGCATGCGATGCCGGGCGGCAGGGAGGATATCGGACAGACTTATGAACAGCCGCCGGTATTGGAACAGAATTACGACGATACTGCGGAGGAAGAAGACCGAAGAAGAAAAGATATTCCAATGCCGGAGACAGAAAGCATCAAAAACTATATTCTGGATCAGCTGCCGGATGGAGCATGCAGCCGGAAACTGGCAGAGTTTATGACAGACTGTCTGGATGATAACGGCTTTTTTACAATACCGACTGAGGAAGTGGCGCAGAAAACCGGAGTGCCGGAGGCGGAAGTTTCCTGGACTCTGAAGGTGCTGCAGGAACTGGAGCCCTATGGGATTTTCGCACCGGACCTGAAACACAGCCTGTTAAAACAGCTGGAGATGCAGGGACTAAATAATGCTCCGGTCAGTCAGGTGGTGAAGGAACACCTGCAGGATGTGGCAGATGGAAAGATCAGTGTCATTTCCCGGGCGCTGAAGCTCTCAACCGCAGAAGTACGCAAATGCATAGATCAGATTGCAAAGCTGAATCCGAGACCCCTGGGAGAGTTTGGAGGAAAACGCAACGATTATGTGGTTCCGGATATTATTTTCCGGAAAGATGACGGAAAATGGGAAATTGAACTCAATGATGGATGGGTGGAGGATTATCATATCAATGATTATTATCTGAAAATGATGAAGGAATCCACAGACGCTCAGCTTGGGGCTTATTTTCAGAAAAAACTGGAGCGCATCCGTTTTGTGATGAACAGTATTGCACAGAGACGCAGGACAATTCTTCAAATATCAGAGCAGATTCTGAATGTACAGGAGCATTTTCTGGATGGAACCGGATTCTTAAAACCCATGACGATGACGGATGTGGCAGAAAGCCTTGGAATTCATACTTCTACGGTGAGCCGGGCCATCAAGGGAAAGTATATCCAGTATCCGTGCGGAACCATATTGATGAAGCATCTGTTTACGGCATCGGTTTCAGCAGCAGAAGGAAGCGATGCGGTCGGAACCATGCAGATCAAGGAACTGATGAAGGAGCTGATCCGCAACGAAGATAAGAATAAGCCTTACAGCGATCAGAAGCTTTCATCGCTTTTGAAAGAGCGCGGCATTGAAATTTCAAGACGTGCTGTGGCAAAATACCGGGAAGAAATTGGAATTCGAGGAAGCTTTGACCGGAAAGCATTTTAAAGAAAAAGGAGAATAAGATTATGAAATTTTTTGTTGATACCGCAAATGTTGAGGAAATCCGCAAGGCAAATGATATGGGAATTATCTGTGGAGTAACCACCAACCCGTCGCTGATCGCAAAAGAGGGCCGTGATTTCAACCAGGTTATCGCAGAGATCGCTTCTATTGTGGACGGACCGATCAGTGGCGAGGTAAAGGCTACTACCACCGATGCAGAGGGCATGATCAAAGAAGGCCGCGATATTGCAGCCATCCATCCGAATATGGTAGTAAAGATCCCGATGACCGTAGAGGGCTTAAAGGCTGTTAAGGTTCTGCACGCAGAGGGCATTAAGACCAACGTAACTCTGATCTTTTCCGCAGCACAGGCTCTGTTGGCTGCAAGAGCAGGAGCAACCTACGTTTCCCCGTTCCTGGGCAGACTGGACGACATCTCCATGCCGGGTATTGATCTGATCAACGAGATCACCGAGATCTTTATGATGCACGACATCCAGACCGAGATCATCGCGGCGAGCATCCGCAACCCGATCCATGTCATTGACTGTGCAAAGGCCGGCGCTGATATCGCTACGGTTCCATATAAGGTGTTAGAGCAGATGACCAAGCACCCGCTGACCGACCAGGGTATTGTAAAATTCCAGGCAGATTATAAGGCTGTATTTGGCGAGTAAAAATCAGAAAATGAAACAAACACAGGGGTGGGGCCGATTTTGTGCCCCACCCCTGTACTGACTTTGTCGAAGAAAAAACAAAGCAGAGAAAACCGGTTGGTTTCTGCAGAAAAAATAAAAAATAAAAAAAGTGAAAAAAGTTGTTGACAGATAGAAAACGCTGTGATAGTATATAACACGTTGCTGCTGACACGGCAACAACATGAACCTTGAAAATGAAAGATTGAACAGTGTTTAAAACCCTGAAAA
>OGIE01003668.1_pt1 | contig 16037 bp, 10 predicted proteins | sample 1571581 | NCBI WGS metagenome assembly OGIE01 (sample SAMEA2582021, study PRJEB24529) | metagenome | biome: Human gut stool | place: China | collected 2011
ACTTGTTGATATCCAGCACCTTCCGCGCCTGTTTCGCCAACGACGGATTCACCTGTATTATTTCTATTCCTTATCTTTATCAGATGCTCTGTTGTACTATTTGTCTAATTATTTCATCCCAATGAAACACTTATTCCATTTGAAACTACAGCAATACCAGTGACCACTTTTTAATGGTGGCCACTGGTAGATCAAATCATTAATACCCCGGATTTTCTACTAAATTCGAATTAGCAGAAGTACGGCCATGCCCTATAGGCAAATAATAATTCTTTTCAGGGAAAGTCGGTGTTTGCGGTCTTCCGTCGATATCATCGACAAAATCCAAACGATACTTTCCGCTGGCTGCATCATAGATATACCGTAAACCGGAATATGTACGTGTAAGAGCAGTAACGGCAGTTCTCCAACGTCTTAAATCCCAATAACGATGGTTCTCGAAAACTAATTCTACTTTTCTTTCATGATGTATTTTTTCCCGGTCAATAGAAGTTAATCTGGCAATTCCAGCACGTTCACGAATCTGATTGACAGCGTCCAACGCATCACCGGTTCTACCCAGTTCAAACGCTGCTTCCGCATAATTCAATAAAACCTCACCGAAGCGGAAAATCAGATAATCGGTTGTCGACTCACTGAACCAGTTCATATTATTTGCCGTTGGATCAAGGTATTTCATCACACCGAACCCTGTATTAGTACAGCTAAGCTCTTTAAAACGTGTCAGCTGATCTCCGATTGCAGCAACACCCTCGTAGGAATCATAACGCCCGTCGATCAGTGTTCCATCTTTCGAAATGATGCCATTATGCATGTCTATTGTATTCTCACCCAATACACCACCTACAGCATCCGGCCATGAGGTTCCATTCGTCCAGATAGAAGCAGCGAACCGGGGATCTTTATTCCCCCATAATTCCTCCATCGTCCACAGACGGTTTTTTGCATATGCCCGGTCAATCTTACCAGGAGTGCCGTCTATATATTCGAATTCTTCCGCCATATCCAGATAAGGACCATGATAGTTACCGACACCCCAGACATTCGGACGAGGACATTCCGTCATATCCCATGACCATCTGTTCTTTCCGCCATCCGAAGCACTTGGACCGGTATGTTGCTTTACCATAATTGCTTCACAATTACCTTTTTTCAAAAATATATTCTTAAAATTCTCCACTTTATCTGCATCCGCATTATAAAGGGCATACGGGCTTTCACTCATGATCTTCTTACTGGCATCATAACAAATCTGATAATACTGTGAAGCCTCTCCATTAGGAAAACCCAATAATCCGTCCAGTTGTACCGAACCAAATTGAGCGATGCTTCCTGCGTATAATGCAGCTCTGCTTCGAAGAGCTAATGCAGCCCATTTATTGGCACGCCCCGCATCCGTAGCAGAAGGAAGGATTTCAGATATTTCATCTGTCTCTTTCAGGATGAAGTCGTACAATTCTTTTTCCGTATTACGTTTCGGATACAATGCAGTGGAATCCGCATCGATAGACTGGACCTCAGTAATCAAAGGTACTCCTCCATAACGTTTTACCATTGCGAAATAACAAAATGCCCTTAAAAAACGAGCTTCAGCAATTCGCTCATTCACATTCGAAATAGAGGACTCAGCTGCACGCTCAATAAAGTCATTCAAATTCCGAATGGTATAATAAGCATTTCCCCACCACTGCATCTGAGTAGAGTTTACCTGAAATCCGTTATCTTTTATATCGAGCATATGAGCTTGTGCCCCGAAATTATACTTTGCCTCATCTGTAATTTCGAGCATTCTGACAGTACCTTCCATCTGCTCACTGTATCCCATAACGGTTCCCCAATCATTACCATCACGATTCATAGGCGAACTGTCATATAAACATGTCGCATCATTAATCATCACCGGCGTACAAGCATAAAGCTCTGCCAGATACATATCAAGTAATGCAGGATCATTCCATACTACAGCATCCGTATACCGATCGGTCGGAACTTTGTCCAATACATCATAACACGACGTCATTGTCGCAGCCAAAGCGACTATTGCTATATTTAATTTCGTTTTCATAATTGTACATGTTAAAAAATAAGATTACAACCTATGCTCATCGTATATTGCTGAGGATAATAAGTACCGGCTCCATAATTTTCCGGCATTTCAGGGTCAACTCCATATTTGTGCAGTGAATTTATTGTAAAAAGATTCGTTCCTGCAAAATAGATTCTCAATTTGCTGACTCTTATTTTTGACAACAATTCAGTAGGGATCTCGTATCCGAATGTCATGTTCTTCAAACGCAGATAAGTTGTATTATGGTTGTTGTGATCCGAATAGAAACCATTGGTAGACGAACCTCCCGGCCGTGCGATCAAAGCATCAGGATCGTTTGTCCTGTCATTCCACGTATTCTGATAACGGAAAGATGTTTCCGCCAGATAAGTCACGAACGTTGTGTAGCCGGATGCTCCCTGGAAAAGGGCTGACAAGTCAAAGTTTCTGTATTTCAGATTCAAATTGAATCCAAACATCCAATGAGGAGTCGCACCTTTACCTATTTCTTTCTGGTCACGCCAGTTGATCACTCCGTCGCCATTTAAATCCTTATATTTGGCATCTCCGGGACGTAAAGAAGAATTGTCGTTGTTCAAATCTTCGAAAGTGCAGTTCCATGCATTTATCTCCTCCTGACTTGTGAACAATCCGTCGAAAACATATCCGTACCGACGATCCGTATATCTTCCACTGTTCTTATATAATCTTTCCTGATCGGGATCCGTATATTCCGGCTCATCATAATAGTTCCATTTGGATCTGGAATAAGAAACGTTACCTGAAATATCATATGCAACACTTCCTATATCGCCAGTCGTACCGAGTCGTAATTCAAATCCTTTCGTATTGATACTATTCAGGTTTTCCGTAGGTAATGCAGCTCCGAAAGAAGATGGTAAAGAACTTGAACGGGTTCCCGGAATTCCACTACGTTTACGATAGAAGAACTCTGCATCCCCGTAAAGTTTACGGTTCCACAATGAATAATCGACACCGGCATTATAAATTTTCATTCTCTCCCAGGTCAGATTTATATTGGGTAATCCGGAGGGTGTTAACCCTGAAATCAAATTAGAACCCAACGTATAACTCGAATCAAATGTATATCCGGTCAAATAAGCAAAATTAGCTACTGCGTCATACCCTGATTCACCATAGCTTAATCGTATCTTCAGATTGTCAACAAAATCCAGTTGCTTCATAAAAGTTTCTTCTGCCATATTCCAACCCAAAGACACACTGGGAAAATATCCCCATCTATGCCCCTTGGCAAACCTTGAAGAAGCATCGGCTCTCAGAATAGTTTCTACCATATAACGATCCAGATAACTGTAATTTATTCGTCCGATCCAACTTACACGTCCCACGGCCGAGCTCGATGAATTATTCGCAGCAGTTGTGGAACTCCCGGCAAATAACTCATCCAATGCCGTTGATACAAAACCTGTACGCGAAGCGTTTAGATTTTTGCTTTTTTCATCAACTGATTCAAACATGAACAGACCAGATATGTGATGAGATTTTGCAAAAGTCTCATCATAATTCAGTGAATACTGCTGAATTAATTTTGTATTATTGGAGGCCCCCATATTCAAAGATGTCGGGTCCTGCGAATTGCGTACCAATGTATACTTATCTGTTTCCGAATTATATGTATAAAATGAAGCCTGTTTTTTAAAGGTTTTCTGATCGTACGAATCATTCCGGTAAATAATAGTTCCTTTGGCTTTTAATCCCGGAATATATTTGAAATCATACTGCAAAGCTCCTTTAAACTGCGTGATATTATTTATCCGCTCTACATAACCGGCCAATTCAGAGTTCGTTGCAAAAACGGGACTACCCATCGTTACTTCAGCATAAGCCAGTTTGGAAGGATCAGGCAATTCCAGAGGATACATCGGGCTGGCCCTGTAGATCAAATCATTCCAGAAATTATTATTACTGGATATCATATCCGCACCGGATGTATAATAACGCTGTTCCTTGATATACATTAAATCCATTGTCGCTGAAAGGCGGTCCGTTATCTTTGTATCGACATTAGACTGGAAGTTATAACGGTCATAATGCCCTCCATTCTTCTTCAAAATGGTTTCCTGCGTATTATAACCAAAATAGCCATAATATTTCATCTTTTCATTACCACCGGATATAGAGACATTATGATTCTGCTGAGGAGCAAATTTCCGGATAGAAGCTGCATACCAGTCAGTATTCAGATACTTAGGATCTGTACCATCCTTATATTTCTGAATTTCTTCCTCTGTGTAAGGAGCAGTCTCAGCCGGGTTCCCCGAATATATCCATGTATCTCTGGAATATTGGGCTCTTTCAGCCGAACTACCGGACTTCATTACATTCGTCGATCCCTGAAGTGTATACGAACTGTTCACTGTGATAGTCGGTTTGGATGATTTACCACGTTTTGTCGTGATCAAAATTACTCCGTTACCGGCTCGTGCTCCATATATGGAAGCTGCACCGTCTTTCAGAATAGAAATGGACTCTATTTGATTGGCATCAATATTATTGAAACTTGTCTCCATACCATCCACTATGATTAACGGGGCATCAAAACCACGTATATTCAGGCTGGCATCGTCAAGTCCCGGAAGACCGGAGGTCTGTTTACTAACCAAACCAGGAAGTTGTCCGGCCAACATATTACTGACATTGGCAACAGGAGCTACAGCTATTTTCTCCGTCTTTATTTGAGATACAGAACCTGTTACCGTAGCAACCCTTTGTTGTCCGTATCCGATTACCACAACTTCATCCAATGCTTTTATATTTTCCTCCAGTGTAACAGTCAGCATTTTCCCAGGAGTTGTTTGTACCTGTTGAGTGACATAACCTATATAAGAAATATCTAACATAGCATTCTTCTTCACTGATAAAGAAAATACGCCATTTATATCTGTTATTGTACCATTAGTAGGCGCCCCCGCTTCTACTACAGATGCACCAATAACCGGTTCACCATTCACATCAACAACCTTTCCTGAAATTGTATTCTCCTGTTGTTGACTAATTAAATTATTACTTGCCTTCTTAATGTCGGGTAGTACATCGGGCTCAGCATTCCGCGCATTAGCACATAATGAAAAAACGGCTAGTATACAAAATGCCATTACGGAATATGTATTTTTCATAATCTGTAAATAATTAAATTTAAAAGTTTATAATTCCTTTAACAAAGTATTTTCATACTTTCGAGACATACTGCTATAAAACGCTATATACTATATTCAATCACAATTATTATCTGAAGAGTTTTTTCTCCATATTTATTATCAATTTTCCATAGGCATTATTTCTAAAATTGTTAGACATATTATTACAAACCCTGACTATTTGATGTTATAAAAACGATTTTACTTTCCGGATAAGTCCTATCAAATAACACCAAACTATTACCAGTATAATTATTGCAGTAACCTGGGTATGGGTAATATCCGTTACCATTCCGATAATAGGTGGTAATATTGCTCCCCCGAATACACCGGAAATAAGTAATGCAGACACTTCATTTGCTTTTTCAGGTACTCTCTTCAATGAAAAAGAAAACAGAATCGAAAACAAATTAGCATATCCTATTCCAAATACGGCAACACATCCCAGAATAAACCATAGATTAGTTCCTAAAGCCATTAATATCAGGCCAGCGATCGCAATCCATACACTGTAAATAAAAAATTTACCTGCTGAATATCTCATTAACAAAATACCACCGACAAAAGCACTGATTGTTCTGAAAAAGAAATAAACACTATTCCCCATCCCCGCATCTGCTAACGATAAACCACAACGTTCCATCAGATATTTAGGGAAAGTCATATTAATACTCACATCAATACCGACCAATACCAATATGCCAATAAAGAATGCCGCAATATATTTATCCTTCAATAAATCGAATGTAACTTTAACAGAGATATTTTTCTGTTCCAGTTTTTTCTCTTTTACAGGTGTCAGTAAGAGCCAGATCAATGCTAACAAAGACATAAATGCATAAATCGGAAAAATCATTTTCCATCCTAAAAAACTTCCGACAATACCGGCTGTTAATAACGGGCCTAAGAAAGAACTGACTGCTTTAATAAATTGTCCCAGAGTAAGACTGCCTGTAAGCCGTTCACTTGTAACAACATCTGTTACCAAAGGATTTAATGAAGCTTGTAAAATGGTATTCCCTATTCCAATCAAAGCAAATGCTATTATTATTGATATAAAGCTATAATTGATCAGTGGAAAACACATCGCTAATGTCGTTATCAGAAAACTCAATAACACGGTCTTTTTCCGTCCGATTTTATTCATCAACAGACCTGTCGGTATGGACAAGATCAAAAACCACAGAAAACAAAAGAATGAAATAAGATTAACCCTGGAATCAGTCAATTCGCTAAAATCATTTTTGACATAACTTGTAGCAATTCCAATAATGTCTACGAATCCCATAATGAAGAACCCAAACATAACGGAATAAATACTGTATTTCAAATTGTCCTTTTTCATAATCTTTACTGCTTATTTAAGATTAACTAACTTTCAAAATCTCTTCTATGACCTGAATAAGAATATGAATCACCTTTATATGAATTTCCTGTATCCGGTCAGAATGCACTGCACTTGGAGTACTGATTGCCACATCAGCTTTCTCAATCAATTCATTTTTCCCCAAAGATGTAAGAACTATCACTTTCATCCTATTTATATGTGCCTGATCTACCGCATTTATAATATTCCTGGAGTGTCCGCTTGTACTTATTGCCAGTAGCACATCTCCCTCCTTTCCCATAGCATCCACATAACGGGAAAAAATCTCATCAAATGAAAAATCATTCCCTACACAAGTCATATATGCCGGATCATTGATTGCCAATGCCGGTAAAGGACGACGATCATTCCGGAAACGACCTGTTAACTCTTCGGCAAAATGGGTAGCATCACATAAAGAACCTCCGTTTCCACAACTAATGATCTTATGCCCTGTTTGTAATGCTTCAGCACATATATCTGCAGCGTTATAAATACTTTCAACATTCGCCTCATTATTTATAAAGGTTTCCAATATGGATCGGGTTTCCCTTAAACTATCTCGAATAATCTCTTTCATAACTATTTAATCGGTTAAGTAAATACAATTGAAAGAGCTGCATAATCGCCGATGTGCTCTTCTAAAGCAGCCGGTTTAATGATACAAACACGACTTGAATTAGATAATGCTTCCCTTTTTATGATCTTTTGCACTACAGATTCCATCATTTCCCTGTTACGGGAATAAATTCCTCCTACGACTATCACTTCCGGATTTAACAGATCGATGACAATAGATAATCCTTTTCCCAAATAAATAGCAGACGTTTCATAAATACTCCGGGCTAATTCATCTCCCTTAATAGCCTCTTCTGCAACTTTTTGGGCAGTCACCTGATCCAACTCTTGTAAAGTACACCAAGGAACCTTTTCCCCTTTCTGGAGTTTTTCCGAAATAAACATCTTTGCCAACTGGGCGATGCCTCCTCCACTGGCAAAACCTTCCAGAGATCCCCTTTTTCCATAACCCACCGGTCCGAATTCTGCCATACGGATATGCCCTAGTTCACCAGCATTATCATTCGTGCCTGAATAAAGCATGCCATTCAATATTAACCCCGCTCCTAAGCCAGTTCCAAATGTAAGGAACACCATGTTCTTCGTTCCTTTTCCTGCACCGAGCTTCCATTCCGCTAATGCACAAGCATTAGCATCATTCTGAAGCGTGGCTTTTATCCCTACTCTCTTTTCTACAATAGACACAATCGGTATATTATCCCAGCCCGGTAAATTAGGAGGTGATAAAATAACTCCTTTATGGCTATCAAGAGGACCACCGCATGAAATACCTATTGCCTTCGTATTTAAAGAGGTAAGACCATGAATTTTCATTATCTCTTCAATCCCGGACAAAATAGTTTCAATAGTTTCATCCACATTTGTTGTTGCAAATCTTTTTTTATCTACAAGCATCAAATTTTCATTCTTTTGAACACCATAGATAACCGCACATTTGGTTCCGCCAATGTCTATTCCCAGCAAATTACTTTCTATCTCCATCATTTTACAGTATATAAATTAGTTTTCTGCAATAACTGCTTATATTCCTTCAGCTTAAAGGGAGGTTCACCGTATAAATAGTGATTGGTAAATTCCTGATTCCCCACTTTATAACGAATTAATAAAATACCCTGTCCCTTTTGTTCGGGTAGCGATGAGATCTGCACTCTACCATTAGCTGGTACATAGAACTTTCCTTCAAAAATTTGTTTGCCCGATGCTACATCTGTCACTTTCACATCTCCCTCGCTAGCATGGCGAGTGTCATTGACAGCAACAAGCGGATGATTACCATCTCTGGCATCATTCATAAAAATACAAACGTCTTTCTGAACATTCCTGATATAGTAATAAGCCATTTTCTTTGAATTATAATAATCCACTATCGCATCAGAAATCAAAGGCCATCCATCTCTCAAATTCCACCAGATAATTCCGGTTTTATTGAATTTATTGCCACGCCACATCTCAATAAAGTATTTCATTGCTTCTGCCTGTACAGATTGCGATGCAAAAATGAAATCTTCAAGTTTTGACGGGACTTCACCAAATAATAAACGGACCTGATTAATCATCAAATTATTCCTATCAAATGTCTTTCCCCAAACAGGAAAACGTCTGACAGACTTGGTCACCCATTCATCATTCCACTCATGATCCTTTACCCAAGGATATACACAATCTTCTGTCATCATCTTTTTCAAACTTTCCAGATTAGGACAACCATGATAGCCTATTTCACTGACAAAAGCACATTGTGCATCTATGTAGAATGGATCTTTGTAATATCCCCTCGGTCCCCAAAGATGATTTTCCGGCCAATACTTTTCATCACAACCTTTTTGATAGACAGCCTCACTGATATAAGGAGAACTGGGAAGATAAGGCCTTGTCGGATCGAACTCATAAAGAACCGAAGGAATGACCTGGCGCGTTACTACATCACGGTTCGGATCCAGATTAAAAGGTAATAAAGACCAACGCAAAGCAATATCATCTTCATTGTTACCTGACCATAAAGCAACAGAAGGATGATTACGTAATTTACAGACAACTGATATCACCTCTTCTTCTATATTCCGGGTAAAGGAAGAGCGCTGTGGATAAAAAGTACATCCCATCGCAAAATCCTGCCAAATCAAAATTCCATTTTCATCGCATAAATCAAAGAAATGATGATCTTCATAAACGCTTCCTCCCCAGCATCGGATCATATTACAATTCAGATCAACCGCCATCTCTATCGCTTCATCAACCAACGAATTATCCCGGCTGTGCAAAGCATCCAACGGGACCCAATTAGTACCATGAATAAAAATACGTTCTCCGTTTACTATAAAACAAAACTTTCCTGGATCATCCGGCAAATTAATATCTGTCCTCTCCAACTGTACAGTCCTTAAACCAATACGTTTGGTATCAGTCGCCAAAACGGAACCATCTTCATCCACTAATTCCACCTTTGCTTCATACAACGCAGGTTCACCGTATCCTCTCGGCCACCATAAATCAGCATTCTTCAATTCCATTATATAACGGAATGCTGGTGAAACCACAGCGGTAGTTCCTTTATAGGCCTCTTTTCCATTGCGATTTAAAGTATATACAGCTTTCACTTTATCAAATTTCTCAAAAGGAAGTTTCAATTGGGCATCAATATACAAACGGACATTACGTTGTGCCGTATCCAAATTAGCCACCATATAATGTACATCTTTAAATCGTGCTTGTTCTAATACACGTAATTCCACATCACGCCACAGACCAGCACTGACCAACCTAGGCAATATATCCCAACCATAAGCATGAGGAGCTTTACGAATAAATGTAGATTCTTCCGATGGGAAATTACCAATACTAAAAGAGCCTAAGAAATAATTTTGCCCTTCAATAACGGAAGAACGAATAATGACTTGCAGCAGGTTACTCTCTCCTTGCTTAATTTCATTTGTTACATCAAATGAATGTTCGATCAACATATTTTCAGGCTTTCCTATACGTTTGCCATTTAACCAAATATCAGCCAGACAATCTATTCCACCAAAAAACAATTGAAGGCGTTGGCCTTTTTCTAGCTGCGGAGAAGTGAAAGATTTCGAATAGCACCATTGAAATTCTTCCCATTTGCGCAATTCATTTACATTATTTCCTATCATAGGATCATCGATTAGACCGGCAGAAAGCAAGTCTAATTCTACATTCCCGGGAACAGTGGCAGTAATAGTCTTTACTTCCATCTGTTTCATTCCGTCAGGGAACAATACCGGTTGCTCCGGTTGCTTCCAATATGACAGTTCCCACTTCCCGTTAAGAGAGATTATACCATCATCAGAACTCGCTGAAACTTCCAGGCTTATAAACGAAAGGAACACTGCAAAAATGCAAATAAGCTGTTTATTCATATTACCTCCTTTTTAATAATATTATTCACATATGAATTTTAATTGATGTTCTCCTGCTGTCAGCTCCACATTCTGTCCCTCAGCTTTTACCGTTGCAGTCGTGTTAGCCGGAACCGTAACTTTTAATAAGATTTCATTACCAGAACGTTCCCATTCAGAGCATATCAATCCTTTAATAGAATGATATTCTGCTTTGACCCAATCCAAACCTTTCACAAAATGAGGTTGAAACAGAATATGCCTGAATCCCGGAGATTTTTCATCATAGTTGATCCCTGCCAATACATTATACATCCATGCGGAAATATCTCCAAGAAATACATGATTCAGTGATGCATCTTTAAAAGTAGGCGAAAGATTCCAGGTTTCGGGTAAAGTAGTCAACCCCCTCTTTATCCAATTACCCCATGAAGGAACATCTTCCTGAATAGCCAGCTCATACGCCTGATCGGCATAACCATATTTAGCAAGCATACGTAATACGGTTTTACTTCCCAACATACCAAAATCAAGATGATTATGGTTATTTGTTATTATGCGACTCAGGTTATCTGCCACTTTCTGTTCATATTCAGCCGGTACTATTTCTAAAAACAGGGCAACTCCCTGTGCTGCCTGTGAGCCATTGGCATATAAACCTTTTTCCTTGTCAAGATAGCGGCTATTAATAAATGCTTTAAGCGAATCTGCTTTTTGTGCATAAACAGTACCGTCTTTTCCTATCAGTCGAGCAAAACGAGACATATACAAATTGTCCAAATAATAATAACAGGTCGTCGTATAATCTGTAGGGGTTTGCGTATCATAAAATACCCAGTCCCCAATGCCATAGGTTACAGTTCCATCCGAATCTTCACGCGCCGCCAAATAGGCAAGATATTTCTCGCATACAGGCCATATCGTTTCAATTGACTTTGTATCACCATAATAATTATAAATAGCCATCGGGACAATAAACATTGCGGCATCCCATACAGGTCCTATCCAATCATCATATCCCCATCCTGAACTAGGAATAATTCCCGAGATTCGTCCTTCCTCATTCTGATTATCCACGATATCATCGACCCACTTTTCATAAAAAGTGATCCCATTGAAATTTAGTAATCCCAAATCCATACAAATATGTGCATCTGCCGTCCAGCCATTCTTCTCACGTTGAGGACAATCTGTCGGAATACTCATTAAGTTAGACAGATAAGACTGATTAGTCGCTTGCCAAATTTTATTGAGAAGATCATTGGAACAACTAAATTTTCCGACAGGTGGTACCGCAGTGTGAAAGAATAAGGCTTTTAAACTTCCTTGAGTCAATTTAACAGGGCGATCAGCTTTTACTTCTACATATTGAAATCCATGGTAAGTAAAATTCGGACTCAGCACTTCGTCTCCGCCATTTAAGATATAAATATCAGTTTGAAAAGGCACATCTGGCTGAGACTTGTAATATATATCTATATTTCCTGTTTCAATATGCCCGTCAGCTTCCTGTATCTCAGCATGCCTCAATGTTATTTTCGTTCCTTTTTCTCCATTCACTGAAAGACGACAAAAACCAGTCATATTAATTCCGAAATCATATACATATATACTGTCTCCGAAATTTTTCATGGAAACTGCATCTATTTCACGTTCTACCTCAATGGCCGGCATCGTTTGAGCAACCAACAACGATGAAGGAGCCGTTGCATGTCTGGCATTACTCCATGACGAATCATCAAATCCGGGTTTCTCCCACCCGTTTATTTCCAAACGAGCATCGTATATATCCCCTCCATAAATATTATTCTGGGTATACGGACCTGTTGCTGTCTTCCAGGATTCATCAGAGTTTACTATTTGAGAAGTTCCGTCAGCATATTTAATATGTAACTCGCAAATCATCCGTGCCCGGTTTCGCCAGCGTGCTTTTTCAAAATCCCATGTGGCAACTGGTGCTATTTCATTATAGAAACCATTACCCAACACAGCAGACAAGACATTTTCCCCAGTTCCCAACAACGAAGTTACATCAAATACACTGTATAAATTCCTTTTGTCATAATGTGTATAGCCTGGATTTAACAAAGAGGCAGATACCGGACTTCCATTAATTTCCATCTTACAATAAGCAGCAGCACTCATAAATAATCTTGCCTGTATAACTTCCTTATTATTGACAACAAATGATTTTCGCAGCATAGGAGCCGGATCAAAATCTTTATCATGACCATCGGTAATCCAGTTACCCAACCATTCATTCTGATTCATTTTAGCCGTTTCGAAGCTATCTACAGGAGATATTACTGTATTCCCGTTCTTATCAAAAGCCTTGACTTGCCAATAGTACTTAGTGTGTGATAATAATTTATCATTTCCCGTATATTTGCCGAAAGATTCCTCTGTGTTTATAAGGCCTGAATTCCAATTAAACAGATCATCTCTAGTTAAACCATTCAGAGATTGCTTGTCAACAGATATATATAAGCAGTATCCTTCTTGATCAAAACCAGCCTCTGAATAATAATTCCAGATAAACCGTGGATGTGGACTATCTACGCAAATAGGATTTACCGAATATTCACAATACATCCCGGTAATTTCAACCTTATTATTTTTACATGCACACAGTAAAAAGGTTCCTAATACAATAGTATAAATTCCATATTTCATATTCATTTTCATAATAAATACTTTACTTAATCGGTTAAACAAATAAATAAAAAAATATCAATAGTATTATAGAGTTGAAATTTTACAATGCAAAACCACTGTTTCCACTTTCTTCTTCTCTTTGGACTGCTCCTGATGGCTCTCTATTGATTTCAATAAAATCCTCACAGCATTCTCTCCAATTTCATCAATAGGCATGAATGCTATATTTATTTTAGGAGCCAGTGCCCGAAAAGAAGGAATACTATGAATACAGGCTAATTCATATTTTTTCAAATCGATACCCTTGTCATAAAAATAGCGAAAAGCTTCAATAGCCAATATATGGGTCGAAAAGAAAAAGCCATCCACATCCGGTACATCATGAAATATCCTATCTAATGTCTTATCGATGTTATGCTCATAATCAACAAAAGGTACTTCTCCATAGAGTTCAGATTCGACAGGAAAATCCATCTCCATTAAAGCTCTGGCATAGCCTTCCCGCCTCATATTCATTGTCCTCAGATAGGAGTTTGTTGTAATTATGGCTATTTTACGAGCACCGTCCACAATCATTTTCCGCACTAATTGATAACTACTTTCCTCATTATCAATAATGACGTAATTTGTATCAATCTGTGGAAAATAACGGTCAAACAGAACTAATGGAAAAGATTCATCAACTAAAGTTTCTATTTCACTTTTTGAAACTTTCGTCGGTGCCAATATAATACCATCCACCTGTTTAGCTTTAAAAAGGCGGATCAGTTTATTTTCTTTTTCAATTTTAGATTCAGAGTTACCTATCATAACCGAATAGCCTTGCTCATCTGCTTCTTTTTCTATAACACAAGCTATTTTGGAGTAAAAAGAGTCTGTAATATCAGGAATAATCAAACCGATAGTTTTAGAATATCCTCTATGTAGACTTCTGGCTAACAAATTAGGTTGGTAATTCAATTCTTTAGCACACTGAAAAACCTTCTCTTGCGTAGCTAAGCTTATACCCTTCTCATCACCCTTTCCAGAAAGAGTCCATGAAATCGTCGCTTTCGACAACTTCAATTTTTCTGCTATGTCTTTGAGTGATGTTCTCATGATATATACTATTTAATCGGTTAAGTGATGCAAATATATTAACTTGTTTCAAAAAACAATGGCTAGCAAAGTTAATTTTATTTAATTCAACTCATTTGCCTATAAGATTAGATAAATTCCATCTAAAAGGACTCATGAATTAGCCTCATAAACAGAATAAAAAAAGGTTCATATCCGAAAAAGACATGAACCTTTTTTATTTAACACTAAAGGAAGACTACAACTTATATTTATAAAGTTGTGACATCACCTTCTGATATTCATTCTGTAATTGCATATAATTCTGCATACTCTGATACAAAGTCGTTATATCGACAAAATATTCGATCATGCTGATCTGTCCGGTCTGGATTGCCTTGTTCAGCAAAGCCAGGCTATTCTGGCTCTTCAGTACCGTATTGTATTCATCCATCGAAGTTCGCAAAGCAACTGACTGGTTATACAACTGGTGCAATTCGCTTTCAATAGCGGTCGTTGTACTCTCCAACTGTAAGTCTGTGTAAAGAGCCTGTGCCTTTGCCTGCTTAACATTGTTCCTGTTAGAGAACAAAGGGATGCTGACTCCCACCAGGAAACCGTTAAAGCGTTCGCCACCGGAAGCTGTATTCAGACGATAGCCCAACTCAAAACCCGGCAAGCCTTTCGACTTATTGACACTTATCTGGCGACGAGCTGTCACCTGTTCACTTTTCAATGTCAATAACTGTGGATTGGAAGTGACAGCTTCCTGACAGAGTTCTTCAAAAGAGAGAATGTCTTCAACCGGAGCATACGTCGTATCGTTAAACTCGATAGCGATCCCGCCGTTCAATGTAGCCAACTCCTGCAATTTAGCGATACGGGCAGATTCATTCATACGGGCTTCCGTCTTTGCATTCAACAATTCCAGATTGATCTTGTTTGTCTCCAGAATATTGGCATCACCCGATTCCAACCGGGTAGCATACAAAGCTGCTAACTGTTCCGCGTTTTCCCGCCGCTGGTCCAACAATGCTTTTTGCTGATTCAGTAAAACCAGATCCAGACAGACTTCTTTAGCCTGCAGCAAAATCTGCTGACGGAATTCGGCACCCTGACGATCGAAGCCGACAGCCTGCGACTTAATCAACTTACTCCGCTGAGCATACACGGTCGGGAAGTCGAATGATTGGGAAGCGACCAACTCTCCCTGCATCCCCATCCCCTCACGGTTACCGTATTGATGTACATACGATACCGACGGGTCGGCCAGGTTATTATCCAGCTTTACCTCCAGTTTCTTGGAAGCTGTAAGCTGCTTATTCGCCTGCAATTCTTTATTGTTGGCTTCGATACTGCGCAGAACCCCATCTATGGAATGTTGTCCGCTCGCAGAAAGTACGGTTGAAGCCAACAGCGTGATTACTATGAATTGTTTCATTTCTCCTTATTCATTAAAAGATAGACAATAGGAATAATAAATCCGTTGAGGAAAGTAGACGTCAGCAACCCTCCCAGGATTACAGTGGCCATCGGGCTTTGTATTTCGTTACCCGGCAGATCTCCGTTCAATGCCAACGGGATCAAAGCCAACGCAGAACTCAAAGCTGTCATCAGGATCGGATTCAGACGGTCCAGCGAACCATGTATCACCGCATCATATACAGAAAAACCTTCACTGCGCAACTGAGTATAGTGGCTGATCAACAACATACCGTTTCGAGTAGCAATACCGAACAGGGAGATAAAACCGATAGCCAATCCCTAATTTCAAGGATTATTTCGATACATAC
>OGIE01003678.1_pt1 | contig 15990 bp, 8 predicted proteins | sample 1571581 | NCBI WGS metagenome assembly OGIE01 (sample SAMEA2582021, study PRJEB24529) | metagenome | biome: Human gut stool | place: China | collected 2011
GTTCGTGTAGCCGACAATGGCAACCAGTGGCAGCTCGGCCTTTTTGCGCTGGCGGCGCTGCACAGAACGCACCTGCCGCACCTGCTCCAGATCACGGCGCAGCTTGTCGATGCGGCTGCGGATGTGACGGCGGTCGCTCTCCAGCTTGCTCTCACCGGGTCCGCGCGTGCCGATGCCGCCGCCGAGACGGCTCATCGCCTTGCCCATGCCCGCCAGACGCGGCAGAATGTACTGGTACTGCGCCAGCTCGACCTGCAGCTTGCCCTCGCCGGTGCGCGCACGCTGCGCGAAAATATCGAGGATGAGCGCCGAGCGGTCGAGTACCGTGCGGCCGGTCAGTTCCTCCAGATTGCTCATCTGCGACGGCGACAGCTCATTGTCGAACAGGATCAGACTTGCGTCGTTCATCTCGGCAAGCTGCTTGACCTCTTCCGCCTTGCCCTCACCGATAAACGTGCGGGCATCCGGTGCCGGACGGCGCTGCAGCGTCATCGCAACGGCCTCCGCACCGGCAGTCTCCGCCAGCGCGCGCAGCTCGTCCATCGTGCGCTCGTCCGCATCCTGATCGGTGTTGAAGCTCGGACACGACAGACCGACCAGAACCGCCCGTTCGATCTGCTTTTCTTCTGTTTGATTGGTAAACGGCATGGAAAATTCCTCCTTGCTGTTAAATTGTCCTCTATATTTATTACACCCAAACGCAAAACCGTACAAGACTTGATTTTCCGTCCGATTTGCGGTAATATGAAGGTAGACAAAGTGAATATTTTTCCGTCACGACCAGTCGTGGCGGATTTTTGTTATATAGAAAATGCCCTATCGTTGTAAGTCAGCGCACCCTGCGGTAACATCTGTTATCAAATTAAACTCGTAGTTGCCGTCCATAGCCACCAGACCAACGAGTTGCGCGGCACAGATATGCCGCGCCTGCGCAGACTAAACCACCTGTGTAGCAGTACGGTATCCGAGAACTGCGAATCGGTCGAGTAATGGCCGCGCAATGCGCGCCCCTACAGACGGGTAACCCGACTGCCGTTCCCCTATTTCGGAGCGGTCGCCGGTCTCTGGTCTGCGTCAGGCTAAGAAACAAAGGGAAACGGGAGTTAAGAGGGTAGAAACCGCAGGTGTCTACCCTCTTGCCCGCCGCCGCGGGTGCGGCGAACCGCCCAGTCGTCCGGACGGCGCCCGCTCCATATCCGATAGTGAACAATTTGATGAGGATTTGTATAGCTGCAATAATCTTCATGATAAAAATCTGCATTTCGTACAATCAATCTCTTGTCACAAACGACACGATTTGATAATATATAAAGTGTATTGCTGTTTTGCTTGCCAAATGACAAAACAGCATAATTGATTCTCTGCCGGGCGGCAGGGATAAGGAGGAAATTGAGGTTTCATGAGTAAGGTTGAGCAGTATATCACCAGCATTCCGGATTTTCCGAAGGAAGGCATTATCTTCCGCGATATTACCACCGTGCTCGGTGACGCGGACGGCTTCCATCTGGCGGTGGATGAGATGACTGCGCTGCTGGACGGCGTAGAGTTTGACGCGATCGCCGGTCTGGAATCCCGCGGATTCCTGTTCGGTGCACCGATGGCGTATAATCTGCATAAGGCATTCATTCCGATCCGCAAGCAGGGCAAGCTGCCGCGTGCAACGTCCCGCATGTCCTACGAGCTGGAGTACGGCATGGAGACCATCGAGGTACACCGCGATGACATCAAGCCGGGGATGAAGATCGTCGTTGTCGATGACCTGATCGCTACCGGCGGTACGCTTGAGGCGGCTGTCCACCTGTTGGAGCAGCTCGGCGCAAAGGTCGTAAAGGTTGTCTGCCTGCTGGAGCTCAAGGGTCTGCACGGACGCGACCGCATCAAAACCTGTCCGGCGGAGACGGTTGTCGCCTATGAGGGCAAGTAACGCCCCAAAAGAGAGAGCAGAGAAAAAGAAAGGGAGAATTTCATGTTAGAGCGCGTATTCAAGCTGTCTTCCCATAAGACAGACGTCAAAACCGAGGTCATGGCCGGTATCACTACCTTTATGACCATGGCGTACATCCTTGCCGTAAACCCGAGCGTACTCGGCTCCACCGGTATGGATACCACCGCGGTATTGCTGGCAACCGCTCTGGCATCCTGCCTGGGCACGCTGTGCATGGCGTTTATGGCAAACCTGCCGTTCGCGCTCTCTGCCGGCATGGGTCTGAACGCCTTCATGGCGTACACCGTTGTTGCAGGCTACGGCTACAGCTGGCAGGTCGCTCTGCTGGCCGTATTCATTGAGGGCCTGATCTTTATCGTCCTGTCGCTCACCAACATCCGTGAGGCCATCTTCAATGCCATTCCGCTGACGCTCAAAAAGGGTGTTTCGGTTGGTATCGGTCTGTTCATCGCCTTCATCGGCCTGCAGAACTCCGGTCTGTGCGTGGACTCCGCAACGCTGGTCGGCATCATCAGCTTCCCGGAGAATTTCCACACCGCAGGCATCTGCGCGCTGCTGACTCTGATCGGTCTGTTCTTCACCGCAGTATTCTATACCCGCAAGATGAAGGGCGCCATCCTGTACGGCATCCTGCTGACCTGGATTCTTGGCATGCTCTGCCAGGTGACCGGCCTTTACGTTCCGACGCCGGACGCAGGCTTCTATTCCCTGTTCCCGAGCTGGGGCATGACCGACTTCTCCAGACTGGGTCTGACCTTCGGCCAGTGCTTCAACGTGGATTTCAGCGCGGTTGGCATCGTAAACTTCATCGTTGTCATCTTCTCGTTCCTGTTCGTTGATATTTTCGATACTCTGGGCACGCTGATCGGTGTTGCCACCAAGGCGAAGATGCTCGATAAGGACGGCAAGCTGCCGGGCATCAAGCCCGCTCTGATGGCAGACTCGATTGCAACCTCCGCAGGTGCAATTCTGGGTACTTCCACCACCACCACCTTTGTTGAGTCCGCATCCGGCGTTGCAGTCGGCGGCCGTACCGGCCTGACCGCTCTGGTTACCGGCATCCTGTTCCTTGTATCCACGCTGTTTGCGCCGATCTTCACCGCCATCCCGTCCTTCGCAACCGCTCCGGCGCTGATCATGGTCGGCTTCCTGATGGTAGGCACCGTAACCGAGATCAACTTCGATCTGGACAACCTGACCGAGTCCATCCCGGCTTACCTCGCTATCATCGCTATGCCGCTGTTCTACAGCATCTCCGAGGGTATCTCTCTGGGCGTTATCTCCTACGTTCTGCTGAACGTTGCAGCCGGCAAGGGCAAGAAGGTTGCTCCGCTGATGTACGTTCTGGCAGTACTGTTCGTACTCAAGTATATCTTCCTCTAATTCAGAAATCGTAAAGATTGCAGAAGGCTGCCGAAGCGAGCTTCGGCAGCCTTTTTGTATGGCATGAAAATCATGGTAAATATCAGAGAAAATAAGCGAAAACAGCGGGGATTGCAGTTGAACGGTGTCGATACTTGACAGAAAACGTAGGAGTTGGTAAAATATAAAACGACTAAATTGGGACAGTATACCTGTTTATCTTGTATCCAAAGGGAAGGAGGCAGCAAATATGACACAGCAGCGCAAAAAGTGCAGAAAAGGCGGATTTACTCTTGTAGAGCTGGTGGTTACGCTGGTCATTCTGAGCATTCTGTTTGCCATCGCTGTACCGAGCCTTCTGGGGTATATCCATCTGTCGCAGTTCCGAAAGAATGAATCGTACGCTAAGACCATGTATCTGTCGGCAGAATCTGAGCTGACCTACCTTCGTACCGGCGGTGAATGGGAGTCATTCTGCAGCAAGGTGAAGAAGGAAGGCGTGCTGAATCAGTCGTTTGATGAGTCGGATGAGGACCGGAAAAAGCTGGTCGGTCGTATTTACGGCATTCGTCTGGATGCAGGCGAATACGCAGAAGGCGAGCTGTCGGGTGACGGTGCGCTCGTTGGTGCGCTTCTTTCGCAGGATACCTACGATAAAAGTGTGCTGAATGCTGCAATCTGCATCGAAATCGACGTGGAAAGCGGTCAGGTGTATTCGGTTTTCTATGGCACAAACTGCAAGGGACTGTACTACGGATCGAATGAGGACAGCAAACCGGCGGATATGTCCGGCAGCTGGCTGGATATTGATTACAGCAAGCGCGACCGCGATACGCGCCGGGAAGAACGGCTGGGCTATTACTCGGTTCAGGATGCAGTCAATGCTGTCAGTCTGGATGCGACCAAGCTGAAGATCACCTCGATCAATCTGGTGAACGGTGAAACTCTGTCGCTGAACTGGTCGAGCAATGTGAAGGATCAGGATCTGGATAAGGTTTATTACGAGGTCAAGCTGTACAGCAGTGAGGATAAAGCGCAGCTTCTGTCGATCAATATTCCGGGCAGGGATTTGAAAACGGGTTCGCAGTCGGTTGCGGTTACGACCGAGGACAATGCGACGAAGGATTATATCTTCCCCGTGGAATACGACCGTTCCAACAAGCGGGCAACACTTGTGCTGGACGGTATGATGAATGCGAAGCTGTACGACCAGCTGGATAAGCTGTTCGCTGATAACAAAGCAGCCTTCCGGCAGAGCAGCGATACCAGCATCACGCGCTTCGGCGGCAAACTGGAAAACCCGCTGAATGTTTACGCAGCCGTGCAGGTATTTCCGGACCCGAACGCAGAAAACACCGGCGGTGAGGAGTATCAAAAGAGTGACGCTATCGAATCCAATAAGGCGAACACGCTTTTCGGTGACGGCACCCGGTCGAATAACAGCCGGTGCGAGATCGAAACCTTCCGTCATCTGTCCAATATCCGTTATATGGATACGGCGGCGGTATTTGCCGTTACCGCGCGTTCGCTGGACTGGACGAGCGACAGTGTAAAGGTTTACGGTACGGCAGCCCGCGGCGCGCTTTCGGTCTCCGCCGGTAAGGATATCGGCTTCCCGAGCATCCCTGCGCTGCGCAGCAATCAGACACTGGATGGCACAGGCGGTCTGCTGAACCGCATTGTCGGCGTGTTTACCGGCGGGAATGTCATCAGTAATCTCAAGCTGGATGAGACCTCGATTGCCGATGACGCAGAGTATCTTGGTCTGTTTCAAAAAAACGTAGGTACAATCCATGATCTGCGCCTGCTCAATCCGCAGGTGGAGATTGACTCGGGTAAGCTCAAGGGTGTCGGCGCAGTCTGCGGTTACAGCAACGGTTCTTTGAAGGGCGATACCGTGGACGGCACTGAAGCCAAGGTGGAAGCTGCGCTGACCTCGGCACAGGCGCAGGGCATCGGCGGTGTGGCCGGTGTGATTGAAGTCAGCGATTCTCAGTCAGTAATCAAGCTGTCTGCATCGGGTACTGTAACTGGTACGCTGCCGACCGACGGTACTGCGTGTGGTATCGGCGGTATTGCGGGCAGCCTGACAACAAACGGTGCCGCGGTCAAGACCCTGACCAACAGCGCCGCTGTAACGGGCAATCGCTCGGTTGGCGGCATTGCAGGCTATTTTTCCGGCAAGGATCAGGCCACGGGAAAAGATATGGCTGACTGCAAAAATGAGGGTCTGATTCTCAGCAGCACAGCCGCAGATGATCATTCGCTGGCAGGACATTATATCGGCGGTATTGTCGGCTACGCGCATAATGCGTCTCTTTCGGAATGCAGGAGCCGTGCCGGATATGCGGACGGCTACACCTATAAGCAGGAGGATAGAGACAAGCTGCGCGGCAGATATGTCGGCGGCATTGTCGGCTACGGCGAACAAAGTGTGCTGTATGACTGCGAGACCGAGGCAAACGGCTATGTTCTTGGCAGCGAGTATGTCGGCGGCATCATCGGTGCGCTGAATCAGTCTGATACGCAGACGGCACTGCTCAGTGAAAACGGCACCAGAACAACCGTTAACGCAAGCTATGTCATCGGCAATTCGTATGTCGGCGGCATCATCGGTGAGAATAAAGGCGGTTCGACGATCAAAAACTGCGTCAACACAGGTGTCGTTGCAGGATACAATGTATTTATCGGCGGTATTTGCGGTGCAAATGAGAACAATGCGGTCATCATAAACTGTGCAAGCTATGTTTCGGACACCAATAATGCGATCTACAGGCGTGTCACGGACTGGGGAGCCGTCGGCAGCTATGCGGGCGGTCTGACCGGCTACAACAGCGGCACGATCACCTTCAGCGACAAGGATAACGCAGTCTCCAACCGGAGTGTGGCGGGGATCGGCAGACACTATGTCGGCGGTCTGGTCGGCTATAACGACACGGACGGCACGATTGATATCAATTATACGCTCATCGGCGGCCGTGTTGCCGCAACCGGAGACTGCGTCGGCGGTCTGATCGGTCTGAATGCTTCGACAAAGCTGCTCGAGAAGAAGCTGACCATCAAGCCGAGCAGTGTGCAGGGACGGTACTATGTCGGCGGTGCGATCGGTGCAAATGTGGTCAACCCGGGAGAGAATGTCACGGTCAGCGGTCTCAAGGTCGATAACAGCCTTGGCACGGTTACTGCAGAGGCATTCTGCGGCGGTCTGATCGGCTATCAGCGCACCTACACGGAGAAAGACCGGGCAGGCGGAACGCTGTATGCACTTCTGCCGGGCATCGCGGCAAACAACAGCAATGTGCCGGGAACGGTCAAGGCATCTACCAATACGCATACCATCACCATCACAGCGGACGGCAACAGTGCAGACAGACTGTCTGCGGTTTCCAACAACATGACCATCCGCGCGTATGCGTATGCAGGCGGCATTATCGGCAGCTGTGAGCCGCAGACCCAAATGAAGGTGGAGCACTGCCTGAACGCAGGCGGCTTTGACCGTCCGGCAGATGACACCTTCCCGGACAGTAAGCTGAAAACCGGTGTGGATATGGTATCCTATCTGCAGGCGCAGAAGTACACGGATGCCGCGAAGGCACTCTCCGATGAGCTGGGCAGCAGCGAACTGCGTGTTTCCGTTATCGGCGGTGTGATCGGCGTCAACGGTGAGAATCAGGTGATAGATCACTGTGCCAGCAAGGGCACGATGAACGGTCTGAATGCCATGGGCGGCGTGGTCGGTCTGAACGAGGGCATCATCCGCGACTGCACGCTCTCCGGCAGCATGGGCAGCGCAACGCAGGATTATATCGGCGGTATCGCGGGTCTGAATGTCGGCGGCAGGACGGCGGGCACGATTGAAAACTGCACGACCGAGAAAAACTGCACTGTCACCGGACGGAACACGGTCGGCGGCATCGTCGGCTATAATCTCAGCGGCGGCAGGATACAGAACAATACCAGCAGCGCCAATGTCAGCGGTGCAGGCCGTGTCGGCGGTATTGCGGGCGAAAACGGCGGTGTGATCACGCTTTCGAGCACACCGGCAGGAAAGCGCCGTGTCAACGGCAGCGGCAGCGGTGTCGGCGGCGTGATCGGCGTGAATACCGCAACCGGCACGCTCAGTCCGGCAAGCGGCAGCGTGCAGGGCGATGTCATTGCTGCGGATAACAGGCTGACCGTGCGCGGCAGCAGTATGGTCGGCGGTATTGCCGGCATCAACCGCGGCACACTCGGCGGCACGAGCATCAACTGCCTGACCAATCAGGCGGCAGAGGTCCGCGCAGCGGCGGGCAGTGCAGGCGGCGTTGTCGGCGCGCAGGAGGGCGCAAAGGCTGTTCTGCGGTACGCGAAGAATCTCGGTCAGGTGACCGCGAATGTCGGTGCGGCAGGCGGCATTGTCGGCATGAACAGCGCGAGCAGCACGGTCGAGAACTGTATCGGCAACGGCAGCGTCACCAGTAACGACGGCTATGCAGGCGGCGTTGCGAGCGAAAACTACGGTACGATCAGGAGCTGCAGCGTCGGCACGGATAACAGGGTAACGCTTATCACCCGCAACAAGACTGCGGCAGGCGCGATCTGTGCGGTAAACCATAAGGGCGGTGCGGTTCAGGGAGCGACACTCGGCGATCATATCACGATTTCCGGCAGTGCATTCATTCTGGGTGCTGTTGTCGGAGACAACAGCGGTACGGTCACTGCAACCGAGGTTTCGCAGCAGCCGACATACAGCGTTTCCGCAAGCACGCTGCAGGTCGGCGGTGCAGTCGGCATCAATCGAGCGGGCGGTACGGTCAGCAAGGTGAAGGTCACCTCGGATTTCGAGAAATTCACGAAGTATACCTATCTCGGCGGTGTAGTCGGCCAGAATAATGCAAGCGGCAAGGTAACCAAATGCACTTACTCCGGCACGATCGACGAAGGAAAGAGCGCGGTCGGCAACTGCTACGGCGGCATTGCCGGACTGAACGGCGGTCTGCTGCAGGGCAGCACCGTTTCCAGGCTGACACTGACGGCGGACGGTGTGTACACCGCAACCTCCACCAGCTCGGCGGCAGAGAAGGAACGCCTGTCCTCGCATATCGGCGGCATTGCAGGCAAGAATGATACGACCGGCATCATCGAGCAGTGCTACATAGACAATACCGGAACCGGCACGATCACGGTCAAAAACGGCATGGTCGGCGGTGTGACCGGCTATAACAAGGGCACGATCACCATGTCCGGCGATAAGAGCACCGAAACCTTGATGGAAAATGTCAGCAAGGTGAGCGAGCTGCTGGCGAATGCCAAGGCACAGAAGCTGTCTGCGGATTCCACCTGGGTAAAGTGGGCAGACTGGACGGATGTGGAAAAGCTGTCCTACAACGGCGGCAGCAAGAGCGTAGCGGCAGACCGCACCATGCAGATCATCGTATCGAGCAACGGCAACCTCGGCGGCGTGGCGGGCTACAACGCGCCGACCGGTGAGCTGAATCGCTGCGTCAGCGGCAGCTGGCTGCTGGTCAACAAGTCGGACGGCATCGGTGTCGGCACCGGCGGTATTGTCGGCATGAACGAGAGCGAAAAGGACCTGTCCTATCTGCTCAATCAGGCGTTTGTCGGCCGCCAGCTGGCAAACGGCGCGACCAGCCGATTTGCAGGCGGTATCATCGGCACACAGACCAACCAGACCACAACCGACTGGACGATCGAAAACTGTGTCAACTATGGCACGGTGTACGGCTATCAATCGCACTATTCGGGCGGTATCGTCGGCCAGTGGACCAATAACGGCGGTACGATTGAGAACTGCTACAACTACGGCAATCTGCAGACCACGCTGGTAATCGGCTGGGTCGGCGCGTCCGGCGGTATTGTAGCGCAAATGTACCATGCGGCCTCCGGTCAGGATTTCAATATCATCAGTTGTCAGAACCACGGCAGTCTGTACGGCCGCTACGGCGAAAACAAGAGCAACAGCGCAAACGACAGTGCGGGTATTCTCGGCAATATCACGGCGTACCGCGCCGATAATGGCGGCGGTCAGTCGTATACCATCAACGTGGTGGATTGCGTAAACGGTCCGGGCGTAAAGATTTATTCCAACTCCATGGCCTCCGGCATTGTCGGCTTTTTCTCGACCGACGGTATCGGCAGCAATGAGAGCAACGGTACCGCCGGTCCGAAGATCGGCAAGGCAACCGAGAATATTATTCTGAACATCGATCGCTGCCGCAACTATGCGCAGATATTGGACGGCAATAACTATGTTGCCGGTATTTTCGGCGACCGCTACAAAAACGGCACGTCGCAGAGCTCGATGAAGAATACCTATGTACAGAACTGTCTGTCCGTGGCAACATGGACGGATAAGGCAATCGTTTCGCTTGCAAACGGCAGCTATTCTACGGCGATCAGTGCAGATAATGCAGGCAACAACTACTATATTGATGACAACTGGCTGCTGACGAGCGGCAGAGGCTCCTATAAAAAAATCACCTATAATAGTTATGCCCGCAATGGGCAGGGTGAATCGCGTGTTGGCTATTCGCGCATGCTGGCATACGGTCAGCGGTATAACGGCACAGCAGATCATAATATTTACGCCGCTGTGGTCGGTCCGCGTCTGGACGATCTGAATATCAATAAGGATACGGATAATAAAAGCACCAGAGCAGCGTTGTATTATAATCTTAATGACAATAATACTGTGATTGACGATCACGGTATTATGACCGGTACCGTAAACGGTGTGCAGAAGATTATCGGCCGTGTGATCTATTACATGCCGGACAGATGGACTAAGGTTGTCAGCAACTACGGCGGCGGCAATTTGCAGAACGATATCAAGATCCCGGGACGTCAGTTCAACACGATGGACGAGTACGTCCGCACCAATTACCGCGGCATGGAGCACAGCAAGACGGCATCCGGTGCACTGGACGACTCCTTTGACATTTCGCTCCGGCAGAACGATGACGGTGCCTTCAACGTCTCCATCACGGACGACGACCGCCCGCTGTACTACGAGGGCAGGGTGTTCGTTAACGGCGAGGAGGTGCTGTCCAATCTGCGCTTTATCCCGAACCAAAAGGGACAGGGACAGTGGGACCCGAAGCTGAACGGCACACAGGCGTACGGCTCCGGTATGACTAGCGGTACGTTCCAGCTGCCGGCAAGCCTTGCGGCAGACACAGCAGGCAAGACTATTACATTGTCTGTTCGTGCTGTCAGTCTGTTTGAGGATACCGCGCCTTCTGCATGGAAAACTGCGGCGACGCAGAATGTGTCGGTGCTGCCGACACCGGATGTCAATATCCGACTGGTGAGCCATTGGAACAATGGCGCTAAATACCAGATTTCGCTGAAAAACCTTGCGGATTATGCGGTCTTCAGCAACTGGAAAGTCACCTTCAGGCTTGGCTCGCAGACCGTGACCATTGATCAGAACAACCATACCGCCGAGATCAACGGCGATGATTTGAAGGAGCTGATCGTCACGGCAGCGGCGGGCATTACGAACGGCATTCAGCCGGCCTCCGTGACGGATACCATCCCGACCGACACGCCGAAGTACAAGCCGGACGGCAGCATTAACAAGCTGTCGGTATCGTACTCGGGCAGTACGGTGGATGATTGCACGGTCACGGCTGCACTGACGGTCAACGAGTCGCAGATGGAAACACCGCCGATTTACCGTATCGAGGTGCTCGGCACGGTTGGCACAAATGAGTATGTGTTTGCATATGAGGATGTGCTGACCTCGGCGGGCAACACGGTTACGGCAAACTTCCGCGACCTGCCGAAGGAGTATTTCGCGGAGAATGTCACAAATCGTCGGGTGCGTGCATGGTACGCCGCCTCCGGTCTGGGACCGGTTTACACCTATGGTGATACCCGGCAGACCGGCGATGCGTCCGTTACGCTGCGGACTTACAGCGCAGAGGGCGTTCAGCAGCAGGACAAGATCATTTACAGTCATGTCCTTGGCCACGCGAATGACTTTGCAAACTACATTAGAACCGCGGCGCTGAACATCAAGCCGCTGACGGCGCCGGAGCTGAACGACCCGGAACTGATGCAGGAAGATAATGGCAGTATCAGCTACCGGTTCTCGTGGACGCAGCCCGGGCAGGGGTCTGCAGTGCCGCACTACAGCGTCAAGCTGACCGGTATTACCGCGGCAGGCGCAAGAATCGGCATTCCGGTCAACGAGGTTTACGGTACGCAGGAGAATCCGAATACTTCCCAATCGTTCACCATCAGCGCGGACGACTGGCAGTACACCGAGGTTGAGCTGACCGTTACCCGTCTGGGACAGGCATACGGCGAGGTTGGCCTGAGTACGACGAAGAAGTACGCTGTCAAGCAGCGCCTTGAGCGTCCGGGACAGCCGTCGGTAATCAACCCGGATACCAACGAGCTGGAATACACCATCGGCTGGAGTGCCATCGGCAGCGAAAACGGCTGTGCAGGCTATCAGATTTATGTGCAGCCGGAGGGCGAAACGGCCGCTGCCCTGGGTGAGCTTGTGCCCGTCAGGGGCGGCACCTGCTCGGTAAGCCGCAGTCTGGAGGATTACGCCGGCAAGACCATCGACCTCTATCTGGTGGCGGTGGCTGCTGATGATTCCGGCTACGCGGACAGCCCGAACGGTATCGTGTATACGATGACCGTGCCGATGCGTCTGAATACGCCGAGCGTCAAGTGGTCGTACAACTGGAATGCGACAGCAAACAACCCGATTCCGGCGGCCGACTTCCGAAGCGGCGGCCTGCAGGTCACCGTTACGCCGGAGAATGAGGCCAGTGTACCGCCCGGCGGCAGCACCTATCTGCTGCGGGCAAAAATCACCGGGACGGACGGCACAACGGTGACTTACCCCGTTTCCGCAATGAGCGAAAGCGGCGGCAGCTACGTCTGCAGCCTGACCGATCTGGATACGAAATACGCAGGCTGTTCTGTACGGTTTGAGGCCCGTATTTCGCAATCCGCCGGACAGGTAAGCTCGGCATGGGTATCGAGCGGCGATGTGGTATTCCCGCGTGTGAAGCTGGAAGCACCGAGCGCGTCGCTGGCAAACGTGAATGAGACGCTTACGGTCAGCTATGGCCCGATGAATCGTCTTATCAACACGGCAGAGTGGGATGCACAGCTTACCGCGCTCTCGTGGGACGAGGTGGCAGAGGCTGACCTGTATCGGATTGAATTGACCGATAAGGACGATAAATCCACGACGGTTACCGTCGATATGAGCGGGAACCTGCCGGAGATTATCATGAATGGTCAAAATACGTTTGCAGTTGCAGGGGATGACTGGTATACTGTAAAATAGGGCAGTGCGGTCAACGGCAGATACAGCCTTACCAATGGCAGCATTCGTTATTACAGCTATCAGCCGGATACCATGCTGCAGGTGAAGGACGGCACATTTACCTTGAAGCTGCCTAACATTTTCTCCGTGGTAACGCACGAGAATCAGACCCTGCAGCTGACGAATGGTATACAGATCAGCAGGGTAACTGTCATTGCGGACAGCAAGAGCGACCGTTATACGGAATCCGATCCTGCTGAGCGCAGATTTTAGTTACGAAGGGAGGCGGCAGACATGAAGCGGATACGTCAGGGATGGAACACCCTGCGGCGCAGCAGGCGAAGCGGTGTTTCGCTGATCGTAGCACTTTGTGCTGTCGCCGTCCTGATCGGACTTTCGCTCAGTATCGTGTATTCCTCATCCATGCTGCTCTCGCGGGCCAACCGCAAGATCGGCAGGGAACGCTGTTATCAGCTGGCGCAGTCCTTTGCACAGGTGCTGGACAGCGAACTGCAGGAATACAAAACAATAAAGCCGGAATTGGATACCAATTTTGCGCCGGAAGGCTGTTTCTACCGTGAAGTGAACAACATTTTAGCGGAAGATACGGGATTGGGTATTTATGATCCGGACCGTTCGGATGAAACCACTGCCTGCTATAATGCGGGTTCGACCGAGGATAGCTACGGCAGGATTACGATTCTGCTCCGTGATGTTACCGATGTGCAGGACCCGATCACAGGCGATACCTTTGCATACGATGCTCGGGACGAAGGCACCGAAAAGGCAGAGCAGACAACCTTTAACAGACATCAGGTTTGGGTAGGCGTCAAGGCGGAAAAGGGAGCGGACAACTACATGTACACCACAGAATACCGCCGAAAGGACAGTTTTCAGCCAATCTACACATGGAAAGGGGAAGACGGCGTCAGCGGACAGTTCACGGTCTACTGGGTAAACGGCCGCTTTTGCCGAAGTGCCAACGGCAAGGAGCCGGTAGAACCCAAGGACATTGGCGAGGGCGAGGATGCCCGCAAGGAGTATGTGGAGATCAGCTATACCTATGATATCAACAATCCGACGTACAGCCGATACGAACCCATTCACAAGCCGGCAGCCCGGACAACCGGAGGTGCAGCCGATGAATAGACTGATTCGCGTGCTGCGCGACCGCCGGGGCGAATCCATGGTGGAAATTCTGGTTTCCACGGTGGTGTTCATGCTGCTGCTGGGCGCGCTGAACGGCGCAGTCGGCTTTGCCTCAAATGCGCAGCGCAAGTCGGAGCAGCTCCGCAGGGACGCGACCGAACTGCAGGAAAGCGTGCGCGGGAATGCAGAAGTCGCGGACGGCGAAGCTGACGCGTACAATTTTAAGGTGACGACGTCGAACGGCGAAGATACCGATATTGACGCCTTCCGCGTAAAGGTAAAAAAGCAGACCGTAAACGCTAAAACCGAGGACGGCAAAACCGTGCCCTTCTACCGGTTTGCGAAGGGAGAGTGACGGCATGAAACGCATTCGCTCAATCCTGCGCGGCCGGGAAGGCATGACACTGGTGGAGCTTGTGGTCGGCGCCGGACTGCTGTGTCTGGTCATCGGCATATTCAGCGCGTCGCTGCGGCCGGCGGCCGAGGTATCGCGCCGCACGCAGGAGCTGAACAGCGCCGAGCTGATCGCGGACGACCTGCTCGAAACCGTGCGCAGCAAGGTGGAGACCGCCACGGATTACATCAAATGCTACGACAGCGGCACGGACGTGACGAATAAAACCGGCTCGTCCGAAGGCTCGGCGATCGAGTTTGGCTATGAGACCGAACAGGGATACAACGCGGCGGAGCTGCTGACGGCAGACGGCTGCGGACCAACCAAAATCGTGATTGCCGATAAGGACTCCGGCGAGCAGCCTCGAGTGGAAAAGGGTTATCTTGTCGAGCGCTATTATAAAGACGGCTACAGTCAGGATGCGGACGGCAATCCCATTGCCCGAGCCATGACGAAAACCTACGCAGAGGGCTTTTATATGGGGCTCCGCGCCGGACTGCATTTCAAAATCGACGAGGCAAAGCACACCGTTACCGCCACCGTGACAATTTACCGCGATAAGGATTTGACCGATAAAATCTATTCGGATTCGCTCATTATCGACCTGCGGTACGATATTCCGGTGAAAACCGAGGTAACGGCAACGAAAAAGCCGGCATAACGGCAATGTAATATGTGTAACTCTGCGGAGCACCGCCGCAGCTTACAGAGATAGAAAAACAACAATAAAATTGGAGGAATAAGATAATGATGGAAAAAATGATCGCGCTGCAGCAGAAGCGCCGCAGCAAGAAGGGCGGCTTTACGCTGGTAGAGCTGATCGTGGTTCTGGTTATTCTGGCAATTCTGGCAGCGCTGCTGATTCCGGCGCTGACTGGTTATATTGATAAGGCGAAGGAGAAGCGAATTGTTGCAGAGACTCGTCAGGTAGTTATGGCTGCTCAGACATTGTTGGATGAGGACTACGGTTCAGGCGTTGCTACGAAGGATACTACTACCTACACTACTGGCGAGTTTACTCAGCAGAAGGTTGCTGATTTGGCTGAGGTAGATAAGGATAAGATTACTCAGATGACAGTAGCAAATGGTAAGGTTTCTGTAGTTAAGTATACGGATGGTAAGGTTTGCACATATACACAGTCTAACGGTCAGTATGTAGTAGCCAACTCCTGATTTGGCTGAAATTAAGACCGCTGATAATATTAAAAGTGTAAAGGTTACTAAGGGTAAGATTTCACATGCTGAGTATCAGGAAGGTACAAATGGCAAGAAGTGCACCTTTGATGGTACGATTACACGGTATCTTGATTATGCCTAACCCAATCACCCACCCCGCCCGCACCGCACCGTCTAACCACGGTGCGGTACGGTGCCCGTCGGTGGTGACTTGATTCATACCGCTGTAACGATGCGGAACGCAGTAACGGTGCCTGCGTTCGGCTTGCGGACGGTATGGCGGGTCACAGCCCCTTAATGTTTAAGTGGCTGTGACCTGTCATGCGGTTTTTGTATGGCAGATTCTATTTGTAAAAAATCATTTCAAACCAACCCAAACGAGGAGGAAACCAATGCTTTACATCGCCTATGCTGTATTATGGCTGTTACGGTTCGCATTGGGCGCATGCGTATTCAGCTTTCTCGGTGTGGTGGTATGGCGCCTGCCGCGCAGAGAGAGCGTGGTGAAGGGACGCAGTCACTGTCCGGTGTGCGGGCGCACGCTGTCGGCGGCGGAGCTGCTCCCGTGCCTGAGTTATCTCCTGCAGGGCGGCAAATGCCGCGGCTGCGGCGCAAAAATCCCCGCAAGGGATTTCTGGATCGAGGTGCTCGGCGGCTTGTGCTCCTGTG
>OGIE01003681.1_pt1 | contig 15985 bp, 11 predicted proteins | sample 1571581 | NCBI WGS metagenome assembly OGIE01 (sample SAMEA2582021, study PRJEB24529) | metagenome | biome: Human gut stool | place: China | collected 2011
TATATAGAAAATTTAAATGATTTATCAATTAATAATAACGTAATAAATTCAAAAAATATAAATATGGTCAAATTTATTTTGACATTGACGGCTATAAAAAATTTTGATTATAGTGCATATATTAAAATTTCTAAAAAGAAGAGAACAAATTTGGATATTTATGCATATGATTCAAACATTTTAATGTTGTTTGAAAATATACATAAACCAATAATAGGTGTTTTTGAACGTCATTTTATTAAATATACGGAAACTGGACTTGAAAGAGAAATAAGGGTTAATGATTTAAAAAAATCTAATATATTAGGCACAGGAAGAAATAAAGTTCTAAAAATAGAATATACTGATGGTAGTAGTGAAGAATATTGCATTAATAATTCATGTTCTGTTGATGAAATTGTAATTTATGATGATTTTGAAAAACTTGATATTTTTTTAAAGTATTCTGTTTTTGATTATTATGAGCATCTATGTGGTTATATATAAAATATTTTGTCAATAGTTTTTTTACTTTTTTTCAAATTCATCTTTATTAAATTATCAACGGGTGCTATAATTAATTTATTTAAAAGAAAAGGAGAGAATTATTTATATGTATAATAATATAAATAGAAATTATTATGAATAGATATGCAGTATTTAAAAGTAATGCCATTTTTGGTAATAGGAGAAAAATAGAACATGGAAGAGGACGACCTCAAGAAAGAGTTGGGCAATTTTATAAATCTGAAGAATGGAAAAATTGTAAAACTAGCCCAAATGAGGTCAGCATTTTGGAAATAAAAGATAAGTAAAAAAATTACAGTTAATGTAATTTTTTTATTTTGTAAAAATGTGTGTAATTATTAATATTAAACATGAACTTAATATTATGTTAAGTAGTTAACAAATAGAATATTTATGTAAAAAAAGCAATTTATTATTGTATTAATAATGAGGAAAGGCTAGGAGATATTATGGAACTCTACAAACTTATTATTTATAAAGGATTTAGTGATGATTTGGAAAATAATGATAATATAAATCCTTCGTTAGGACATTTTGATTTTGTGGAAATAAAAGAATGTGTTGATATTAAATCAATTAATGAATTATTTAAGTTAAATAATGTTAAAAAATTAGATAATAATTTGATAGAACAGACCTTTGTATTATACTCAAGTGTAGAAGAAAAAGGTTTTATTAAAGAAAATCAAAAGAAGTATTTGTATGAATTTATAATAGTATCTCATTATAAAAAATACTATAATTTTACTGTAGAAAATTTAAAGGAAAATATAGAGAATGATGTTATTTATAAAACGTATAATACAATAAATAATGTTGAAAATGTAACGCTTTTATATGCAAATGATTATAAAAGAGCAATGAACTATATTTTTTCTTTTATGAAAAATGGACAGGAATATAATTATACAATTATGGCATTAAATAAAGCCGTTTTGAAAAAGTGTATATCATATAACTGTGATAAATATGTAACAGAAAAAAGTATATCAAATTCTATAATTAAACAAGAATTAGAAAGAAAATATGACTTTCAAATTCATATAGGAATAACAAAGTTAGAACAAACTCAGAAAAAATTTGATGAAATAAAGAAAATGTTATCTGAAAAGAAATTTAAATATAAATTCCAACCAATATTAGGAAATAACGATGCACAGTTGTTTTTATATAATATAACATTAAAAGAATATTTTATGATATTTACCTCATGTATAAAAGGAAAGAAAAATGAAATAACGACTAGCACATATATTTTGTTTAATGACGGATGTTTTGATTTTAATATAAATAATTGTCACGATAATTTTTCAAATAGTAACTGTATTGATATGGAAAAAAAATATACTGATTTAGAAAATGAATATCATAATTTGGCAATTAATGATAAAGAAAAAAAGATAAAAAATATAATTGATTTAATGAAAAAAAATATAAGTAATCCATTTTTTCTTTCAATTTATCCATCGTTAAAAAGTATTGTAAAAAGATGTGAAAAGATAGATTCAAATAATTTTGATAATGTAGATTTGAACCAATATATAAATGAAGTATATGATATAACAATGGTGTTAAGCAATACTGCTTTGCATACGTTTCATGATCCGTTTGTAAGTTTAAGTAAATATTTAATTTCCGATAAGCTGCTTGTTTTTTATACTGCTTTTTTGCATTTAATTATGCATACAGTAAAAGAAAGTGATATTGAAAGAAATTATATAGGACAAACTACGGTCAACTTTTTAATCAAACCGACTACTGATTACATAGTTCAGTTTAAAATGTTAGAGGATAATATTCCTGTTTCAAACAGATTAGTAATAATTGATTTGCCAATAGAAAATGTATTTAATTTAAATAATGTAGTTTTTCAATTGGTTCATGAAATGGGTCATTTTGTTGGAAATAACATAAGAAGAAGGAAAGATAGAGTTGATGCTATTAAAGAATTTACAATAGAATATATAATACGTTCAATAATAAATAATAAGGTTGTTGATAAGATTAATTTAAAAAAAATTTATAATTATATTGATAGTTTTGTATTTCCTTTTTTTTATGAGTTAAAGTTAACTGAAACAGATGAAAATTGTTATTTGTATTATATTGAAAAAAAATTGGAGATTATAGAAGACCATATTCATGATAATCTTTTTATTATAAAAAGTAAGTTGAGTGAATTCATAGAAGATGACGAGAATTTATTAATGAATCTAATTTCATTATTTGAATCAAGTAGTAAATCTTCGCTTGGTACGTCTTTGAGTGATGGTTATAAATATATTGAATATCTGTTTAGAGAGTGTTTTGCAGATATTTTAGCAATAAATATTCTTAAATGTAATTGTATAGAATATATTTCGTTTTTTATAAATGGCAAACAATTTGAAAAAAGAGATTCCTTAGAAACTCTTGATGAGTATAGGATTGCATTTGTATCATCAGTGTGTTTTATAAATTATGATTCTATAGGGTTTGGGTTAGATAATATAAAAGCGATAAAGAAAAGTTTGGTTAAAGAAGAATATTCTTGTTTAGATGTATTGAATGATTGTATAGGAGATGCCTCTTTTAAGGCGTTAAGGGATTATTTAATTCAATGTGATTTCTTGATAAAAAAAATGATAACAGACGAGTTTAAGGATTTTTCAAATATATTTAGATATTTTAATGATCCGAATGTAAATTTAGATAAAGTAATTAAAGAGATGAAGAATATTGTTTTGAAATATTATAACTTGAATAATGAATGACTATAAGAAGATAATTAAAATAGTATTTGAATGTGAATTTTTTAATAACAATGTTAAATACTTAGTTCAATGAAAGTAGAATATATTGATTTAATTATGAATGTAATTAATTTTGCTAAAAGGTAACATGATAGTTTTATTGATTAAAAAAAGTCAAACATAGAGTAAATATAAGAAAATAGGATTAATTATTATACAATAATTGAAAAATGCTGGCTGTGGATATCATAGAAGATAAAGTAAATAAGATCAATAATCGTATTAGTCCTATTCAAGATGAATATATAGAAAAATATTTAAAAGAAAAAGAATTAAATCTAACAGCAACCTTGAATGCAGAAGATGCATATAAGGATGCTGTTTTTGTTATCATTGCTGCACCAACAAACTATGGTTTAAAAAATAAGTTAAGCATTGTAACGAAGTGGTATGCTAATTGTTTAGATAAAGCAAAAAAAGAATATACAAGAAATTTCTTTAGAAGAGGTTAAAATTTTTAATAAGAGTGTAGGTGGTATAGTATGAGACTTGAGTCATTTTCAGTTACCAATTTTAGAAGTATTACAAAGGAAAGTAGGATATCATTAAAAGAGTATACTGTTTTATTAGGAAAAAATAATGTTGGAAAAACTAATATTACACAGGCTTTGAATATTGCGATGAATATATTAAGAAATCATTCTAACTTGTCACATTTTTACCCAAGAGAGTTATATCGATGGGAAAGAGATTTCCCAATTAATTTACAAAATAGAAATCGTAATAGAAATAGTATTTCTAAGCTTGAATTTTCTTTAAATGAAGAAGATCAAAATATGTTTCATAAGGAAATTGGTTCTAAAATAAATGATAAGATTAATGTAAAAATTGAAATTAATGATGATAATAAAACAACTATTTTAATACCTAAACAAGGAAAAAATGCTAAAAACTTTACAAGAAAATCTGATAAAATTGCCGAGTTTATCTCATCTAGAATTTCAATTAATTACATACCAACTATTAGAACAGAAGATATTTCAATGGATGAAATTCGAAAAATTATTAGTGATAGATTAAGTGTATTAAATGAAAATGCTGATTATTTAAAAGCGCTAGAAATTAAAAAAAACTTGGAACAAGACGTTTTGAATAGTATTTCTAGTGAGCTTAGAAGACCATTACATGATATGATTCCACAAATAAATGATATTCAAATTATTCTTTATGAAGGAAGAAGATATATTAATAGAAATCGTTACAAAATTGTTGTTAATGATGGAAATCCTACTGAAATTGAATATAAAGGTGAAGGAATTAAGAGTTTAGTAACTATTGCATTATTAAAAGAAAGAGCACTTAAATATGCAGCTCCTGTAATTATTATTGAAGAGCCTGAATCACATTTGCATCCAGAAGCAATAGCACAATTAGAAAAAGTGATAAAGTCTTTGGCTGAAAATAACCAAGTAATAGTGACAACACATAATCCTTTGTTAGTAGTAAGAAATAAAATTAGTTCTAATATTATCGTTGAAAATGGAAAAGCAAAACCTGCTAAAAGTCTTGAAGAAATAAGAAATATTTTAGGCATTAGAGCATCTGATAATTTAATAAATTCAAAATATGTTTTAGTAGTTGAAGGGACAAACGACAAAGAAGCATTAATTCACATTTTACCTAAAATGAACAATAAAATTGCAAGAGCATTAGAAAGTAATCAGTTATCGATTTATGAATTAAGAGGTGTAGCTAATCTTACCTATGCACTAAATCATTTAAGAAATATGTTATATGAACCTATTGTTTTTCTTGATAATGATTTTGAAGGGCAAAAGGCATATAAAAATGCTAAAAATGATAATTTAATAGAGGTTAAAAATATTCTTTTTACAAATTGTTCAGGAATGAAAGAATCAGAATTTGAAGATTGTATAAATCTTGATATTTATAAAGAAATGATTAGTGAAGAATATGGGGTTGATTTAAGTATTCTGCCTCAATTTAAAAATAATAACAAATGGTCAATACGTTTAAAAAATTCATTTATTTCAAGTGGAAAACCTTATGATGAGACTATGGAAAAGGAAATTAAATCAAAAATAGTAGATGAAATAAAAAAAGAAGAAAAAATTGATATTATTTTAAATGAACATAAAAGAAATTCAATAGATGCACTAGCAAATGCAATTTCAAAACTTATAAAAGCGTGATTATATTTTAGGAGGTGACAACACATTGCTTAATAGTCAAACATTATGTTTTGAGTGGTTAAGAAGTAAGAAAGAAGATGTAAAACCATCTACATATGATAAATATGAGATGATTATCAATAATTATTTAATAAGTTTCTTTGATAATAATTCATTGGAACAATTAAATATAAATATTATCAAAGAATACTTGATGAAATTACTTAATAAAGGATTATCATCAAGTGTTGTAAAAACAATCAAAAATGTCTTAAAAGCAATCTATACAACCTATGAAAATCAATATGGTTTCAACCATATTGATTTTTCATTAGTCAAAATAGAAGAAGAAAAGAAAGAAACAGCATGTCTAGCAGATAAACAATTCAAACAATTACATCAATACTGTTTAAATAAAAACAATGATATTTGTTTAAGTATTTTACTTGCGATGGATACAGGAATGATGATAGGAGAAATTGTTGCTTTAAAGGTAAGCGATATTGATTTAGAGAATCAATTGATTCATATAAGTAAAAGAGCTCAAAGAACTAAAAATGATGATATAGGATCTAAAACGATTTATGAAGTTTATGATGTAGAATGGCCCATGTTAAGAGATATAACAATTCCTAAGGAGTTGTTTTTTTATTTACAAGAATATTTAAAGGATAAAGAAAGTGATTGTTATTTAACATCTAATTTATATGTTGTCAGTGAAGTTACTAAACTACAAAGAGGATTGGATCGTATTGGAAGTAAGTATGGATTTAAAACAACTTTTAAAGATTTAAGGAATATGTATAAGGAAAGATGTTTGAAAAGTTGTATGGATATGAATATATTGATGGAGTTATTAGGAGTTCAGTCACTTAAACTTAATCTACCTGAAAATTATAAAAGTTCTAATGAAGAAAAGAAAAGACAAGTAAACAAACTGTAGGCAATGGAAAATCCATTGCCTATTTTTGTTTATATAAAAGAGTATGAATTTGGATGCTTTATAAATTATATTGTAATTTAAATAGCAATAGGATATAGGCTAGCATCTGTATAATGTTTTTTAATATGGTATAATTTATATAGATATTTTAATATTTTGGGATGATAGATATAATTCAAACATATAGGTAAGGTATTAAATTATTTATAGGAAAGGAATGTGATAAAATGACTCAGACAAATAAATTTGAAGATTTAACACCATCTTATGATGTAGAATTAGGTCTATATAAAGATGCATTAGATGAGGCTTTTAATAATAAAAAAGTTAGAAATATTGCTATAACAGGTAGTTATGGATCTGGTAAAAGCAGTTTAATAGAAACGTATAAGAGAGAAAAGAAATTACCGGCTATACACATATCTTTAGCACATTTTGAAAGGGAAGAAGAAACTGATCAAGATAATATAATAAATATTCTAGAAGGGAAAATTATTAATCAATTAGTTCAACAAATTAATCCAGATGATATTCCTCAAACTCGTTTTAAAATAAAAAAAGAAATAAATGAGCAAAGAATAAAGAAATATTTGTATGTAATTTTAGTTATTGTTATTTGTTTAATTATTAATATCTGTTTTGAAAATTGGAAAGACTTAATTATAGGGATTTCAAGAGAATTAGCATTACCATATCTGTTATTTTTTTGTTCATATTTTTTTCAAATTGTTACTTTCTTATGTTTATTATCATCTTTGATTTATATTATTTATAATGTAGTATTAATACAAAATAACAAGCAACTAGTAAAAAAAGCAGTTGTAAAAGATATAGAAATTGAGGTTTTTGATGAAAGTAATGATTCATTTTTTGATAAATATTTAAATGAAGTATTATACATATTTATAAATTCTAAAATTAATACTTTTGTTTTTGAAGATATGGATAGATATAATGATAATTATATTTTTGAAAAATTAAAAGAGATTAATACGTTAGTGAACAATAAAGTAAATAATAGGGTAATACGTTTTGTTTATTTATTAAAAGATGATACATTTATTTCAAAAGATAGGACTAAGTTTTTTGATTTTATTATTCCAGTTATACCAGTTGTAGATAGTAGTAACTCCTATAATAAATTAAAAGAGAGATTTCAAAAAAATGGAATTTTGGATCAATTTGATCAAAATTTTCTATCTGATATTTCTTTATATATTGATGAATATAGAATCTTAAAAAACATTTGTAATGAATATTTAATATATGATTCAAAATTAAACGTAATAGATTTAGATCCTAATAAATTATTTGCAATGATTGTTTATAAGAATATATTTCCAAAAGATTTTTCAATGTTACAAATGAATTTAGGATATGTAAAAGAGGTTTTTGATAAAAAAACGAAAATTACTGAGGTAATTGAAAGCAATCTAAGAGAAGAAATAGAAAATTTAAAAACCGAACTATCAACTACTAAAGATATTCGTCAGAATGAAATTGATGAACTAGATGCAACATACTTTGTACTTCCTGATAACTTAAAAATAGTTTCGACTGATTTGGAAGATATAAGTAATGGTGTAGAATTAATAAAAATGATAAAAAGTAATAACTATGATGTTGATGAATATGGTAGAAATGGTTTTTTTATTAGTGAGAAGAATTTGAAAAATAATTTTAACAAATTATTAGAAATACCAGAATATAAGAAAAAATTTGATATCCTAACTAAAGGAAAAGCTAATGAAATTCAAAGAATTGACAAAGAATTAATTGTTAAAAGAAATGAACTTGAACAAATAAAAAGAAAATCATTAAGTGAATTAATTAATCGAGATAATAAAGAAGAAATTTTTAATAATAAGGTTGATGAAAATCAAGTGGACGATAAGAACGATAAATATCTTTATATTAAGGAAAGTCCATATTTTGATTTATTAAAATATATAATTAGCAATGGATATATTGATGAAAATACTTATTTTGATTATATGTCTTATTTCTACCCTAATGGTATTTCACAAAATGATAAGATTTTTTTAAGAAGCATTACCGATCAAAAAGCATTAGATTACGATTATAGAATAGATTCACCTATTAAGGTATATAAGAGAATAAATGAAAAATATTATTTAGATCCAGAAGTATTAAATAATAGTTTATTATCTTATTTATTGAGTGCTGATAAAGGAGATGAACTATTAAAAATAAATCGATTGCTAAAAACAAATAATAACTTAGACTTTATTACACAATATTTTGATACATATATAAATACAGATAAGTTTTGTTTTTATTTTTTGAATGATAGTGAAGTTATAAAGAAAATAGTTCTTAAAGAAGAAATGAAAGCTGTAGAAATGATAAAATATGCACTTTCTTTTAATGATTTAGAATTAGATGAAAACACAATTGATTTTATTAATGATCATTCAGAAATGTTAAATGATTCTAAAATAATTTACAACAGGTTTTCTTATATTAGTCATGTTGATGATACAAAGGATGAAATTTTTAGTGAAAGATTCGAAAAAAAATTAGTTGATAAATTGCCAAATAATTTAAAAAATAATAAAATAAAGTTTACGAACATTGATTTTCAAAAGGTCGACTTATCATTTTTAGAAATAATCTATAAAAATAATTGCTATGATATTTCATTTGACCATGTTAAACAAATGATGGAATATTTCTACAAATTATCTTCTGATTGTGATTATTATAGTAAAAACGCAACCTTAGTTTTTTCTAATAAGGAACAGTCGTTATATCAATATATTATCGAAAACCCAAATACTTATCTTAATATGATATTAAATAGCTCAAATAATAAAATTAACGATAATGAAGAAGTGGTTATCGAAATTTTAAATATGAATAATTTAGAAAATAATTTAAAAGAGTCATATATTGAAAGATTAGATACAAAAGTAACAAACATATCAAGTGTTGATAGTGAATTGTGGGATAGTTTATTAATAAATAGAAAAGTGAATGAAACAGAAGATAACATTATATGCTATTTTAATGAATATCAAGAATTGAAAGATGAACTAATTGATTTTATGAATTTATTTGAAAAAGAAATTATCTTTGATTTTGCTAAGATTGAAGATGGAGATGAAAATAAGGTTAGAAGTAAATTTTTCAATAGAGTTGTAGAATGTAATAAATTAGAAAATAAACAATACAATAGTATTTTTGAAAATTGTAATGGACGGCATTATGATAATTTTCGTATTGAAGGTTTAGATGAGGATAAAGTAGATATTTTAATAAGATGCAAAGTTATTCGTATGAATTCAGAAACACTTATATTTATGAGAAAAGAATATAGTAATAATATAGGAAATTATCTGGATAATTATTCTAATGATTATTATGATTTAATTATAGATAATAGCCAATTATTTGATTATGCTGAATTACTTTATATATTGGAAAGTAACCAATTTTCTGTACTACAAAAAACCAATTTAATGAATTGTACATCTAGAACAATAACTTATAGTTCTAATTATTTAGATAAAGTAAAAATAGATATTTTAGCTAATCATTTAGACGAAGATGATTATCAGCTTATCTCAGATGGTTTTAATAATGAAACAGATGATGTAAAAAATAAGATATCTGAAGTTTTTGATAACTATTTATCAACAGTCATATCAAAAAATATTTCAATGAATCAAGAATTGCTATTTAATTTATTTGATGAATATGAAATAAACGAAAATAGGAAATTGTTATTGATTAATAATTCTATCGAAAAATATGATTTTGATAGTATTAGAAAGTGTTTTGAATATATATCGGGAGAAAAATTTATTGATATTTTTATGGGTAAAAATCCTAAAATTACAATTAATGATACAAATGAATCTATTTTACATATATTGAAGAGTAAAGAAATTGTTTCATCTTTTAAAGAAGAAAATGACTATTATAGAGTGTATATTAAACATAGAAAATGAAAATATATTTTAGAAAGGAACCTAACTAATGCGATTAAATTGTATATTAATAAAAATAAGTATTGGATTGTTAATTGTTGGTTTAGGAATGTCTGTATGTTTAACATTTTTTGCTTACAATACAAAAATTATTATTTATTTAAATGATATTCTTTTGAGTATTGTTGGTGGTGCAATAATTATGTTATTAACAGCAATAATAGAATATTTGTCTTTTAAAAGAAAAAATATGGAAAATTTAATGAAGAAAATTACTGAGTATGAAAAATTTTTTTTCAATATAAATTATTTAGAAGAAATTACAATTCCAACATATGACGATTATAAGCAAACAAATCATAAAGGCAATTTAAATCCTATGGAAGAGATAGAATTTCTCAATAATTATTATAAATATGTTAAAACATTAATAAAAAATTTTGATGAAGTTCTTGATACATATATAAATATTTCTAAAATAAATTTAAATGATTTCTGGGATATTTATGGGGATATGAAATTTATTTTCTTTGATAAAAGGCATAGATTGAAATTGTATAATGAGTTATTTAATTATGTGTCTACTGAAATAAACGAAATAAAACAAATAGCTTATCATATAGATAACTATAAAAAACAAAATGTAGATCCAAGGATTATCTATCAGATGATACAAGAGTACCAAAAACGTATCTTTCGCGTGGAACATAATGAAATTGATGATGCGAATCCAAAAGTAAAAAATAAGATTTTGAAAAAAGTTGTTTATAATGATTCAGGATTAACATATATTTACAGTACGTTTGAAGAAAAATTGGATAATCAATATAAGCTAGTTAGAAAATTAGCATATGTAAATGACAAAGAATAAAAAGAGAATATGTGGATAGAATATAAATCAAAATAAAGTTGTATATATTTCTTATAAAAACTAATACATTAGGAAATAGATGAATTGTTAATATATTTGACTGGTTTTTGGGTATGTGTTGTTATTATTTCGTAATATTCGAAGAAATGACGAGGTGTGTAAAGATGATTGTATTAAATTTGGAATTAGACGTATTTATGGATTTGATGATTTTAAGATAAACTTTACTTATCCTAAAAAAGTTGTTAATTCAATTATTGATGATGAGTATCTTGATGGTAGAGAACGATTTAGATATAAAAAAGCTGTTATCTTAATGGGAGCAAATGCAACTGGAAAGACAAGTATTGGTAAAGCATTGCTTAAAATAATTACTTATATTAATACAGGAAATATTGCAGTTTTATATGATATGATAATGGGAAAAACGGGTTCTTTTTTAATTGATTTTGTAAATGACGGATTTTGTTTACATCGACTAATAGGAAATATTGATGTAGTTACATCAAGTATTGATATCAAATATCAATCTGCAAAAATTGATAAAATGGATTCATATGAAAAGTGTATTACAAAATTAGAAGATCATACAAATGAGGCAATGAAAAATATAAATTCATTGAAAAAAATTATTGGTCCAATAAGCTATCGTTTCGCATATCCAGAAATTGAGTCATCGATTTTATTAAATGATATTGATAGACAAGTGTTTTTAAAAACATTACGAGCCGTTATTGGAACATTAGATCCAACTTTAAAAGAAGTGACAATATCAAGAGATTTGAAAGATACTTTTATAATAAAAAGAAAAAATACTGAAATTATTATTCAAGAGGGAAAACTTTTAAATAGAGAAGTTTTATCTAGTGGAACTGCAGAGAAAATAGATGTTGCTCCTTATTTTGAAGAGAGTTCAGTCGTTATTTTATGTAAAGTCATGGGTAAAAGTGATTTTGATCAAAAAAGTGTTGATGAAAATGTTTATGAGTGGTATCAAAAAGAAGGTGTTCATAGTCAATACTATGTAGAAATTGTAAAAGTATCGGTTAAAGACTATAAGTAAAACTTATAGTCTTTATTAATAAATAAGGACTATGATTATCTTGTGAAAATGTTATCATATTACTGTAAAATAGGAGGAAGAATCATGGGTAAATTATTATTAACTGGTGTTGATGGTAACTTAGGTCAATTAACGGCTGATGTTTTATTAACACTAGAACCAGTAGAAAACTTAATTTTTTGTGGATATAGTGAAGAATCACTAAAGAAATATGCTGAAAAAGGAATTGAAACACATGTCACAAACTTTAATAATCCTGATGGATTAGCTGAAGCTTTTAAAGGAGCAGATGCTCTAGCATTGATTTCTATGCCATTTGTTGGTGCTAAAAGACAAAATGCGCATAAAAATGCAGTAGATGCTGCTAAAGCTGCAGGTGTTAAACAAATTATTTATACATCTTTAGTCAATGCGGATGATGAAACAAATCCATCAGTAGAAAAGAAAGATCATATTTATACTGAAAAATATATTCAAGAAGTTGGTTTAGATTATCAATTTATGAGAAACTCTCAATATGCTGAAGCAATGGTCACAAACTACTTTACTTATGCACATATGAATGCACCACTTACAAATTCACAAGGTGATGGTTTAATGGCTTACATTTCACGTAAAGACTGTGCGAAAGCATTAGCTTATGCTTTACATAGATCAAATGAATTCCATCAAAAAGTATGGAACATCAATGGTCTAGAATTAATGACAATTTCAACATTCTGTGCTATTGGAGATGTCAGTACAGGAAATCATGTTCCATTTGTGAATGTTACAGATGAAGAAAACTATCAAATTTGGGATGCTATGGGTGTTCCTAGAACAACAGATGGTGTATTCCAAAAAGATTCAGAAGCACCATTTTCATCAGATGGAATGGTTACATTTGCTCAAGCAATTAGAGAAGGTAAAATGGATATTCATACAAAAGACTTTGCTGAACTTACAGGAGATACACCTATTTCAGTAAGATATATGTTTGATCATCAAGAAGAATTCCAAATTGGTGAAAGACATTCTCAAGATAAATAAGATATCTAATAAAAGTGAATTGATAAAGGATTCACTTTTATTATGCTCAAAAATAAAGTTTAATAATTCTATAACGAATAAATATTTTACATGTATTTAACAAAATTAAACAAATGATTTAATAAATTATAAAAAATATAAATATGATAAAATAGCTATAAGGTGGTGAGATATATGCTATTAGATTTTAAAGTAAAAAATTATAAATCATTTCAACAAGAAGTTTCATTTTCTATGATACCAGCACCTAAACAAAAAGGATTGGATTATAGTGTTTTTGAGAAAAAAATAGATAATAAAAGAAAAAAAGCAATTTGTTCATCTGTTATTTATGGTCCTAATGCAGCAGGAAAAACCAATATTATTGGAGCAATGGATACGATGCGTGCTATTGTACTTAGAGGACATATTTTAAATATTGATGAATCTTCTATCAATGAAGCAGCAAATTGTTTGGAGTTAATACCAAATAATAAATTAAAAGAAAGAAAACCTGTTTGTTTTTATATTTCATTTATTGAAGATAATTATTGTATTGAATATTCATTTTCAATGAATATAGGTTTCTTTTTAGAAAAAAGTTTTCAAAGAGTAATTATAGATGAAAAATTATGTATTAATGATCATTTGATTTTTAATAGAAAAGGCAATCATGTTGATTTAAAATATACAAAGAAATTAGCAGATTTATTTATGGTAAATGCAGATACATTTAACAGGATGAAAGATATTGTTGATGCCAGTCTTAATTCTACAGAGTTATTTTTAATGAATGGTTTTAAACTCATCCTTTCTAGAAAAATAGTAGATTTGATTCAACAGTGGTTTAAAAATAAATTTATGGTTATTTATAAAGCAAATGCAATTGAAGTTATTCGTAGATTTGAAGATACAAACTCGCCAGGATTTTATGTTGAAAAGACCACTAATGAAGCAGCCAAAATATTTGGTTTGAGTTCTAATGCAATTGGATATATGGTATCTGATGATGATCATCAAACAAAATTATGTTCAATTTTAAATGATGAAAATAATCAGGAAAAAATAATTATTAATGCAAAGATTTTTGAATCCTATGGAACCATTCGTTTTATTAATTTATTTCCTTTAGTATTAAAAGCAATTTATACGGGAGGAACATTAGTTATTGATGAATTTGATGCTTCTATTCATCCAATGGCGTTAATGAATATTATTAATATTTTTCATGATGATGAAATTAATATTCATCATGCACAATTGATTTTTGATAGTCATAATCCAATTTTCTTAAATTCTAACTTGTTTAGAAGGGATGAAATAAAATTTGTTGAAAGAAATGAAGAAAATGATTTGAGCGATTTATATTGTTTATCAGATTTTAAAACAGCAGGGAAAAATGGTGTTAGAAAAAATGAAGATTATATGAAAAATTATTTTATTTCTCAATATGGAGCAATATGTGATATTGATTTTTCACCAATATTTAAAGAATTGATTTCAAAAGGAGATAACTGATATGGAAAGAAAGTTAACAAAAAAGTATCACTTCAGTGTCGAAGGGGAAACTGAAAAATGGTATCTTGATTGGTTAAAAGATAATATAAATCAATGTAATCGTTCTAGATATAAAGTAGTTATGGATTGTAAAGTAGAAAAAGATCCTTATAAACGTGCTAAAAAAATGGTTACTACAAGCAAAACAGAAATTTGGCATTTATCTGATTACGAAAGTAATGATTGTTTTCACGTTCAACAATTTCATCATACTATTGATCATTTAAAAAAAGCTTCTTGTATTAAAAATATTACTTATAAATTTGGATATAGTAATTTTACTTTTGATTTGTGGATGATTCTTCATAAAATGGATTGTAATAAAATGATGATAGATAGGAAACAATACATCACGATGATCAATAAGGCTTATAATAAGAAATTTAAGAGTATGGATGATTATAAACATAAAGATCACTTTCATAGTTGTTTACAACAACTTAACATAGAAGATGTTAAAAAAGCAATCAAACGCTCAAAAAATATCATGTCTTCAAATAAAGAAAAGGGTTATGTTATACAAAATTATAAAGGTTATCAATTTTATAAAGAAAACCCGTCTTTGATGATATGGAAAGTCATTGAAAAAATATTTCAAGATTGTCATTTGTAATTAAATAAATATATTGAAAATCCATTTTATCTACTTTTAATAGACATTTTTTGTGTTTTATGTCATAATACCAAAGCTACTTAAAAGAAAGGAATGACGATATGATATCAACACAAAATGTCTCATTAAGATATGGAGATAGAGCATTATTTGAAAACGTTTCTGTTAAATTTACAGAAGGTAACTGTTATGGAATTATTGGTGCCAATGGTGCTGGTAAATCTACATTTTTAAAAATCTTAGCAGGAGAAATTGAACCTAATAAAGGGGAAGTTATTATTGAACCTCATAAAAGATTATCTGTTTTAAAACAAGATCATTTTGCTTATGATGAAAATAAAGTTGTTGAAACTGTTATTATGGGTAATAAAAGACTTTATGAAATCATGCAAGAAAAAGAAAGATTATACGCAAAAGAAGATTTTAATGATGAAGATGGTATTTTACTTGGTGAATTAGAAGGTGAATTTGCGGATATGGATGGTTGGAACGCTGAAGATGAACAGCGTGTCGTTTTATCTGCGATGCCTGAGGTCGGTCTGCAAC
>OGIE01003682.1_pt1 | contig 15983 bp, 25 predicted proteins | sample 1571581 | NCBI WGS metagenome assembly OGIE01 (sample SAMEA2582021, study PRJEB24529) | metagenome | biome: Human gut stool | place: China | collected 2011
GATTGTGTATGCGCGAGTGGCTCAGTGGTGGAGCACCTCCTTGCCAAGGAGGGGGCCGCGGGTTCGATCCCCGTCTCGCGCTTCTTTTTTTGCCCTTATTTAAAGGGCTTTTCTTGTATTTGAAACCGTTTGCGTTGCATTTTGCGTTGCATAAAATCAAATAGGTATTTAGGAGCACCATTTTATTGATGCTCCTTTTTTTACTCACCTAAAGATTTATCAAGTACATACTGGTTAATGCTTTTGTATTATTTAATTTTGCTTTTAAACTTATGCCACTTCTTTTCATCAATTAACCCTGCCGGACACTGCTTTCCTGTAACATCAAAGTGTCTGATGATTGTTTTTGCGTTAGGGCAATACTTCTGAATGTATTTAACTAACTTCTTAACTGCCTGTGCCTGCTTTTCTGAATAAGGCTCTTTAACTGTGCTGGCTGTCAACTCGATTGAAACGGAATTGAAATTTGTACATTTTCCAAAATATTTTCCACCACCAGTCTTTTTGCAGTCTGCGTATTTGTCTCCGCCAACCGCATAAGCTGACCTATTCATTGGAATTGACCTTGCAACCTTTCCCTTCTTATCTACAAAGAAATGGGCACCCGCATATCTACTATTTCCATTTGCGAAGTAATCTGCGTTATTCTTTGCTGTGTCAGTAGTTCCACCTGTATAGTGAATAACTATGTATTTAACTGCTGCTCTGCTTCTTTTTACAGGTGCATAGCTTATAGACTTTGCTGTTTTTTTATACATTATCATATTATTCCTCCACTTCCGGCAATCCTGCCACACTTGTTAAAATACTAACTACTCCTGCTGTTGCTGAAATTCCAATAATTGAAATCCAGTCTAATTCTGTAATTAGATTTCCAACAGTGATTAATGATACTGCTGTCTGCGCCATTGTTTTAATTGCTCTTACTCCTGCTGCTTTAATCCATTTTTTGTTCATTCAAAACTCCTTTCTACCTTATTGGTAATGCCATTACTCTTTCGTGAATTTCTGTTCCTGTTCCATTTCCACCTAATGCATGATACGCATTATATAAATGTTCAAAATCGTCTAATGCTTCGACCGATATGTGTTCCTGCGCTATGTACTGCTTGCCTAATGTGTATATTTTGTTGTGCAGAATAGCAAGCACTCCATCCTTAATCAACTTGTTTGAAGAGTATTTCATTTTTATATGATTAAAAATTGCTACTCCAATAGCTCCGATTAAAGATGGAACGCCGAGCAAAGATAAAAATTGATATAAATTCATTTATTCCCCTTCCTGCTCTGCTTCAATCGGCTTGTCCGTCTCTGTATAAATCCTACTATCCTTGTACTCTATCGGATCAATAGCTTCTTCATATAGGACGCCGTTGCGCTCGATATACATTCCTGCATCTGAATAATTTTTTATAAATTTTTCGTCTTTTATTGTTACTTCCTCTGTAATTAACATAAATTACCTCCTTGTTATTCCCATACGCTCATTTCTTCGGCGTACCATTCTTCTTTTTTATACCATTCTACATCCTCATATTTACTACCCTCAAGTGCCTTAAAACAATCGGCATATGTAGTCCAGTTAGTAGCCTGCTTATATGTTTCGATTATCGCCTGCGGAACATATATTTCAATAGTATTTAGCGAGTTTAGCGTGGTTACTTTTGGCAAATTTGTAATAGCCGTTGGATGTCTCAAAATTAAAGTTGTTAAAGCAGGATAACTTCCGTCGTTCAATGATACCAACGTTATGTCTAGAATCTCTAGTTGGTTTAGTCCTGTTGATAACCTTTCTCCCTTATAGTTATATTTAGGTGCAATAAATCTTTTCAATGCATTATTGTAATTTATTATTCCATAACCGCCATAGACTGTAGATATAAAGCTAGGCAGTATTAAATTCGTTACCTTTGGAAGATATGATAAAGAATATATAGCTCTTGCATATTTTAACTTTGGCATATAAACGTGTTCTATTGTTGATGAAGATTGATTGTTCAACATAAGACTGTATATTTCTTCGATATACGGCAAATACAATCTTTTTATCGAATCTTTAACGCTTGAAAACGTTCCTGCTTTTCCAAACACTTTACAATTTTTGTTTTCTAGCCTAAATTCTTCTAGATTATTTGCTAAAAAATTGGCTAAATAATCGTTTTGTCCTATCATATTTACTTTTGGAATTAATGTTTCCAATGTTTCATCATCATTTACGTCTACCTCTTTATCTTTTAATATTTGTATAAGTTTGCCACGTAAATTTTCAAGCAATAATATGTATTTTTCGTCAACTATCGCCATTTGCTATACCTCCATTTCCCACTACCTGTTCATATAGCGTGTTTTGTTTATAGCCTTCTCGCAGGCTGTCAATAGCATTATGAACACTTGTGTCATTTTTTCCTGTAAGTTCGTTTGCTCTTGCTATTTCATCTTTTATTAATTGCTTAATATTTGCATTTTCTATTGTTGGCATTTTAATCACCTCGCATTATTCCCATACTGCCATTTCTTCTTTGTACCAATCTTCTTCTTCGTACCAATTCAAAGGCTCGTATTTACTGCCCTCAATAGGTTTAATCTTGTCAGCGTATACTGACCAATTTGTAGCAGTTTTGAATTGTTCAATTATTGTTTCTGTCACATAGATTTCTTTGATATTTCTAATGAAATCTGCATTTGCTAAGTTAGGGATTGTTGACGTACTTCTACATATATAAATTTCTAAATTTGCCTGTGACATTGTAACGTTAAGTCTACAATCTAATAACCGCAGTGTGTCTGATATAAAAGGTTGAGACCGTTGTATTGTTGTACATTTTGGGGCTATAAGCCTTCGTAAAGTAGCAAGATAAAATGTATACCAATCGCCAAAGTTTATAAGTTCTGGCAAAATTAAATTCTCAATTTGTGTATTATTAATAAAACCAGAAGTGCCACTATCTATCTTTTGCACTTTAGGTAAATATAAATGTTTTAATCTAGTACAACCATTAAAACTCTGTTGCAGTATGTTTAATGCATTATCTAGCCTAACTTTTTCTAACCTTGGCATATTCATAAAACAAGATGCTCTTATGCTTGTAACTTCGTTATTAACGTATGATGTTAAATCGCCATTTAGAAAATCATTTAGACAGTTTCCAGGGTTTAATTCTTTAACCGCTTCAATCAAATTTTCAAGCATCTCATCTTCTTCCTTGTATATTTTTTTATCAAGTAAGATGTTTCTTAATTTCGTGCGTAGATTTTCTAATTTTAAAACAAACTTATCATCTATTATTGCCATCTGCTTCATCCACCTTTCCTAATAATTGCTCATATAATGTGTTTTGATTTTTTGAATAATCAACGATTTTTTGAGCCATATCTTTTACTTTGATTCTGTTTGTTGTTTTACCTACTTCTCTAATCGAATCAGCTATAGATTTCAACGTGTTTTCCTGCACTATATATTCTCTGCTCATTAGAAATCTACCTCCTCTGCTTCGCCGACTATTAGATAACGTATGCCTGATAATTCTTCGCTTATAGATTCGGCACTTTTCTGTGTTTCCTCTGCAGCCTTTTGTGTTGCTTCAGCGTGTTTTTCCGTCTCTGTTACTGCTTCTTTGGCTCGCTCAACGTCTGCCTGTGATTCTCTAGCTAATTCTTTTGTGTCCGTCATAATCCTTTCTATTTGTCCTCTAAATGTTTCTTCCTCTGGTTCAGGAACTATATCACCCGGTCTTGCGCGGGGAATAATAGGGATAATTATTTTCTTTTTTGTTGTTTGAGAATCTTCATTTATATATTGAACATACGCTGTGATTTCCAATCCTTCTGCAATTAAAAAGTCAGGTATGATAACCTGACTGTCCTGAATTATCCTGTTTGAAGTTTTTTCTGAATTACTATTTGAAAACTGTACTTCTGCTCCATCTGGAACATTAATGAATTTTAAAATTTGACCAGTATCATGTTGAAACACCGCTGGTGTTGTGACTTTGATATTGCTGCCAAATTCAATAGAAATAATATTTTCTTCTTTTGATGTACTATTCACTGATTATACACCTCCTAACCTTTCTTTGAGTTTAGCCACTTCATTTTTTACTTCATTAATTTTGTCACGCATATTTTGTCTTTCAATGTGAAGTTGCTCTATATCATATTCTAATTCTTTGCCTATTAAGCTGTTTTCGTAAGATTTAATAATTTTATAATCTGATTCACTTAATATTCTTTCTAAATCAGCTAATTCTTCATTCTTCTGCATTAATTCTTTTTCTGCATTCTCATATTCTTCAATCATTTTTAATTCTTCTTCTGTAGCATCTCGCTCTAAACCATCTTCGATAATTATCATACTTACTCCTTCTTTGCAGTATATTCATCCTTTAAGGATGTAACTCCTGACATTGTCTTTTCAAATACAACCGAGTCAATCTGTTCTCTAACTGTAACAGGATTTCCATCAGAATCTGATGACCACTTATCTACACCAAATGTAACCATATCTCCCGGTTCTAAAAAAGGAAGTCCCAGCGAATTTAATTTGAATGGTCTGTAGACTAACGAGCCATACTTTTCAGGAGCATCAATAAACTGGTACAACCGTTCAGCAGACATCCATTTCTTGAAAAGTGGATTCAATGTAAAAGATACTTTATTTGAATTTGAACTTCCGTAAAGCACATTGCTACCATCTTCATCTGTAATATAGTGACCTGCTAAATTAAACTTATCGTCTTCAAGTTCAATATTTTCTATCTCATATACAAACGATAAATTGATTTTTCCATTTGGATGATATAGCAAATTCTTTGGTTTCCAAAAGTTCTTTAGCACATCGCCTGATAAATCCCATTCCTTTGAAAAAACTCCTCTTGCAGTATATAATGTAGCCTTAAATGTTTTCATAAATTTCTCATTAACTTTTGACACCACAATTGAATAAGAATTTGTAATATATTCATTTAGATATATAGTTTGACTTTGCTTTATGTTAATGCCACCTAAACTAATACTTACACCTAACTCTTCCGCCAAATCATTATCAAACTCAAACACAATCTTCCAATCATTATTTATTTGTCTAGATGGAAGGTATTTATTACCTTTTCCAGCATTCATAAACTCTAAAACTTCTGTTCCATAATATGGATATGATGATTCTTCATCTATAAACTTTAGATTACTCAAATCTCTTTGGCACTCATAATACCTTGTCTCGTTGTATTCGTTTGTGAATTTAACTATATCTCCAGCTTTATATTCTGTTCCGCTTTCCTTAGAATATTCGCCCTTATAATTTGAATCTTCTACTGCCGATTTTTTTAATATTTCTATATATTTAATTTTTTCATCAACAGGGTCTAAATATCCATCTACTAAATTGCCATTACAAATCCACTGTAGCATTTGCTGTCCTGAATATTCTTTTTCTAGTTTTCCAATAGTAAGCTGTGAATCATCATTAAATAACGTGGTACTTTGCTGAGTAATTCCTAAATATTTACACACTCCATCTCTCAATGTTTTAAAAGTAGGTCTGTTAGGATAATAGTTCGATAATCTTTGTATATATTGTGTTCCAAGTAATGTTCCATTAATACTTGCAGTATATACATTAGCTAGAGTCATTCTTTTGAAACTTGGGAAATCATAAGTACGTTTAAAACGATAGTAATATCTAACTGTTTTGCCATTTACAGTTGTGTCTTCATAAACTACCTGATTTGTCTTATATTCTATATTTTGAGTGTATTTTCCCTGATAGTCATACAATTCAATATAACCTTTTCCATTGCTATCCACAGTATTTATTAAACTTTTTATAGATGTACTTTGAAAATCATACAATTTATCGTAGGCTGTCAAATCCTTATAGCGTGGATCAGATGTTTGTTTTATGAAGCTTTTGATTTTTCCTCTAAAAATAACAATATCCTGAGTATTAGATGTATCTATGTAACCGTATAATTTTTCACAGTAATCTAACTTAGTTGGGTAAAGTTCGTACTCCATAAGAGTTGTTAGTTCGTAAACTCTTAAACTGTCTAAGAAATCTACCAAAACATCCCTATCATCACATTTTACTTCTGAAAACCATCCCTCTAGTGAATTTCCATATGAATCGCTTTTCGCAAAAATTATGTCTTTATTGTCATAATTTGATGTCAAATTATTAATGTGTCCATAGTATGATCCATTTTTATACCATGTTCTAACAAACATTGATAAGCCTTCAGGAACAGCTTTTGTTCTTTCTATGTAAACTCCCACTAACCTTTCAGGGGACCTACCAGGAAGTGCGTACTTTGAAGCTGATTCTTTATATTTCCATTCATTGAAATTAACTTCTGTTCTTTTCAATAAACTTGATCTTGATGTTGATATAGGTGTTTCGTTATATTTATAATACTCTCCGTCAAATTTGACTATATCACCCTCAACATAATTCACTCCTTCCTGCCACTCACCCTTATAGTTATCATCTTTTACACTTAAAGATACTACTATATTCTTATTCGTAATATCGTCATTTATATCAAAGGTAGTAACTTTAAATTCTGTAGCAATGCATCCCTGAACCATCATTTTTGAATCAGAGCATATAGACCTTAACAAATTCATATTATCTTCTTTTATATTATCGTTTGTTATGTCTTTGATATTAGAATCATTAGGGAAAGATATTGTCAGCTTTTTATTTACATTATGTTCCGTATAAGCTCTAATAGTATCATCATTTACATTTAACATATCTTCCTCCTTAATACTCAATTAATGTAATTTTAATTGGATTATACAAAAGTTCCTTACCAAAGCTATTTTTTATAGTGTAATCAGTATCCGGAATATACATATATGCCTTTTGGTATCTCAAACTTTCTGTACTCCAATATGTAACTCGAACCTTTCTCTCTCTTGCATTAACAGTTCCTATTGCAATAATGCTGGATATTTCTTTATATTCACTTAGCAAAAGAGGTGGTGTTTCAAATTCTATTTTTGTTTTATAATTTGGAGAAGTTTGTCTAACAAGATAATTATCAGCGTTTCTGTATGCTTTTAATTCCGTCCTCTGATTATCAGTGGAGACATAAGATTCACTTTTAATATATTTCATTGGAAAAACTGCGCCTCCAAACTTAAGTAAATATCCTTGATATTCTGCCATAATCCTATACCTCCACTAATTAATTATTCCAAACCGGTCTACCGGTTTTTCTCTTTTCCTGAATAACTTCCTGCTTAACCATATTGAATACACCCTTTGAATTTTGTTGTACTACTATTTGAATAGTTACACCTGAAAGAGCACTTAACAGTTCCTGATTTCCTATTCCGTTTTCCTGCTGCACTTCTCTTAAGCCCTGCTTAATAGTTTCAAGTGGTGCTTCAATGTTGGTTCCATGTTTCTGATCACCTACCATTGCAAGAAATGGAGCATTTGGTTTTAATACAGCACCATTAGCCAGCTTAGGAATTTGTGGAACTGCCAATGGATTTTCATTCCACAATTTTTTAAAAGGATGCCATTTCATAATCTTTACATCTCTTATCATGTTAAGCATTTTATTAATGGCATTAAACGGTTTACTTATAATAAAATTAATTCCGCTAATAAGAGCATTTACTACAGTCTTAAACACAGATGCTATTCCTTCTTTTATTCCTGTAAATACTTTTCCACCCTTGCAAAATACATCTTTCACTGCTTTCCATGCACCACTAAATGTATTTTTAAACCAATCTCCTACGTGTGAAAAAGCTCCCTTGATTCCATTCCACACCTTAACAAAAAATGCTCCCGGATTCTTCCAAATTTCCTTAATGGATTCAAGTGCTGAAAAGAATGATTTTTTAAAGAATTCTCTTACTCCTGATGCTCCCGCAAATACATTCTTGATTAATTCCCATGCTTTTTTTAGAATTGTAAAAATACCTGATGCTACATTTTTTATGACGGATGAAATTTTGCTACAAATTGCAATTATTATACTTTTGACAAAATCCATTGCAATTTTAATAACATTCTTTATTCCATCAAAAACACTGCCAAATATTTCCTTTATTCCATCCCAAGCCTTTTGCCAATCACCTGTAAATATTCCAACAATGAAATCAATTATTCCGTTAATTACATTCATAAGTGTTGTAATAGCTACACTTATAAAACTAATAACAGTTTTCACTTTTATCCATATAAACTCAATTGTTGGACCAAGTTTTGCCATCATATTCTGTATAATCCATCCAATGATAGGTGATAAAAAATTAAACAACTTTCCTGCTGCATTAATAATTCTGCCAATAAATCCTACTACACTTCCTACTAACGGCTTTATGTAAGTATTTAAAAGATCTGATATTCCATATGCAACTCTATCAAAAACAGGTGCAATATACGATTCGTAACCATCAATAACATATGACAAAATTGTTGATAATCCGGAACCTATATTGTCAAATGCAGGTTTAACATATTCGTCATAATTGCTCTGTATAATTTGAAAAACTCCCTGAATAAACTCTTTTATTCCACCAACAACTTCCTTAATCGGTGCAAGAGTATCGCTTATTGCATTTTTTATTCCATCTTTATTTTCAATAATTGGTGTAGTAATTGCTGATAAAACATCTCTTCCGATTTTTTCACACAGAACGTACAATTCTAATCCAGCAGTTGTGAATATTGCTAATATATCAGCTACAATCTGCTGTGCATCATCACCTTCAAACACTGTAAATATATCTGCTATAGCTTCAAAGAAATTGCCCCATATAGTTGCTCTCTCGGATGAAATATTAAATATCTCTACTAATTTAGTTTTTATAAAATCTTTGTTTTGGTCAAGGAACTTATTAACTCCACCAATCAACATTGTTGCAATGCTAACCCCAATGGATGCAATTGAGCCTAATATTCTACCGAAATTATATATAATGGTATCTACCCAATTACTTGCAGCGTTTACTACTTCCGGGTCAGTAAAGATCTCTTTTAAATTACTTCCTATGTTCTTTAGATAACCTAAAATCTTATCAAAGCCATCACTTTTAAAACCAAGACTAAATCCTGCTCCAAATAACTTTGCAAGTTTTTTGAATTTATTTAATACAGTGGATAATAACTTATCCATCTTTCCTAAAGCACCACTACTTGCATCTATACCTTTTGTTGCGTCAGACATTCCTGCAATTGCACCGGCACCACCTGAACCTGAATCATCACTATCTGATGAACTGTCTTGTTGCTTTACATTTAATTGGTCAAAACTTGCAAGACTTTTTGCAGCTTTAGCAGCCTTCTTTGTTGCTTTAGTAAGATTATTTACTCCTGATGTTGCACTATCAGAATTATCTGAAGCTTTTGCTAATTCATCACTTGTAGTTTTAACTGATGATTCTTCACTTGACTTATTGCCTGTTATCATATCTGTAAAAGATTTAAACGCACTAGCTAAAGCACTTAATTTTCCGAGTAATGTATTGATTAATTTTAAGACCGGTGTAAATACATTTATTAATCCTTGTCCTATACTAGCTTTTAAGCTATCCATCTGTAATGAAAGTATTCTTGTTTGGTTTGCCCAACTATCTGATGTTCTTGCAAAGTCTCCTGAGGCATCAGCTAACTTACTCTGTACAAACGAATATCTTAATGCAACTTTCTCCTGCTCTGACATTTTATCAGTTGTCTTACCAAATCCATTTTGTAGCGCATACTGATCTAATGCTGTTTGTGTCATTACAACACCTAAATCTTTTAGGGATTCAGTCTCACCAGTGAATACTGACTTAAGCTTTGTATAGGCTTCATCCTGACTAATATTATAAAAAGATGCAACGTCACCGGATAATCCTGTTAAGGTTGTACTCATATCTGCTGCTTCTTTTTCAGAAAAACCAAATGATTTTGACATAGAGCCAAATGTACCCGCATATCTTTTAGCCATTGTTTCTGATAAACCAAACTGCGTAGCTGCGTTCTTTGCGAATTTATCAATTGTTCCACTCATCTTAGGAAAGGCTACATCAACTACGTTTTGAACTTCATTTAAATCAGAACCAAGTTCTATACACTCTTTTCCAAAATCAATAGTCTTTTTAATTGCAAATGCTCCAGCTATTGCTGCACCAACTTTTTTCGCAACTCCCATAAGTCCATTCAATTGTGAATTGACACCTTGCGAGTTCAATTTCAAGTCAAGAGCAACTGTTCCCACACTTTGAGCCATATACTTTTCCCTCCTCTCCTAATTTATTTAAAATCAATAGCTTCTGAATTAAGTCCTGCCATTTCAAGAAATACCTTTTCAAATTCTATTGTGGCTTTTTCTGCCTCTCTCTTATCCATTTGCTTAACATTTCTATTTCTCCAGTCACTTCGAATTTTTCTCTGTTCAGCAGTAAAATTTTTAAGCATGTCCTTATCATCCTCTGCCCTAATTGCAACTATTCTTCCAAGAATTGTATCAGGACCTATTCCCACAAGCAGGCTTCGAAATTCACTCCATTTCATTTCTTTTATGTCGGCAATTCTTAATCCATACTGTGTAGTAAAAGAAGCCACTATTAAGTCAAAATCATCAATCAAATCATAGAACGGATCTACTCCCCCGATTCTTCTTCCTCATTACCCATAATCACAGAAATAGTTGTCATTACAACTGTCTGAAAATCTTTAAAGCTCAGCTTCATATTCATTAACTTTTTATGAGATTCCTTAGTGAATATAATTTCACACATTTTAATTACATCCTCTGCTGTTGGATTATCAGATACAAGACCTAACACCTTTAACATATTTTCTGCTGACGCATCAGCTTCAAATTCTGCATCCTTAATCTTAATCTTTGGGTTTTCTTCAAAATCTAATTTATCTGTTATATCTACTACTTTTGACATATTAATTCCTCCTAAAAAAATAGAGCAAGCTAACACTATTGCTAACCTGCTCTTTATTATTCCAACAAATTAAATTGCCGGTGTAATTGTTGGCTTTCCGTTTGACATTACATCAAATTCCAACGGTGCAACATTTGTACTATCTGCTGCTCCCAATGCTGTAATATTAAATACAGCCCCCTCAATAAGCACTTTTGTACCATCAGGGAATGTCCACTGAAAAGTTCCTTCTGCATCTCTTCCGTTTTTAAATGATTTACCGGCTACATAATCATTACCTGCATCTCCAACATTTCTTTTACCGGAAACTGAAATAGTCATTCCTTTAGCCGTCATTAATCTTCTTATCCAGCCTTCTGTATTCATTGGAGTCCATTCTTCAACACCATTATCAAATGAAACTGAAAAAGATTCCATGTCAGCAATATCAGATAAACTTGACGAATCTGCACCTACCTGAAACTGATTCTCATACACTGGATAAACACCTGGTTTCTTTGCCATTTTACTGCTCCTTCCTATATTTTGTAATAAATATTCAATTCAATTACCCTTTCATATATTCCCTTATCATCAGTACCAACATCAATAGGCTCTGATGATAACATTTCTATGTAGGGTATTTCTATATTGTTAATAACCACATCTCTTGATTCACTTATTTTTCTATAAAGGTCATATGCCTGACGTTCTGTATCGTTTGCATCATTATTCCAATGAAGCAGTATTGAAATAGGCTTTATATCGTAGCTCTCCAAACCGCCTATACATTTTCTAGGTGTTCTATTAGCGTTTAACTGATAAACACCTATGGACTTATCCAACTTATTATCCAGCTTTCCCATATAATAATGTTCAGCAAGATTAAATTGTTTAAGCCAATCCTTAACATCATTTAAAAATAACATTATAGACCTCCGTTTCTTCTATACAGTTCTTTGAATGTTTCAACTGCAAAATTTTGCTTTTTGCCTTTTGGAAGATAGTCCTCAAACCATTTTCCACCTGCATTAGCATTTTCTGCAGTATTAAAATTATATTCCGGATGGTAATATAATCTTCTCGCATACGGGGTAGATGATACGATTTGAACTTCACCTTTGCTACTTCCATCATAATCTACAAACGTAGCAGTATTTTGAAGTGTACCTTTATCAAAAGGCATTATTCCTGCCTGTTTAATATCTGACTGTATTGCATCTGCAGTTTGTTCTAATGATACGATTGCAGCCTTATTCAGCTTGTTAATTACACCTTTATTCAATTTAATTACTGATTTTGCATTTAACATCTAATTCAACTCCAATACTGTAAAATTAACTGTCCCATCAGGATTTCGTGACTTTGTTCCTTTATAAATTGTTCTTTTAACTCCATGAACTTCAACATATCCACCACTTATAATCGCCTGTCTAGGACATATATCACCATTAAAATAAGCTTTACCTGATAGAGTTACAATCTTTTGTTCAGCAGTTAGTTTGGTGTACGCATTATCCTGATAATTACACTTTAATTCTTCATTACTAACGATAATTGGAGAACCGGTTTCTGATACACCTTCACCATAAATTACCACTGTAATATCTGTTTGACATATTCTGTCCGGAACTAATTTAGGATATTTCATGCTATACACCTACCAATCTGCAACATAAACCTGTTTGCTCTAAAAGTGAGTACAAATCTCTTTGAATTGCAACTCCACTTTCAATGTGAATATTCCATGTACTACCAATACTCATTGATACTCCATTTATAGAATAACTTGAAAGTACAGATGAAATTAAATCTTGATTTTCGTACTCAAAGTCTGCCTGTCTACATACAACCTCGCAGATAATTTCTTTTTGAAACTCTGTCAGGTTATCAAATCCATATTTTCGAATTCTGTTATAAGTCAGTGAATCAATGTGTCTGCTTGCCTGTCTTAATTTATTAAGCACATCCTCTTGTGGAATGCTTTTTATATCAGACAATTCCAAATAGTCATTTATGTTAGCATAAGGGGTATAAGCCATAGGCTCACCCCCTATTCAGCACTTTTGATTTTCTTGATAATTCCATCTTTTGATGTGGCATTACCTAAATCAATGTTGTGCTCTGTAGCATAGGCTTTTAAATCCTCAATTTCCATTGAAGAGTATTTATCGCCTTTAACTTTTTCAAGCTGAGACTTTAATTCGTCTCTTTCCTTAACTACCTGCTCATATTCAGAGTATGGAACTGTAGCTTTAGGTGAACGCTTTAAAAGTTTTCCTTCTTCATCAAAAATGTCATATCCCATTGAAAGGTATGATTCCATTTCAATTTCAGAAACTGTATAAACTTTATTGTCTTTTCTAGCTGTCATTCCTATTCTCCTTTCTAAGCTGCTGCCGTGTGAATAATACAACCATCTTTAAAAAGTTCATCAATGGCGAATGTACCATTGAACTTTCTGTTCTGGTAAACATAGTTGTCAGCAGTTCTTGAATCTGTTCCCGGTGTAAATACCGAAATATAGCTATACTTATTTCTAGATACCTGACATTCAGGATCGATTAAAATATAGTCCATCTGAACAGCAGAACCATCTGCTACGCAACCATTTGTAAAGTTATAAGCACTCTTAAATCTTGCTGATGGAACCTGCTTAATCATTCCAATATCATCAATAGAGTGTACTCTTCTGTCAATTCCCTTTGCTCCACTTACTTCAAGTGTTCTCTGAACACCATCTGCATTCTTAAGTAGCTTATAGTAAGCTGGTGTGCAATAAAGAATTACTCTGTCAAGTGGAACACCTGCTTCTGTCATTGCTTCAAGATTATCGTCAAAATCTGAAAGAACATTAGCTGTAGTTAAAGCTTCTGTTTTAACTTTTGCTCCTACTCTCTTAGCTTCTGTGTAAAGCTTACTAAATGTGTAGCAGTCAGCTTCAGGAATAGCCTGAGTTGTCTCAAATCTTTTCTGAATATTAGCAACTGCAACTACCATGTTAGTTTCATCAATGTCCATTGGATCAATAGCAAACTCAATATCTCTATCATGATCTAAAGTCTTTGCTTCATAATCATTTGAATATGTGCCTGCATTAAATCCTAAATTGTTTCTTGAATGGTCCTTATAACCACTTACAGATAATTTAGGAATTTTTAAAGTTTTTCCATTCACAATCTGAATGTCTGAATTTGAATTATACAGGTCTACAGAAATCTGTGCCTGACCATATAATTCTGTTAAAATGTTTCTGAAAATTTCAGCATACTGTAATACTGCCATGTATTTCTACCTCCTATTTTTTCTTTATTCCAAAGATGCCTCTTAATAAGTCATCCTGGTTTTGATTTTGATTGTTGTTTGGAGCACCAATAGGTTTAAAGCCCTGATTGTTAGTTTCTCCACTGTTTGCTGGTTTAAGTGCAGGAACATCTTCTAAAACTTTGTTAATTGCTGCTTTTACCTTTTCAGCATCAACTGTCCCATCTTCTCCTGCCACTTCCTTAAAATCAGCCATTTTGATTACATAAGGAATTGATTTTGAATCAATACCTAATTCCACAGCCTGTAATGTTGCAGAATTTTCAATAATTAGTTGTAAATTTTGGCTCTGCATCTGTGCTATTTGTGACTGCATTCCCGCAATATTCGGTGTATTCTTTGCTTTCTGTTCCTTGTAAGCATTAATTGCCTGTGTCACTTCCTGCTGGGACATTCCCTGTTGCTGAAAAAATGACTTTAGTGCTGACTGCTCTGCTCTTGCAGTTCTACTATTTACAATTCCATCAAGCTGTTCCTGAGTGTATGTTGCACCCTGGTTATTGTTTCCAGTATTCTGGTTACTGTTACCTTCTCCGGCATTATTGTTTGGATTGCCGTTACCCTCTCCGCCTTCTCCTGAACCTTCTGCAAAAAACTGAATGTTCATAGGCATTTTCCCTGTTTTTCGTTTTCTAAATTTCATTACATATATTCCTTTCCGTTTTAGCTCGTCAGCATATTCCGAGAGTTTTAAGCCATCACGTTTTGGGCATATAAAAAGCACCTACTTATTTGTAGATGCCTTTGGTTCGTCTTTTTCAACTACTGCGCCTAGTTTTAATAAATACTCTTTACGCTCTTTTGTTTTTGCCTTAACCTCATCTCCTGCTTTTACCAAAGTAAGGTTGTTTTCCTTATCATAGAAATCAATCTTGGCTATTAACATATGTTACCTCCTTATTCCTTTCTTATTTTGTTGCATAAAAATACCACCTAGTCTCGCAAACTAGATGGTATCTATGCCATTGGCCATTCTTTCATTTTTTTCATTTCTTCTTCAGATTTTTTTATTGCTTCTTCAATTTCCTCTGGACTTCTGTCTGTTTTTACAATATAATCTCTTTCCTTAATTATGCCAGTATCTCTTTCCATTCAATAAGCCCCTCCTTTGAAAGTTCTTGTAATGCCTTTTCTTGCGCTTCTAATATAGGTAAATTATAATTTTTCCCCATATATTTGTCAACTTTATTATCTAAATATGTAGCTGGAAATGGTCTATTTCCTACCTTATATTTAAAAACTTTTAAATCATGTGTAATTACTAATCCAAAATCATATTTTCTATATCCAGCAACTACAAAATCACTACCAGTTGGCAATATATTTGTGGGATGATTGTGTATTCCTATTTTTGATGGCATTTGCCTTATCAATTCAATTTCTTCTTTATTTAATTCTACTCCTAAAATATTGTTACTATTCGTTTTAGAAAATAATTTTTTTCCTGCCTTCTTACTAATAATATAAAGATCTTCTCCATCAGTTCCATTTCTATGGGTTAGCATAGCTTTTGCATATTTTCTTAGAGAATTGTTTGTTGCTGAATCATTAGTTAATTGGTTAAATTTCTTTCCAAATTCTTTCTTCATTTTAATCAAATCAACATTATTATTTCCAACTCTTTTACTATTAAATTTCCCACTTTCTGCAACCTTTTCTATATTTATGCCATTTGAGAATTCTTTTATATTATTCCATTGATTTGTTCTAGTCGCATACTTTTTCTTATTTTCTTCATCTAAAGAATAATTAGATAACCTATCAAACTTATCTACATT
>OGIE01003687.1_pt1 | contig 15972 bp, 16 predicted proteins | sample 1571581 | NCBI WGS metagenome assembly OGIE01 (sample SAMEA2582021, study PRJEB24529) | metagenome | biome: Human gut stool | place: China | collected 2011
TTCCCATGGCTTTTCCAAAATCCAGCCATTCCAGCCGTCCGGAAGAATTCAGCCCGAAGTTCTTAGGATGGGCATTATTCGTGTTTTCTAAACATCCGTTTTTCAATGAAGGCTTCTCCTTTCTTTCCCAACGGTTCTACATATCGTACAGATAATTCCGATAACAGCCCGGTAACTGCACTGATCAGAATCAAATTCAGGAAACAAGTCAGATTATAACCATACAGCGGTTCTGCAATCAGGAAGAACCAGGACCCCAACGTGGCAATGACCAGAAAATGAATCAGATACAGGGAATAGGAAATTCGTCCCAGATACTGAAATACTCCCAAGGAGAAAAACTGCTGCACCGGATACAGATTAAGCACAGAAAACACAAACAACAATACCCCAAACAGGTGATAGTAATTGACAAATACAAAAGGCAGAATTCCCCAGATCGTTCCCTCGTAGCCAAATCCCGCAGAAGGGTAACACATGAAGTAAAGTCCTACTGCGAAAAACACCCAGTTCAACACTTTGCTGCTGCATATTTTTCCTTTCACATTCCAGTTCGTGTGCATGAAATCACAGAGGATGTACCCTAAGAAAATGCCAATAAAATCCGTCCGAAGCAGCACCACTGCCAGAACCCCGTAAACAATCCAACGCCATTTTTTGCCACTTAGGAGCGCTGCACAGGCATAGTCAATATAAGCACCAAGAAACAGCATCTGCAGGGTCCACAGCACTCCATTATATTTGTTTGTTCCGAATAAAAAGCAGCCATACAGGGATTCCTTAAGCATTTCCACAAAAGACGGTGCAAAGGCATTGAACCCGGCAAACCACTCTTCAGAACCGGCCAGTGCTGCCGCAGGACCATTTTGATAAAGCCCCAGGACCATGGCAAGCCAGATGAGCACATTTATCACCAGTACTGTTGGCATCAGCCGGAAATACCGTTTTGCCGCGCTTCTTTTTAACCGGTTCTTATCCCCGGTCGCGAAAAAACTTCTGCACAATACAAAGCCACTGATCACAAGAAACAGCCGTACCGCTGTATTTCCGTTAAAGAGAAGATTGAGCGGTGATTTTCCAATCACAATATCCAGATTGTCCGGCAGATGGCAGGCTTCCGGCTGATAGTGATACATGCCATAATAAAAGGCAAAGACAAAATGGGTCAGGAACACGCACACACATCCAAACCCCTTCAGTCCGTCCAGGTAGACTAATTTATTCTGCTGCATAGATCCACCACTTTCGCTTTTTTCAGAAGGTGCACTGCGAACAGTGCCAGAATTCCAAGCTGAATCACTGCAAATACCCACATAGGCATCATGGATTCCCCATTCACCGCCTCCTGGTATCCGGCAAAGGTTACGATCTGTAAAAATACCGGCACCAGGAACCATTTCGGCTCTGTAAATACAAAAATCACCGCCAGCACACAGAACAGATAACCTGCGGTCTGATCCATATAGGGCAGGAAATATGCGGCAGCAAGGCCAAAGAACAACATCAGTTCCAGAATCATGGGAGACGTCTGTTCTTCCCATTTGCTCTGGGAAAATACCCACACACCGATCACCAGAAGTCCCAAAGTCAGGAAAAGGCCTACCGTGGCAAGCGGTTCGAAGGACTGCCCCTGCATGGACGTATTTCCAATGATCTCATAGATATTGGGCCAGTGGAAGGTCGTCAGCGTATATCCAGCTCCCATCCATGCCCGGTAACTGTATACAGCACGGGCTGCAGCCGCCATAATCGGCAGCACCAGTTGCAGATTGTTCAGTTTTCTCATCTGCCACAGCAGCATACAGACTGCAAGGAATCCCACATACCGCACATGCAGAAGCAGTGCCGCTGACAATACCACCGAAAACAGCCATCCACAGCCATTTTCCAGAAAAAGAAGCGCACTTACTATAAGCAGGGCTCCAACACAGGCATTATTTCTTAAAATCGTTCCATCCGCAATCACCGTCGGAAGAATCAGTAACACACTGTAGGTCAGAAGACTCTTTCGTCCATTTCCGGTGATCTGATGGACAAGCACGGCACCTGCCACCGCCAGATACCATTCTGCCAGCAGATAAAGGGGATGCGGCATACCGCTGTCCGGGAACGAAGTGCGAAGCACCAGTCCCACGCCCGTGATGCAGACCGCCAATAATGCTTCCAGAAAATCAAAGGTCATTCCTGCAATCCGGAATTTCCGAAATAGCAGCTCTCTTAAGAAGTTATCCACCTTCATCGAAGAATCTCCCTCCCTTCTTCCACATTGTCTGCAAGAATATTCCCCGGGTCGTGGATATATTCCCACAGATCAAGACCGATCCGCACCAGAAGAAACAGCTGGATAAATGCCAACGCTCCGTAGGATACCAAAGGCAGCTGTTTGGTCAGATACTGGGCATAGCCCACTACCGTCAGAAAGGAGGCCGTGACAAACAGTGGAAAACGCTTCGGTCGTAGCAGCGTATAGATCAGTAAAAATGCATCCGTCACATAAAGATACCGCTCATGCATATGGGGAAGGAAATACGTAGTCAGCATACCGAAAAAGATAACCATCAAAATCACATATTCCCTTGTGACCTGCACCTTCTGATAGGCCAGATAGAACATGACCATCATGAGAATTCCAAGGATCAGCAGCATACCTGCTTTCACATACTCATCCAGGAAGAAATTATTTCCTATGATCTGATAAATGTTCGGGAACTTGATGGACAGAGACCATCGGTCCTTTCCCCCCTGAAATGCATAAATGCCGATCAGTTCCTTAAAAGGACGCCCGGCAATCCATGCCGGAAGAATGCCCACAAAATACATAACCGGAATCGTGATAAAATGTTTTAGATCCACCTTTTTCCTCACCCAGAGAATCACCAGAAACGGAAAAATAAACAGCGTCTGTAATTTTACCGCAAAAGCCGCTCCGTAGAACCACATCCCCATCCAGGTCCGGTTATTCATGAGATAATATACACTGGCCAGAATAAGCAGAGTGTAAATAATATCGCACTGAGACCAGACTGCTGCATTTAAGATCACCGTTGGAAGGAACAGGAACACGCCATAAGCCAGATATCCCCGCTTTCTGCTGCCGCTGCACTCTGTCACCATCCGTCCGATAAGGGCCGCCCCTGCAAAATCCAGCAGACAGCAGAGTCCTTTAAAAGCAGTCATGGCATTGACCGGGAGCAGTGTAATAAAATACAAAATATACATAACCGGCGGCGCGTAGTCGTAAAAATCATCTGCCAGTGCCCTGAATCCCCCTTCGGAAAGCCGGGTCAGCCAGTCACTCCAGTAGACGCTCCAGTCCTCCGCCACAAAGGTGCGGACCGCCAGCCGGACTGCCACCGCAAGTATGGTAATCAGTACCAGAAACAAAAGGTCCGATTTTTTTGTTTTTTTCTCCTGATTCATAAAATAAACTCCTGTATACAAAGCCGGCAGACGAAAGACGCAATCCTCTTTCCGCCTGCCGGCGACCATTTACTAATTCAGTACTTTTTCAATAATATATCTCGGACGTGCTTTGGTCTCCAGGTAGATCTTGCCGATATACTCACCAATCACACCGATGGCCAGAAGCTGCAGGCCTCCGATGGCCCAGATGGATACAATGAGGGACGTCCATCCGATACTGGTATGTCCAAGAAAATGCTGTACCAGAGAATAGATCAGCATACCGATGCTGCACAGGAAGATAAACAATCCCAGAAATACAATAAACCGGATCGGCTTCGTGGACAGGGATGTAATACCATCAATAGCCAGTGCCAGCATCTTCTTCAGCGGATACTTGGACTCTCCTGCCATACGCTCATGGCGCTCATAAGTCACCACATCCGTCTTGAATCCGATCATGGGAACGATACCGCGGAGGAACAGGTTTACTTCTTTATACTTCGCCATCTCTTCCAGCGCACGTTTGCTCATGAGACGATAATCTGCATGATTGAAAACGATCTCTCCGCCCATCATACTGATCATATGATAGAAACTCTCTGCTGTGAACCGTTTGAAAAAGGTATCTGTCGTACGCGCGGAACGCACACCATAGACAATCTCACAGCCATCATAATATTTCTCCACCATCTGATCGATGACGTCGATATCATCCTGCAGATCTGCATCCAGGGAAATGGTCATATCTGCATACTCTTTGGCAGTCATCAGTCCGCCAAGCAGCGCATTCTGATGTCCTCTGTTTCTGGAAAGCTTGACTCCTGCAAAGATTGGGTCCTGCTCATGAAGCTCTTCGATCATGAACCAGGTACGGTCTTTGGAACCATCATTTACAAACATAATCCGGCTGTCTCTGGAAATCATATTCCGTTCCATGAGACTTTCCATCTTTTCTTTCAGCCTTTTGGAAGTCTCCGGAAGCACTTCCTGCTCGTTATAGCAGGGCACTACCAGATACAAAATATCATTCTTTTCTCTTTCCATCATTCTCTTCCTTACAGTCCGCGGATATATTCCTCAATGGCATCATGCCAGTCTGCAAAACGGAAATCTCCGGTCAGACGGAACATGAAATTATCAAGAATCGAGTAAGCCGGACGATTGGCAGATGCCGGGTTGTCTTTTACATACTCTTCCGTGGTAATATGGTCAACTTTGGTGCTCTTTCCTGCCAGGCGGAAAATCTCGTCCGTGAAATCTGCCCAGTTGGTATCTCCTTCACAGGTACCGTGGAAAATGCCGTAGTTCTCCGTCGGAAGCAGATAAGCCATAGCCTTTGCCAGCTCTGCTGCACTGGTCGGAGTTCCCAGCTGATCTTTCACCACGCGGACCACGTCATGGTTTTCGGACAGTTTCAGCATGGTTTTTACAAAGTTATTGCCATCGCCGTAGAGCCATGCAGTACGGATGATGAAGAACTCTTTTGCAAACTGCTGAACGAATTTCTCACCGGCCAGTTTTGTCACACCGTAAGCACTCTGGGGATCCGGAGTATCGAATTCGGTGTAGGGTCTGGTTCCGTGTCCGTCGAAGACATAGTCCGTAGAAATATGAAGCATCTTTGCGCCGACTTCCGTTGCTGCGATACTTAAGTTTCTCGGTCCTAATGCATTGATTTTCCATACGATGTCACCGGCAGTCTCGCATCCGTTTACATTGGTAAATGCAGCACAGTTCAGGATTGCATAGGGTTTTACCTCTCTTGCCAGCTCCATGACTTTGTCAATATCGGTGATGTCAAGTTCTGCCACATCGGTATTCACCAGTTCATACTCGCTGTGGGGCGCCAGTTCCTTATTGATTGCTCTTCCAAGCTGTCCGTTACATCCTGTGATGATCAGTTTTTTCTTCATTTTTTTCCTTCTCCTTTTTCAGTTCCTGTTCTAGGTCCTGCAGTCTTTTTTCATTCAGTGCCACCATCTGATCCAGTGTCCGCACACTGTTGGACAGACGGGACAGCGCTACTGTCAGCGAAAATATAATCAACAGCGAAAAACAAAATCCCAGAAAGAAGATCATGTTTACCGGTGCATAAATTCCAAGAAAGTTCGATACGATATTTAAAAGTACCGGAGCACAGTCAAAGATCAACAGTGCCGCCAGCACCATCATCCAGACCAGTGCGTATTTCAGCTCCAGGCTCCGTTTCCGTATCATATTAACCAGAACCGCCAGAATCGCCAGAATGGCAATTGCAATGACGATCTGAAGTTTCAGTGTCATCATAATCCCACTCTCCTCTCTAGCGTCTTAAGATTTCCATAAAAATTGCAAGGGTTACTTTTATCATATAATAAGCGGATTTCGGTCCTGCAATAGAGGAAGTTGCCTCTTCTCTCTCCCTCATAATCACCGGAAGCTCCGTTACTTTCTTCTTTTTCCGAAGAATCGCCACCACACTCTCCGGTTCCGGATAGTCTTTCGGATAATTCTCCGCATAAATCTTCATGACATCCCGGTTCACCATCCGCATGCCGGATGTGGGATCTGTCACTCTCGTCCCGGTCACCAGACGGATCAGGGTGGAAAAATACCGGATGCCCACTCTCCGCAATCCGGAAGACTGGAATCCTTCTTTCTCAATAAAGCGGGAGCCGATGACCATATCACTGCCTGTTCGCACCAGTTCTTCCGACATCTGCTCGAGATAAGCCGCATCGTGCTGTCCATCCCCATCAAACTGCACTGCCACGTCATAATGGTTCTGACAGCCGTAAAGGTATCCCGTCTGCACCGCTCCGCCAATGCCAAGATTCACGGAAAGATTCACATGATTCAATCCGTTTTTCTGGCATACCTTCAGCGTATCATCTGTAGAACAGTCGTTGATGACCACATAATCAAAACCCGGCGCGTGTTCTTTTATATCCTGTACTGCCCGCAAAATACTCCCACTCTCATTGAAAGCCGGAATAATTACAAGTTTTTTCATACTTTTTTCTTCTCCTGATTAGGTTCACTACCCTTTATTGTACCACAGATCTTACCGGATGACAAACTGTGACAGCACCCGCACTACCCTGCACAGATCCGTTACCCATGCAAGGGGAACGTGATTTTCCACCAGCGCCCGGTGTCCTTCCATCATAGATTCCACATAGGCCCCCAGACTGTTGGTGCTGGTACCTCCATGGGACATATAAATCAGTATTTCCGGTAAATAAGAAAGTGTTACCTCTTTCCGGTATAAAATGCGGACCATAAATTCATAATCCCCGGAAATCCGGTAATCTGTCCGGTACAGGCCGAACTTATCGTAAACCTCTTTTTTCAGATACAAGGTCGGATGTCCCGGCATCCAGCCGCTTCGAATTACACCCTGGCCCTGATGCCATTTCCGGACGATCCGATCACCATCCATATAGCAGAGATCTCCATGCACGCCATCCGTACCCTCTTTTTCCATGATCTCCACCATGCGCATGAGTACGCCCTCGTCTGCATACCGGTCAAAACAGCAGCCCACAATATCCCCTGTTGCCATGCAGATGCCTTTATTGATGGCATCGTAGATACCATTGTCCTTTTCCGACATCCAGGAAATGCGGCCCGGCTCTTTTTCTTCCAGTTCTTTTAAAAGATCCACCGTGCCGTCCGTGGACCCGCCGTCCACAATAATGTGCTCGATATTCGGATAGGTCTGTTTTTTCACCTCTGCGAGAATCCGCTTCAGATTTTCAATATCATTATAGGTAGTGGTTACTACCGATACTTTTGGAAATGTATTCATCTATTCTCCCTGACCCCACAGCCTGTGATACAGCGCTGCATATTCCATAAAACGGTCATTTTTCTCATATTGTACCGCCCTCGTAAGACAGTCTTCTTTTCTCATGGGATGCTCCCGTTCGGCAAGGATTGCCTGCCACAATGCCTCTGCATCTCCTTTTCTCACCACCCGGCCACAGGTCTTATCGAGACTCTCCGGGCTTCCTCCGGTCTCAAAGGTAATGACCGGCGTTCCGCAGGATAATGCCTCCAGATTAGTGGTCGGAAAATTATCCTCCAGCGTGGCATTGACAAACACATCTGCCATGGAATAGTATCCAGCCAGTTCTTCCGCATTTTCCGTCCGGGTAATGCCAATGATCTCTTCTGGCAGTTCCCTGATCTGCTTTTCGTTTAATCCAATCAAAATGATCTTACAGTCTTCCGGCAGTTTTTTCGCAAGCCCGCAGAAATAAGATAGTCCTTTCCGCCGCTCCCACACATTGGCTACACCGAGAATCACAAAACTATGCTCCAACCCCAGTTTTTTCCGGAGATCATTTTCTGTTGGCCGGAAAATCGTCTGATCTACCCCATTAGGAATGACCTGGACTGGATAGTCTTTTAAGAAAGACTGTTTCACTTCGTCCGCCAGCCATCGGGAGGGTGTCACAATAGTAAGGTTCGCCACACCGGTAAATGCCGCCTTTTTTCTTTTATAATTGTTCGCCGTATTATTTTTAAATAATGCATAAGGATAAGTATTTCGATACTCTTTACAGTCTTTGCATCCATCCCGCCACTGTCCACAATTGTTATAATCATAGAACGCACAGTGCCCGGTGTAAGGCCAGCAGTCGTGAAGGGTCCACACCACCGGCTTTCCCGCTTTTTTCAGATAGTCAAATAAGAGTTCCGTCTGCAGGACAAATCCATGAATGTTGTGAAGCTGAATCACGTCCGGATTCCATTCCTCGATCTTACGGATCAGTTTTCTGGCAGCTGATGCCGATGCGAATCCATGCTCGCCCTTAAAAAACGTAGACAACACATGAATTCCCATGCTGACCGGAGAGCCAAAGCAAAATGCATGTACACCTTTCGGCGCGGTTCTTCTGCCATAGGCAATGAGGCAGTCATCCCCCTGTTTTTCCAATGTATGATAAATATCCACAGTAATGCGCCCTACGCTGCCGCTGCCGCATACGGTGCTGATCTGTAAAACTTTCATTCCTGACCTTTCTGTGCTATACTCTTTTTAACTTTAGTATAAGCGAGGTAATTCAATGATAATCATACAACCTTCCGGCGGTTTATGCAATAGAATGCGGGTGATTAATTCCGGATGGAAACTGGCCCGGGAACGGAAAGAAAAGCTTCAGATTCTGTGGAACTGCAATGCAGAGCTGAACTGCCCCTTTGAGTCATTATTTCAGCCGGTGACCGAATTTAAAATCACCAGCATTCATTCCGTGGCTGATCCGCGAAAGCTCTTTCACCAGAAGACGGCAAAAAATTATCTGACCAACGAAACCATTCTGGCACACCGGAATTCCGATGGGTGTCTGGATCCAGATTATGTGGCATCTCTTACCGGAAAAACATATATTTTTACCTGGGAATGGTTTTATCCCTCCGAAGACTATCACCTCTTCGTTCCTACCGAGCGGCTTCAGAAACGGATCGACAGCATCACTTCCCGCTTCGGTTCTTCCTGCGTCGGCGTGCATATCCGCCGCACAGACAACCAGCCCGCCATCGGCAAAAGCTCCACGGATGCCTTTATCCATTCCATGAAGCAGGAACTGGAGGCTGATCCGGCGACGATGTTCTATCTGGCCACCGACGATATGGAAGAAGAGAAACGGCTTCGGGAAGCATTCCCGGGACGGATTCTCTCCAATGAGAACCGCTGCCTCCGCCGCGACAGCGTAGATGGCATGCACGACGCCCTGCTCGACCTCTACTGCCTTGCTTCCACCCGAAAGATCATCGGAAGCTTTTTCAGTTCTTTTACGGACATCGCAGCGGATATGCACCATATTCCGAAGGTGATTGCGGGAGAGTAATATAGATTCCTGCTCACAGGTAATTGAACCAGGCATATAAAGGTGACAGCATGTGAGAAGGGACTGCGGACGTTCCTTTCACATGCTGTCACCCTTCCCTGTCTGCGTCATCACCTGTAAACAATAATAAATACTAACGTAACACCCCACACTCCTCCGGCAGTTCCATGGTTTTATACTGCCAGAGGAGTTTTTCCAATTCATAAATGGCCGGCGTCAGGAATTTATTTTTATGATAGACCAGCTTGAACTTCCGGTCCCATTCTTTATGTTCATTATAAAAAATCCGGACGCGCTGATGCCGTATCTCATGTTTTAAAAGACGCAGGGACATCACCGACAATACTTTATGATAAAGCACCGCATTGATGATGGTTCGCGGACAGTTCGCCTCCCAGGTCACTTTGATCGACAACCCGTGCCGTTCGGTATATTCTTCAAACAGCTTTCTTGTTCCGCTTCCCTGCTCTCTCATGGCAAAGCTCTCACCATCCAGTTCTTCCGTATGCAGCATTTCTTTTTCGTAAAACGGATGATGCACCCCCGCAGTCAGCACCAGCGAATCATCAATAATCGGAATCACAATGAGATCCGGAGAATGAATCTCTCCTTCCACGACTGCTGCATCCAGTTCCGCTTTCAGAAGCTTCTGCTCAATTTCCACTGTATTACTCACAAAGGAATGCACTTCCAATCCCGGCACCGCCTGCTCAAGCTCCAGAATGATCTTCGGCGTCAGACAGGTTCCTACCGTCAGAGTACTGCCAAGCTTCAGCACTGGCATCTGTCCCTGATTCCACATGAGTTCCTCCAGCTCCCGGAACTGCATGACCACTTCCTGGGATTTATCGAGCAGCAGTCTTCCCTGATCAGTCAGATACAGTTTCTTGCCCAGACGTTCAAATAACAGACAGTGATAGTGCTGCTCCAGCTCACGAACAGCCTGGCTCACCGTCGGCTGGGACAGATAAAGATGCTCCGCCGCCGCGCTCATAGTACCATACTCTGCCACGGCTAAAAATATATTCAGATGCCGAATAGTCATATGTATTTCCTCACTCTTATCTATAGGTAAAACCTATTATTTCTATCAAATAATATCATTTTTCAAATATATCAACAAGTGCTATAGTGAATGTACATACAAAAAAGGAGGAACCATCGTGGCAACATTAACCGTCAGCAAAGAGGAAGAAAAACGCTTAAAAGGCATGGGATTTCTGAGCAACAAGGGAACCGACAATTTCTCAGCCCGTGTCATCACTGTCAATGGAAAGGTAACCGCTGCTCAGCAGCGCTGTCTTGCAGAAGCCGCTGAAAAATTCGGAAACGGCATTCTTACATTCACTACCCGTCAGACCGTGGAGGTACAGGGCATCCCCTATGAAAATATTGACGCATTCCAGGAATATCTGGCAAAAGAAGGTCTGGAAACAGGAGGAACCGGTCCACTGATACGTCCGATTGTATCCTGCAAAGGAACCACCTGCCAGTATGGACTTCTGGATTCCTTCGCACTCTCCGAGGAAATCCACAAACGTTTCTACAAAGGATACCGTGCTTACAAACTTCCGCACAAATTTAAAATTGCAGTGGGCGGATGTCCCAACAACTGTGTAAAACCAAACTTAAATGACCTGGGTATTATCGGTCAGAGAATTCCGACCTATGATGCATCCCTCTGCAAAGGATGTAAGAAATGTTCTGTAGCAGAAGCCTGTCCCAACGGTGCTCCAAAACTGGTCGACGGCGTCATGCAGATTGATAAAGATATCTGTAAAAACTGCGGTCGTTGTGTCGGACACTGCCGCTTCGACTCCATCACCGATGGAGAATATGGATTCAAGATCTACATCGGCGGACGCTGGGGCAAACAGATCTCCCATGGAAAAGCACTCCACAAAGTATTCACTTCCAAGGAGGAAGCTCTCGATGTCATCGAGAAAGCTATTCTTCTGTTCCGTGACCAGGGCAAACCGGGCGAGCGTTTTGCATGCACCATCGACCGTCTTGGATTCGATAACGTAGAAAAACAACTGCTCTCCAATGAACTACTGGAAAGAAAAGAAGAAATCCTCAGTAAATAATCACACATATTGAAAAAGGACCGCTCCATACGAAGCGGTCCCTTTCTTATTCTTTCTATTATTCCTGAGCTGCCTCAGCATCCTCTGCCGGAACTTCTTCCTGTGCATCATCAGCTGCTGCATTTTCCTCGGTTGCATCCTCTGCTTCTGCATCTGCTGCATCAGCGTCCTCTGCTGCTTCCTCGGTCTCCTCACCTGCTGCCGGAGTTTCCTCCTCTACAGCAGTCTCTTTCTCAGTTGCATCTTCTGCTTCTGTAGTGTCCTCTGCCTCTGTGGTATCTTCTACCTCCTGGGTCTCCTCAGCCGGAGCAGTGGTATCTGCGGAAGATCCGCATCCAGTCATAGCAAATGCACTTAACATTCCTACGCAGCATAATACAAGCCATTTCTTTTTCATAGTCTTTTCCTCCTCGTTAGGCTTATTTTTTACTACGTGTGACAGGATACCGAATCTTTGTGTCCATTTTGTGTCCAAAAAATTAGGATTTCTTTAAGATTTTCGAAAAAATTAAAACTCAAAGACTGCAATTCCATATGCACCCAGCGGATACTCCACATAATATTTCTGGTTATCGCAGTCGCCTTTTTTCGCCTCATATACTTCCGGACGCTTCCGTCCTTTTCCACCGAATTCTTTCGCATCACTGTCCAGAATCAGTTTATACTTTTTCTTCTTCGGCACACCAACACGGTAATCCGGACGCTCCATCGGCGTAAAGTTTACAACAAAAAGCAGATTCTTACGTTTGCTCTTGCTGTATCTCACAAAGCTGAAAATGCTTCGGTCGGCATCATCTGCATTGATCCATTCAAATCCGCATGGATCCTGATCTGCATCATAAAGTGCCGGTGTCTTTTTATAGAGATGAAGCAGTGCTTTGACGTAATTCTGCATCTGCTGATGTTTGTCTTCTGCAAGCAGATACCAGTCAAGTTCTCTTGCTTCGCTCCACTCCTGATACTGTCCAAATTCCTGACCCATAAAGAGCAGTTTTTTACCCGGATGTCCAAGCATATAAGAATAACCGACTTTTAAGTTTTCGATTTTATCCTGTCCAAGTCCCGGCATTTTATTAATCATGGAGCATTTTAAATGAACCACTTCATCATGTGATAATACCAGCACATAATTCTCACTGTATGCGTAAGTCAGAGAGAACGTCATCTTATGATGATTGTATTGACGGAAATACGGATCTAACTTCATATATTCAAGGAAATCATGCATCCATCCCATATTCCATTTTAAGCTGAATCCTAAACCGCCGTCTTCCGGATGTGCGGTTACTTTCGGCCATGCTGTAGACTCTTCGGCAATCATGACCGTTCCTTTATTTCTTCCAAGCACGACTGTATTTAAATGTTTGAAAAATTCAATCGCTTCTAAGTTTTTATTTTCTCCGTATTTATTCGGAACCCACTGTCCATTTTCTCTTCCGTAATCCAGATACAGCATGGAAGCCACCGCATCTACACGAAGTCCGTCAATGTGATACTGTTCCATCCAGAACAGCGCATTTGCAATCAAAAAGTTCTTTACTTCATTTTTTTCATAATCAAATACTTTTGTACCCCAGTCCGGATGTTCACCCTTTCTCGGGTCTGCATATTCATAAGTCGGTGTGCCGTCAAAATCAGCCAGTCCATGAGCATCTTTTGGAAAATGCGCAGGTACCCAGTCTAAGATAACACCGATTTTATTTTTATGCATGTAATTGACAAAATACTGGAAATCATCCGGTGTGCCATATCTGGAAGTCGGTGCATAATATCCGGTTACCTGATAACCCCAGGAACCATCAAATGGATGTTCTGCAATTCCCATTAATTCTACATGGGTATAACCCATATCTTTTATATATTCTGCCAGAGAATGTGCAAGTTCTCTGTAATTATAGAATCCATCTTCATCATGTTCATTCTGCGGATGCTTTCTCCATGAACCCGGATGTACTTCATAAATAGACATTGCATTTTTATTTACATCATAGTTCTGACGATTTTTCATCCATACAGAATCATTCCATTTAAAGTTTGTGATATCATAAACGCGGGAAGCATTTCCCGGACGTTTTTCTGCATAATTTGCATAAGGGTCAGCCTTATAAAGCAGTTCTCCTGATGGTGATGTGATACAGAATTTATATAAGTCTCCAGATTTGACTCCTGGTATGAAAAGCTGATAAATTCCCATGTCATTATCACATTTCATAATGTTTTCATTTGGGTCCCATCCATTAAAATCTCCAACTACCGCTACTTCCTGTGCACGAGGAGCCCATACTGCGAAATAAACGCCGTCTTTTCCTTTCTGTTTTGTCGGATGTGCTCCCATGAGTTTATAAATCTCATAATGTGTTCCCTGACCGAACAGATAACGGTCCATCTCCGTAATCTTTAAAGTTTGATTTTTCGCCATAAGCTTTCCCCTTCTTTAAACTGATAATTTTCTATCATTTATATTTTTATTTTTTCTTTTTCTGTCAAACCCCGCAGCCATTTCAGGTATAAATCCCATGTAAAAACTGATGCACAATCTCATACGTTGTCTCATTCGAAATGTGAAACGTCTCGCCTTCTTTCAGACTGTAATTTACAGTCAGAATGTGGTGATTTAATACACCGGTAAATCCAACCGCAAATAATTCCTGACGTCCTCTCATATTTCCAAGCTGTCCTGCCGCATCTTCAAAAATTTTAACCATCATTCTATAATGCCGCTCAATCAGAGGTGCAACCACCTGATAAGCTTCATTTTCTCTTCCCAGATAAAAAAGAGACAGCATGAATAAATAGAATTTCTGATGCTTGCTACAATAATCAAAAAAGGTGCGCGCAACACGATAAAGCACGTCTTTTAAATCTCCGCTTTTATTAATTGCGTCCAGGATTTCATCCTCTAACTGCTGATATCCACTCTGTAGCAGATTTTCAAGCAGTCCCCGTTTGCTTCCAAAATAGTAATACAGCGTTGGTTTGGTAATCCCTGCAGTGTTTACAATTTCCTGTACCCCAACTGCATCATATCCTCTTGCATAAAAAAGGTTCAACGCTGACTTTTTTATCAATTCTTTATTATCCATAAACTGCCCTCCGGCTGTCTGCATGTCTTCGTTGTACTCTATTATACCAATCGGTATATTAAAAAGCAAGCCTTGTTCTTCTTTATTTTACACCAAATAATTTCTGCGCATTTTTCTTCGTTGTCTCGACAACTTCTTCATAAGAAATTTTTTTAATTCTCGCAATTTCCTCTGCCACATAATTTAAATACAACGAGCAGTTACGTTTTCCACGATACGGTTCCGGCGCCAGATAAGGCGAATCCGTCTCAAGCAGTAAATAATCAAGCGGTGCATATTCTACCACTTCTTTTAATTTCTTTGCATTTTTAAATGTGACAACACCGCCGATTCCAAGATAATATCCCATATTCATATATTCTTTTGCATGTTCTAAAGAATAGGAATAACAGTGAATCACTCCTCTTAAATAATCCGCCCTCTCTGCCTTCATCAAATCCATGGTATCTTTTGCCGCATTTCTGCTGTGTACAATAATCGGCAGGCTCATCTCTTTTGCTAAATCCATCTGACGCACAAACCATTTCTTCTGAATTTCATGGCTCTCTTTATCCCAGTAGTAATCCAGGCCGATTTCACCGACGGCAACTGTCTTTTCTTTTTCACAAAGCTTACGCATCCATGCGATTTTTTCTTCATCCAAATCTCCGACTTCATCCGGATGAACACCGATTGCGCCATAGACAAATGGATAGCGTTCCATCAAGGTTACCGTTTCTCTTACCCCTCTAAGGCTTGCCCCCACATTAATAATGGTATCAATTCCATGTTCATGCATCGCCCAAATCAGGCTGTCCCTGTCCCCATCAAACGCCTCGTCATCATAGTGTGCATGTGTTTCAAATATCATTTCTTTCTCCTTTTTAGGAAAAGACCCCCATAGTCCGATTTTCATCTTACCTATGGAGGTCTGTTGTAATTTATATATCAGAAAGTTTTCTCTTATTTTAGCAGATTTCTGCACCTGCCGGCATCTCTTTATCTGGTGTCATTAATGCCAATGTACCATTTTCATCCTCTGCGCATAACAGCATACCTTCAGAAAGTACACCTGCAAGTTTTGCCGGTTTTAAGTTTACCAATACCATTACTTTCTTTCCAACCATATCCTCTGGTTTGTAATTGGACTTGATTCCAGATACAATCTGTTTTACCTGATTTCCGATTTTTACCTGAGAACAAAGCAGTTTCTTGGATTTCTTCACTTCTTCACAGGCAATAATTTCACCTACCTGGAATTGCATTTTCATGAAATCATCAAATGTAATTTCCGGTTTTGCTTCAATTTCGATTACCGGTTCTTCTTTCTTTTCTTCTGCTGTTCCGACTTTCTCGGCTTCTTCTTTCTTCATTGCCTCTACTTTTTCCATCACTTCTTTGATATCAAGACGAGCAAAGAGAATTTCCGGTTTTTCTGTTACTTTGTTTCCAGCCGGATATAAACCAAATGTATCAAGTTCTTCATAAGTTCTCTTCGGTGCATTTAACTGAGCTAAAATCTTTTCTGTTGTTTCCGGCATAAAGGATTCGAGTAAAGAAGCCCCGATGCAGATACCTTCT
>OGIE01003688.1_pt1 | contig 15965 bp, 9 predicted proteins | sample 1571581 | NCBI WGS metagenome assembly OGIE01 (sample SAMEA2582021, study PRJEB24529) | metagenome | biome: Human gut stool | place: China | collected 2011
GTTCCGAGGGCAACCTGATGGTCGGTGCAAACTGCGCCGGCTTCCTGAAGGTCGCCACCGCCATGATGGCACAGGGCATCACCTACTAAGTCATCCTGCATCGTCCAAGAGCCGCGCCCGCAGGGGTGCGGCTCTTTTTTTGGTATAACCCCGCCCCGCTCTGCCCACACTGGCAGTATCTTATGGCAGAAAGGGAGTTTTGTATGGACGAGCAGATGTTTTGTTTTCAGTGTGAGCAGGCGGCGGGCTGCACCGCCTGCACCGGCGCAGCGGGGGTGTGCGGCAAGTCGGCCGAGACAGCCGCCGCACAGGACCGGCTCACCGGGGCGCTCATCGCGTTTGCCGGGCAGCTCATCGCGGCGGGGCGCGGCCCGGCCCCGGAACAGGCCCGGCTGCTGATGCAGGGGCTGTTCACCACCATTACCAACGTGAACTTTGACCCCGCCGCCGTGGACGCGCTGACCCGCCGGGTGCACGACGCCAGCCCCGGCACCGGCCCGGACTACGACATGCAGGCCCTCTGGCGGGAACCGGACGCCGACCGGCGCAGCCTGAAATGCTTTGTGCTGTTCAGCCTGCGGGGCATGGCCGCCTACAACTACCACGCCCGGGTGCTGGGCCGCATCGACCCGGAGCTGGACCGGTTCTTCTGTACCGCCCTGCAGGCCGTGGGCGACCCCGGCCAGACCACCGACGCCCTGTGGCAGCTGGTGCAGGCCACAGGAGAAGCCAGCTACCGCTGCATGGAGCTGCTGGACGCGGCCAACACCGGCGCGTTTGGCGATCCGGAACCGGTGCAGGTGCCCCTGACCATTGAAAAGGGGCCGTTCATTGTGATTTCCGGCCACGACCTCTACGACGCACAGCAGCTGCTGGAACAGACCGCAGGCCGGGGCGTCAACGTCTACACCCACTCGGAGATGCTGCCCGCCCACGGCTACCCGGAGCTGAAGCGCCGCTACCCCCACCTCAAGGGCAACTTTGGCACCGCATGGCAGAACCAGCAGCGGGAGTTCGAGGACATCCCCGCGCCCATCCTGTTCACCACCAACTGCATCATGCCCCTGCGCGCCAGCTACGCCGACCGGGTGTTCACCACCTCGGTGGTGGCTTACCCCGGCGTGCCCCACATCGACGAAGGGCGCGACTTTTCCCCGGTGATCGAAAAGGCGCTGGAGTTGGGCGGCTACGCGCAGGACACCCTGCTGCCCGGCCTGAACGGCGGCTCCACGGTGACCACCGGTTTTGCCCGCACCGCCGTGCTGCAGCACGCGGACGAGATCGTGCAGGCGGTGCGGGACGGCAAGCTGCGGCACTTCTTTCTGGTGGGCGGCTGCGACGGCACCCGGCCCAGCCGCCGCTACTACACCGAGTTTGCCCGCCTGACCCCGCCCGACACCATCCTGCTGACCCTGGCCTGCGGCAAGTTCCGCCTGAACGACCTGCCCCTTGGCACCGTGCCGGGCACCGGCCTGCCCCGCATCCTGGACGTGGGCCAGTGCAACGACGCCTACAGCGCCATCCGCATCGCATTGGCGCTGGCCGACGCCTTTGGCTGCGGCGTCAACGACCTGCCCCTCTCGCTGGTGCTGTGCTGGTTTGAGCAGAAGGCCGTGTGCATCCTCATCGCGCTGCTGGCGCTGGGCATCCGGAACATCCGGCTGGGGCCTACCCTGCCCCCGTTCCTCTCGCCGGGGGTGGTGCGCACCCTGCAGGAACGGTACGGCCTCAAGCCCATTGCCACCCCGGAAGCCGACCTGCAGGCCATTCTGGGCGGGTGAGATTTCGTTTGGTTATTTTTCAACAAACCCGCAACTCAAAATTAGCGGTTCTGCCCAAGGAATTTTTCCGGTTTTTATTCACTCCACCAAAAAATGGCGGTGGGGCTTGCATTCCATCTCCGTCATGCATATTATAATAGTATGAATTCTTATGAAAGGGGGACAAGGCTATGAAGTGCAGAATGTTTGCGCTCTCGCTGGCACTGGGTGCCCTGCTTTGTCTCGCCCCGTCGGCCGCCGCGCTGGAACCCCAGCCGGAGGCCCCCGCCCCGGACACTGCTGCCGCATCGCAGACCGACACCCCCGCCGCTCCCGCTGAGGAAGCCGCGCCGGACGCCGCTGAGCCCGCCGGGCAGGCCCTGACCGAAGAAGTGACCAAAGAAGTGACTGTGACCGTGGAGGTGCCCATCCTGCCGGAGAAGCCGCCCATCCAGATCAGCTACACCACCCCGGAAGAGATCGGGTTTGCCTGGGAGGAGGACGGCCTGGAGCTGGAAGTGGCCGAGGTACTGCCGGTGGAAGAGATCTCTCTGGCACCGGACCCCGACGCAGACGCCTCCGCCCCGGAAGCCCCGGCTGACTCTGACGACACCAACGGCACCGAAGCTGCCGCCGCATCCGACGCCCCGGCTCAGGTTCCCCACATGGAAGCGCCCGCCGCACAGCCCGCTGCCCCGGCAGTGCCCACCCTGCCCCAGACCGGCACCACCGGCTGGGCCGCCGCCGCACTGGCTGCCTTTGGCACCGGCCTGCTGGCCGCCGGGCAGTGCCTGACCCGCAAAGCAAAGCGTTCCTGAGTTCTGAGTGTTCCGCATCACTCAGGGCAAATTCCTCCAAACCGCCGTACCCGCGTGCACAACGCCGGGTGCGGCGGTTTTGCTTGTATGCCGCGCACAGCTGCGGGGGCTCGCGGCGTTTCGCACAAGAAGCGGCGCAATGTGTGTAGCATATTTGGTGCAGCTGTCACTTGAAGATTTTTCAGGAATCTGTATAATATCAGGTATCGGAACAAAGGCGTTCCGCAGGGGCATCCTATGCCCTTGCGGGGCGCTTTTTTCTTTTTGCAGGGGATAAAAAGCTGCGGAGGGTGCCGCAGCCCCCGGTAAACAAGTAAAAAGGATGGGAAAGACTATGGAAAACTTTACAGAGCAGAAAACCACCCTTGGTCTGTACGACCCACAGTTCGAGCACGATGCCTGCGGCATCGGCGCTGTGGTGGACATCAAGGGACGTAAAAGCCACCAGACGGTGGACGATGCACTGTCCATCGTGGAGCGGCTGGAGCACCGCGCCGGTAAGGACGCCGAGGGCAAGACCGGCGACGGCGTGGGCATCCTGCTGCAGATCAGCCACAAGTTCTTCTCCAAGGTTGCCGAGGAGCTGAACATTCGGCTGGGCAATGAGCGGGAGTACGGCGTGGGTATGTTTTTCTTCCCCCAGAACGAGCACCTGCGGGCACAGGCCATGAAGTTGTTCGAGGTGGTCACCCGCAAGGAGGGGCTGGAGTTTCTGGCATGGCGCGAAGTGCCCGTAGACCCCGATGCCGTGGGGCAGAAGGCGCGGGACTGTATGCCCGCCATCTGGCAGTGCTTCATCAAAAAGCCCGCCAAGGTAAGCAAGGGCATCGAGTTTGACCGCCGCCTGTACATCGTGCGCCGCGTGTTCGAGCAGGCCAGCAACGGCACCTATGTGCCCAGCCTGTCCAGCCGCACCATCGTGTACAAAGGCATGTTCCTGGTCCACGATCTGCGCCTGTTCTACCTCGATTTGCAGGACGAGGACTATGAATCCGCCATCGGCATGGTGCACAGCCGTTTCTCCACCAACACGAACCCCAGCTGGATGCGCGCCCACCCGAACCGCTTTATCCTGCACAACGGCGAGATCAACACCATCAAGGGCAACACCGACGCCATGCTGGCGCGTGAGGAGAGCATCTCCAGCCCCATTCTGCAGGACGATATGAACAAGATCCTGCCCATCATCAACACCTCCGGTTCGGACTCCGCCATGCTGGATAACACTCTGGAGTTTATGGTGATGAACGGTATGGATCTGCCGCTGGCCGTGATGATCACCATTCCCGAGCCGTGGGGGAACAACAAGAACATCAGCCAGAAAAAGCGGGATTTCTACCAGTACTACGCCACCATGCTGGAGCCGTGGGACGGCCCCGCCGCCATCCTGTTCTCGGACGGCGATGTGATGGGCGCGGTGCTGGACCGCAACGGTCTGCGCCCCAGCCGCTACTACATCACCAAGGACGGCCGCATGATCCTGTCCTCTGAGGTGGGTGTACTGGAATGCGACCCGGAGAACATTCTGGTCAAGGAGCGCCTGCGTCCCGGCAAGATGCTGCTGGTGGATACCGTCAAGGGCGAGGTGGTGGACGACGAAAAGCTGAAGGAGCTTTACGCCAGCCGCGAGCCCTACGGCGAGTGGATCGACCGCAATCTGGTGCAGCTGAGCGGGCTGAAGATCCCCAACGTGAAGGTGGAAGGCTACACCGGCGAGCAGCTGACCCGGCTGCAGAAAGTGTTCGGCTACAAGTACGAGGACGTGAACACCATGATCCTTGCCATGGCGCGGGCGGGCGCAGAGCCCTCCGGTGCCATGGGCACCGACACCCCGCTTGCCGTGCTCAGCAGCCAGCATCCCCCGCTGTTCAACTACTTCAAGCAGCGTTTCGCGCAGGTGACGAACCCGCCCATTGACGCCATCCGGGAAAAGGTAGTCACCTCCACCAGCGTTTACATCGGTGCCCACGGCAACCTGCTGGAGGATAAGCCGGAGAACTGCAAGGTGCTCAAGGTGCACAACCCCATCCTGACCAACACCGACCTGTTGAAGATCAAGTACATGAATGTGCCGGGCTTCAAGGTGGCTACGGTATCCATCAACTACTACAAGAACACCAGTCTGGAAAAGGCCATCGACCGGGTATTTCTGGAAGTGGATCGCGCCTACAAGGAGGGTGCAAACATCATCATCCTGTCCGACCGGGACGTGGATGAATACCATGTGACCATTCCCAGCCTGCTGGCTGTTTCGGCAGTGTCCCAGTACCTCATCCGCACCAAAAAGAGCACCGCACTGGCGCTGATTTTGGAAAGCGCCGAGCCCCGGGAGGTGCACCACTTTGCCACCCTGCTGGGCTACGGTGCCTGCGCCATCAACCCCTATCTGGCACACGAGACCATCGGGCAGCTGATCGACGAGGGTCTGCTGGACAAGGACTATTACGCCGCTGTGCAGGACTACGACAACGCCATCCTCAACGGCATCGTGAAGATCGCCTCCAAGATGGGCATTTCCACCATCCAGAGCTACCAGAGCAGCCAGATCTTTGAGGCTGTGGGCATCTCGAAGGAGGTCATTGATAAATACTTTACCGGCACGGTGAGCCGCGTGGGCGGCATCAGCATGGCAGACATTCAGGCCGATGTGGAGGCGCTGCATAACGCCGCCTTTGACCCGCTGGGGCTGGATATCAACATGGAGCTTGCCGACAGCGGTGCCCACAAGTTCCGCAGCGGCAAGGAAGAGCACCTGTTCAACCCCCAGACCATCCACCTGTTCCAGAAAGCCTGCCGCACCGGCGATTACGCCACCTTCAAGCAGTTCACCCAGACGGTGGACAACATGGGTGCCGAGGGTGTGCACCTGCGCAGCCTGCTGGACTTCAACTACGCCGCAGACGGCGGCATCCCGCTGGAGGAGGTAGAGCCGGTCTCCAGCATCGTCAAGCGGTTCAAGGGCGCTGCCATGAGTTACGGCGCACTGAGCAGCGAAGCACACGAGACCATTGCCATCGCCCTGAACCGTCTGGGCGGGCGCAGCAATACCGGCGAGGGCGGCGAGCCCGAGGAGCGCTACCACAGCGAGAGCAATTCCAAGATCAAGCAGGTGGCCTCTGCCCGCTTTGGCGTGACCAGCAAGTATCTGGTCAGCGCCGAGGAGATCCAGATCAAGCTGGCACAGGGCGCAAAACCCGGCGAGGGCGGCAACCTGCCCGGCGCCAAGGTGTATCCGTGGATCGCCAAGACCCGCCACAGCACCACCGGCGTGGGCCTGATCTCTCCCCCGCCCCACCACGATATCTACTCCATCGAGGATCTGGCAGAGCTGATCTACGATCTGAAAAACGCCAACCGCAGCGCCAACATCAACGTCAAGCTGGTCAGCGAAGCCGGTGTGGGCACCATTGCCGCCGGTGTTGCCAAGGGCGGCGCACAGGTCATTCTGGTGTCCGGCTATGACGGCGGCACCGGTGCTGCGCCCCGCACCTCCATCAAGCACGCAGGTCTGCCTTGGGAGCTGGGCATCGCCGAGACCCACCAGACCCTGATCCTGAACGGTCTGCGCACCCGCGTGCGCATTGAGAGCGACTCCAAGCTGCTGTCCGGCCGGGATGTGGCCATCAGCTGCATGCTGGGCGCAGAGGAGTTCGGCTTCGGCACTACCCTGCTGATGGCCGAGGGCTGCGTGATGATGCGTGTGTGCAATCTGGATACCTGCCCCATGGGCATCTGCACCCAGAACCCGGAGCTGCGCAAGAACTTCAAGGGCAAGCCGGAATACATCATCAACTACCTCACCTTTGTGGCCGAGGAGCTGCGCGAGTACATGGCAAAGCTGGGCGTGCGCACCATCGATGAACTGGTGGGCCGCACCGACCTGCTCAAGGTCAAGCCTGCCGCACCCGGCAGCCGCGCTTCCAAGATGGATCTCGACTGCATCCTGCACAACCCTGCCATCGAGAACAGCAATGTTCACTTCGTGAAGGAGGACACCTACGACTTCCATCTGGAAAACACCCTCGATATGAAGGTTCTGATGAAGAAGTTCAAGCTCAGCAGCAAGAATGCCCAGAGTGTGACGCTGGATGTCTCCAACACCGACCGCGCCTTTGGTGCCATCTTTGGCAGCGAGATCACCCGCAAATACGGCAACAGCCTGCCGGATGATGTTTACACCGCCCACTGTGTGGGTGCAGGCGGCCAGAGCTTTGGTGCCTTCATCCCGGGCGGCCTGACGCTGGACCTTGTGGGCGACTGCAACGACTACATGGGCAAGGGCCTGTCCGGCGGCAAGATCGTCGTGCGCCCGCCCAAGGGCATCACCTTTAAGCCGGAAGAGAACATTATCACCGGCAACGTGGCCTTGTACGGTGCTACCAGCGGCAAGGCGTTCATTTCCGGCGTGGCCGGTGAGCGCTTCGCCGTGCGCAACAGCGGTGCCACCGCCGTTGTGGAGGGCGTTGGCGACCACGGCTGCGAGTACATGACCGGCGGCACGGTGGTGGTTCTGGGCCAGACCGGCAAGAACTTTGCAGCCGGTATGACCGGCGGTATCGCCTACGTGCTGGACGAGAACTGGGACTTCTACCAGCGCGTGAACAAGGAGACCGTCAGCCTGGAGCCTGTGGAGCACAAGTACGATGTTGCCACCCTGAAAGAGCTGATCCGCGAACATGTGGAGGCCACCGGCTCTCCCCGCGGCAAAGAGATCCTTGACAACTTCAGCGAATTCCTGCCCAAGTTCAAGAAAGTTCTGCCCTACGATTATGACCGTATGCTGCGTGTGATCGCATCCGTTGAGGAGCGCGGTCTGGACGGCGAGCAGGCACAGATCGAAGCATTCTACACGGTGCAGAAGAAGAAGTAAGGAGGGCAGCGTTATGGGTAAGACAACTGGATTTATCGACTATACGCGCAAAACCAGCACGGATGTTCCGCCGCTGGAACGCATTGAAAACTTTAACGAATTTCACGTCTGGCTCTCACGCGAGGAGCAGCAGACGCAGGCAGCACGCTGCATGGACTGCGGTGTTCCCTTCTGTCAGGCCGGCATGATGATCGGCGGCATGGCCTCCGGCTGCCCGCTGAATAACCTCATCCCGGAGTGGAACGACCTTGTTTATCATGGCAAGTGGGAGCTGGCCATGCATCGGCTGATGGCCACCAACCGTTTTCCGGAGTTCACCAGCCGGGTGTGCCCTGCCCTGTGTGAAGCGGCCTGCACCTGCGGCGATGTGACCGGCAGCAGCGTGACCGTGCGCGAGAACGAGCACGCCATTATTGAGACGGCTTACGCCAAGGGCTGGCTGCACGCCGCACCGCCGCCCTCCCGCACCGGCAAGAGCGTAGCCGTGGTGGGCAGCGGCCCCTCCGGCCTTTCGGTGGCCGAATACCTGAACAAGCGCGGCCACGCCGTGACTGTGTTCGAGCGTGCCGACCGCGTGGGCGGCCTGCTGATGTACGGCATCCCCAACATGAAGCTGGACAAATCCGTCATCGAACGCCGCATCAAGATCATGCAGGCCGAGGGCGTCGAGTTCCGCACCAACATGGACATCGGCGGGGCGGTAGCCGCAGAAGACATCCTGAACCGTTACGACGCTGTCGTCCTCTGCTGCGGTGCTAAAAAGGCCCGCGACCTGAACGTCCCCGGCCGGGACGCCAACGGCGTCCACTTCGCGGTCGATTACCTCACCAGCGTGACCAAGAGCCTGCTGGACAGCCAGTTTGCCGACGGCCGGGCCATCCATGCGGCGGGCAAGAATGTGCTGGTCATCGGCGGCGGCGACACCGGCAACGACTGCCAGGGCACGGCCCTGCGGCAGGGCTGCACCGACCTGGTGGCTCTGGAGATGATGCCGCAGCCCCCGAAAGAGCGGGCCGCCTGCAACCCCTGGCCGGAGTGGCCGAAGGTGCTCAAGGTAGACTATGGCCAGACCGAGTGCCTCGCCAAGTTCGGCAAGGACCCCCGCGTCTACCAGACCACCGTGAAAGAGTTTTTGACCGACGACGCCGACAACCTGACCGGCGCGGTCATCTCCTATCTGAAGCCGGAGCGTGACCCGGAGACCGGCCGCACCAGCATGGTGCCCACCGGCGAGGAGTTCACCTACGACTGCCAGCTGGCGTTCATCGCCGCCGGTTTCGTGGGCTGCGAGAACTACGTAGCCGATGCCTTCGGCGTCAGCCTGACGGGCCGCGGCTGTGTGGACACCGACCACTTCCGCACCAATGTGGAAAAGGTCTTCGCCTGCGGCGATATGCGCCGGGGCCAGAGCCTTGTGGTCTGGGGTCTGCGCGAGGGCCGCGACTGCGCCGCCGAGATAGACCGCTACCTCATGGGTTACACCAACCTGTGACCCACTGAACCAAGCCATCCTCTTTTCCTATCCTAAACAAGCAGAAGCGGGAGCCTCCCACGAGGCTCCCGCTTCTGCTGTTTTGTTTCAGTTCGTATCCTATTGGGTGTCGTCTGCCGGTGTTTCCCCCGAAGAGGCGCTGCTCGCGCTGTCGGAATCCGACGCGGCGGGCGGCTCAGCGGTGATCTCCACACTGGGGTCTGCCGCGATATACACGGTGATGACGCTGCCCACCTCGACCGGGGTGCCCGCGTCCACACTGCACGAGACGACGCAGCCCGCCGCATAGGAGCCATCGTTGACCACCATGAAGCAGCTGGGCGTCAGGCCCCGGCTCTCCAGCTCGCTGACGGCCCCTTCCTGCGTGAACCCGATCACATCGGGCATCTGCACCAGCTGCGGCCCCTTGCTGACCACCAGGCTCACGGTGCCGCCCTTCTCGATGACGTCACCCGCCTCCGGCTCCTGCCGGATGATCTTTCCCTTCTCCACCGTGTCGCTGTATTCCAGCGTCACATAGAAGAGATAGTCGCCCACATAGTTGTGATTGTTCCGCACCTGCGCGTCGTAATCCATCCCGACAAAGTTCGGTGCCAGCGTGACAGGTTCTTCCAGCACCGTGCTTTCCGGTGCCGACACCGACGAGGACGCCGCAGGCGGTGTGGCCGTGTGCAGCCCCTGCGAGACCATCCCCCACAGCATCAGCAGGATGAGGATGGCCAGCAGAACGAGGATGGCCGCCAGCAGGTTCCGCAGGCTGAGCATGTGCTGCTTTTGCTCCTCGTCCGGCAGAGTCAGCTGCCGGGGCGCAGGGCGCGGCAGGCTGCGGGTCAGCTCCTCGGTATACTCCCGCGAGGTCAGCGCCTTGAACAGCTGGGGCACGGTCTGGATGCGCTCCACCGGCTTCAGCTTCAGGCCCAGCCAGAGCACCTCGGAGAGGTACTCCGGCACCGACGGCTCCAGTGTGCGGGCGCGCGGGTTCGAATCCGACACCAGCCGCTGCGCTGCCGGGACCGGGCTTTGCCCGCAGACCATCCGGTAGACCACCGCAGCCAGACTGTATTCGTCGGTGTAACGGCCCTCAAACTCGGCGGTCGAATACTGTTCCGGGGCCGAGTAGCCCTCGTACAGTTGCTCGTGCAGGCCGCTGCCCGCTGTGCGCAGGCCAACCGTAGCGTAGCCCGTCAGCCGGGCGCGGCCATTTTCCAGCACCCGGATGTTCTCCGGGCAGATGCCCCGATGCACCAGACCCACCTGGTGCATCGCCGCCACGCCGTCAAACACTGGCTGCAGCATCGCGCAGACCTGCTCCGGCGACAACCGGCCGGGATGCGTCTCCAGCCAGCGGCCCAGCGGCACCCCGCCGGGATTTTCCATCACGGCATAGACCGTGTTGTTCTCCTCGAACACATCCAGCACGGCTTCCAGTCCGTTGGCGGGCGTGATGCGCTGGATGGAGCGGTACAGGTCCGCAAAATCCATCCGGGTGGTCTTGAACAGCACCTCGCTGCCCAGTTTGGGCCGCAGGGTTGCATCCGTGCTGCGCTCTGCCGCCAGCGTCAGGGGCAGATACTCCTTGATGGTCACCCGGAAGCGCCCATGGTTCTCTGCGCCCCGGTACAGGATGCCTTCGCCGTCCACCTGTTCGATCTCGCCGACGGTATACCGCCCGCCCAGCACCGTGCCCACCGGCAGCGTGCCCACCGGGTTGCGGCCCTCAAAGCGCCCGCCGCACTGCGGGCAGGCCGCCGTGCGCTCGCTCAGCTCGGACAGGCAGTAAGGGCAGATGATGGTCATGGAAAGGCCTCCTTCGGATGTGCTTTTTTGTTATTATAACACATCTTGGCCCGCAGCAAAAGGGCCGTGCGGGCCGAGGACCGTTTTTTCTCTTTTCCGCTGCCCGTCTGTTACAGCAAGCCAGCGTTTCTGCGCGCTCCCGCCATACAGCAAAAGCCGCCTTTCGTGCCAAACAGCACAAAAAGCGGCTTTTTCTCGTCTTATTTCAGAATCAAAGAGCCTTGCGGAAGCTTATTCCGGCAGGTCCTCTTCGTTCTCCAAGCTGTGCCAGACGTTCTGGACATCATCGTTGTCCTCCAGAGCATCGAGCAGCTTGCCCATGAGTTTGAGCTGATCGGGGTCGGTCAGGCGGGTGGTGGTCATGGGGACCATGGCCAGGTCATCGCTCAGGATCTCGTAGCCCTTCTCCTCCATGGCCTTGACCACAGCCGAGTAGTTCTCCGGGTCGGTGGTGATCTCAGCAGCATCCTCGCCTGCATCGAAGTCCTCTGCACCGGCGTCCAGAGCGTCCATCATGGCCTCGTCGGCGTCCTTGTCTTCCAGAGAGATGTCGATAACGCCCTTCTGGCTGAACAGGAAGCCCACGCAGCCCATTGCGCCCAGGTTGCCGCCGTTCTTGTCGAAGTAGTGGCGCAGATCGGCAGCGGTACGGTTGCGGTTGTCGGTCAGGGTCTCGACCATGACGGCAACGCCGCCGGGGCCGTAGCCCTCGTATGTGATGGCTTCGTACTCCGTCTTGTCGCCGCCCTCGGCCTTCTTGATGATGCGCTGAATGTTATCGTTGGGCACGCTCATGCGCTTTGCCTTGGAGATCAGATCCGCCAGCTTGCTGTTGGAAGCCGGGTTGGGGCCGCCGGTACGGACGGCGACGCTGATCTCGCGGCCGATCTTGGTAAAGACCTTTGCCTTGGCGCCGTCGGTCTTCTCCTTCTTGCGCTTGATGTTGTTCCATTTGCTATGTCCAGACATGGGAACCTCCTAAAGTTCTATCGAAATCTCCGCCTGCGGGCAGACGGGCTGTGGTCGCCCGCTTGTGGCAGCACACAAAATCTAACTCTATTATTGTAGCACAATCCCCTACCGCGTTCAAGCCTTATCCGGGGGTTTTGCGCCAAAATCCGGCAAAAAAGCAGGGTCTGACGCCTGTTTTACAGCAGCCTCAGCGCCTTGGGATAATGGTTTTTGACCCGCCCGGCCGACACTTTGCCGCCGCCGAGGGGGAACCCGTCCACCGTGACACAGCACCAGCCGTCGGCGGCGGTGGCAGCGGCGATCTCCCGGCCCGACAGGTACTCGACCACGCGCGGGTCGGCAAGCGCCAGCTCCTCGCGGTTGGTGCACTGGGCACCGAACGCCGTGAAGAGATGGTGTTCGGGCACGAAGCGGCCCTTCTGCACACTGCCCACAAAGACGCCTGCGCGCAGGACATGCAGGCCCGTCTGCGGGAAGGCCGCAGGCAGCAGCACACCGCCGCCATGGACCACGGCGGGACGGTCTGCGAGGGCCGGAAAATACCGCTGGGCAAACGCGTTCCAGGCCGCGAGGCTCTGGGCGGGCGTCACACTCTCCCCTGCCGCGGCGCTTTCGCGGCGGCGGCTGCCCTGCACCGCATCCCGGAGGGCGCGGGCGTTCTCCCGGCGGGATGCACGGGCATCGCCGCGCTCCGAGCGGGCAGGCTTGCCCTTACCGGGCTTCTGCTTCCGGTTCTGCTCAGCGGCAGCCGCCAGCCAGAGCTGCTCTTCGGGGGGATAACAGCCCGGTGCGGGCAAAGCACGGGGAGTGCCCGCCTTGACCAGCCGGGCAATGAAATGGCCCTCGCCGCCCTGACAGGGCCAGATGCGGCGCACTTTGCTCACATCCAGCGGCAGACCGCCGGTGCGGTTGGCTTCGCCCGCGCTGCCAAACGTGTAGTCCACGTTGCCAAAAACATCCGCCAGCGCAAATTCCGGGTGCCGGGCCAGGAACGCGGCCACCTGCCCTTCATCCTCTTCGGGGGCAAAGGTGCAGGTGGAGTAGATCATCTCCCCGCCCGGCGCGAGGACGGCGGCGGCGTTGTCCAGGATCTGCGCACCCAGCGCGGCGCACTGCTGCACCAGCGCTTCGCAGTGCTGGGTGACAGCCACCGCCTCCTTGCGGAACATCCCCTCGCCGGAACAGGGCGCATCCACGAGGACACGGTCGAAGAACTCCGGCAGGGCGGCAGCGATGCGGGCGGTGTCCTCGTTGAGGACGACGGCATTCGCCACGCCCATCCGTTCGAGGTTGCTTTTCAGCACTTCTGCGCGGGCGGGCACATACTCATTGCTGACGAGCAGGCCCCAGCCGCCCAGTGCGGCGGCAAGCTGGCTGCTCTTGCCGCCGGGCGCGGCGCACAGGTCCAGGACCCGCATCCCCGGCCGGACGCCCAACAGCGGTGCGGCAGAGGATGCAGACGGCTCCTGCGAGTAAAACACGCCCGCATGGTGGTATGGGTGGCGTCCGGGTTTGAAGGCAGCCTCTTCGACCACGAAGCCCGCCTTGCAGAACGGCGATGGCCGGAGCGGGAAGTCGGCCTTCCCGGCAAACGCCTCCGGCGTCGTGCGCAGCGCCGAGACCGTCACCCCGCGGGCCGCGTTCTCGGTGGGTGCCGCGTACAGCGCCTCGTACCGCCCGCCCAGCAGCGCCCGCTCCCGGCGCTCAAAATATTCCGTAGACATGAACGTTCCTCCCATGTATAAAGCCGCATCGGGCGGCAAGACTAAGGGTGTGAGGGGCAGACCCCCTCGCGAAAGGAGACATGACGATGAACGACCGCACCGAAAACCGTTCCAGCAACCGCACCAACAACTGCAAGAGCCAGAACCGCACTTCCAACCGCACCGAGAACCGCACGGACGACCGCACCGAGAACCGTGCCACCAACGAGCACAAGCACCCCAACCAGTACACCAAGGGTGCCGACGACGAGGGCAAGTAACCAGAACCTCTCCGTCACGCTTCGCGTGCCAGTGCCCATTTCACAGAGAAAAGCCCGCTGCCTTCCCTGCACTGTTTTCCAGTGCGGAAAGCAGCGGGCTTTCGCGTTTTACTTTTGGTTCGGGTCAAAATCGGCCCACAGCTTCTCGAACAGCTCCTCGACGCGCGGCATCTGGCCGGTGAGGTAGAGCCACCCCAGCAGGCACTCAAAGCCGGTGGAGGCCCGGTATTCCTCCGGCGAAGCGTGTTTTGCCACACTGGCCTTGCTGGCGTTGCGGCCCCGCTTGAACACAGCCAGCTCGTCCTCGGTGAAGAGGGGTTCGAGCAGCTGCTCCTCGCGGAACTGGGCCCGCGCCGAGACATACTTGACCTTTTCGGTGTTCAGTTTGCCTGCCGACAGCCGGTGATGCCGTGCCAGACGGGTGCGCACCAGCAGTTCCAGCACACTGTCGCCCACAAAGGCCAGTGCCAGCGGGCTGAGCTCGCGGGGGTCGATGGTTTCCATTTCATTCATTGGAGTCAAACCTCTCAGTCAGCGCTATCAGGCGCTGACAGCTCCCCTGATAGGGGAGCCAAATTGCGGTATGATTAGAAGATATAATCGAACTGATACTCGCCGATGAGGATGGTGTCGTTTTCCTGAACGCCCTTCTCGACGAGGGCATCCAGGATGCCGCTCTCACCCAGCTGGCGCTGGAAGTATTGCAGGCTCTCGTAGTCGTCCACATTGCTGCCCGCCAGGATATACTCCAGCCAGGGGGCGTCGATGCTCCAGACGTGGGCCTCCATCCGCTGGATGGTAAAGGCGCGGTCGTTTGCCTTGGGCTCCGGCTTCTTGTACTCTGCGGTGAAGACCGGGATGGCCGGGATATCCTTCAGGCGATTGTAGACCAGGCCCGGCAGCTCCCGCACGCCCTGCATGGTGGCGGCAGAGATGGGCACGAAGGTCAGGCCCTTGCCCTCCACGTAGTTCTTGAAGGTCTCGATCTGCTCCTCGGTGGCCAGGTCGCACTTGTTGCCCACCACGATCTGCGGACGCTCGGCCAGCGCGGGGCTGAACTTTGCCAGCTCCTCGTTGATCTTCTCGAAGTCCTCGATGGGGTCGCGGCACTCGCTGCCGGAAACATCCACCACATGCAGCAGCAGACGGCAGCGCTCCACATGGCGCAGGAAGTCATGGCCCAGGCCGATGCCCTCGCTGGCACCTTCGATCAGGCCGGGGATGTCGGCGCAGACGAAGCTGGCCCCCTCGCCCACCGATACCACGCCCAGTGTGGGCACCAGGGTGGTGAAGTGGTAGTTGGCGATCTTCGGCTTGGCCGCGCTGATGGTGGAGATGAGGGTGGACTTGCCCACATTGGGGAAGCCGATCAGGCCCACATCGGCGATGAGCTTCAGCTCCAGCGTGACCTGGATGTCCTCACCGGGCACACCAGGCTTGGCAAACTTGGGGATCTGGCGGGTCGGCGTAGCAAAATGTGCGTTGCCGTAGCCGCCGCGGCCGCCCTTTGCCACGGTGACGGGGGTGTGGTCGGACAGGTCGGCAATGACAAGACCGCTCTCGGCGTCCTTGATGACCGTGCCCAGCGGCACCTTGATGACGAGGTTCTCGGCATTTTTGCCGTGGCACAGGCTCGCGCCGCCCTTGCCGCCCTCCGGGGCCACATACTTGCGCTTGTAGCGGAAATCCATCAGCGTGGTCAGGTGGTCGTCCACCACAAAGATGATGTCGCCGCCGCGGCCGCCGTCGCCGCCGTCCGGGCCGCCTGCTGCCACGAATTTTTCGCGGTGAAAGCTCACCGCGCCGTCGCCGCCCTTGCCCGCGTGGAGCCAGATGGTGGCGATGTCGATAAAGTTGGTTTGTGCTGCCATACAGGCCCTCCTTATCAGCCTCTCCGTTTCGCCTTCCCTCATGCGGGCAGGCAGCAATGCAGGGCATTGCCGGAGAGGTCATTGCTTTTACTCAAATCACTCAAAAAAGAGCCGGGCCACAAGGGTCCGGCTCTTCAGGTTGCAGTTTTTCAGGCAGAAGTTACTGCTTCACGCTGCACTTCTTGCCGCTCTTGCCCACGCGCTCAAAGCGGACGGTGCCGTCAACCAGAGCAAACAGGGTATCATCGCTGCCCTTGCCAACGTTCTCACCCGGCTGAATGTGGGTGCCACGCTGACGAACAAGGATGTTGCCGGCCAGAACGAACTGACCATCTGCACGCTTTGCGCCCAGACGCTGAGCCGCAGAATCACGGCCGTTCTTGGTGCTGCCTACGCCCTTT
>OGIE01003695.1_pt1 | contig 15938 bp, 6 predicted proteins | sample 1571581 | NCBI WGS metagenome assembly OGIE01 (sample SAMEA2582021, study PRJEB24529) | metagenome | biome: Human gut stool | place: China | collected 2011
ACGGTAGACCTGAACCTGTACTCCATCCGCAGTTTCTATCATACGGACCTTTTTGTCCAGTTGTGTCTTACCTCCCTGGACTGACGCATCTTGAATGGTTCCATTCAGATTCAGTGTAAATATATCTGCACATTCTACACTGTTCCAGCTCAGTACCGTCTGCTTCGCTGTCCATACCTTATCTTCTCCCGCAACCTCCGGTGTTGTTGAAACATTTGCCGTAAGCTCTGTATCGGCTTCATTTGACTCAACCTGTGGTGACTGAAGTTTTACATACGGAAGTCTGTAGCTGTCTGACTTCGTCCACTCGGAACTGATATTTCCACCGCCAGATGAAATTCTTGCGTAAAATACCATCCACTTTCCGGCATATTGAAGTTTCATGTCAGTCAGATTGTGGTAATAATTGGTCGCATTCTGCATCTCCATCTTCGCCGGTACTCCGGCATCCCAATAAGTCAGCGGGTAGACTGCGACCGCATTCTTCGGAGCAGAAGTCTTCGCATCCTCTTCCGCTATATCCTGGTCATTATAAATATAGGCTCTCAGCAAGTAGGTACTGCCTCCAGGCGGGATGCTCGCATTATCTGCTTTCAGGCTCACTCTCATGCCATCATTCTTGAAGTCTGCGGCTGACAGTGACTGATCTCCGTTATGCTCCCAGTTCTTACTCCAGGTGACATTCGGCTCTGCCAGTCGGTCAGGTACTGTGATCTCCGTGGTGATACCCGGAAGGCTGTCCAGATAAGAGCCATTCGCTGTGGCTTTTGCAACCACATAGATGACTACCTTCTTGCCTGCATAATCCTCCAGGTCTCTCTGCACCGTGTAGCTTCCGTTGACATTCTCGGCAACAAGCACCGGATCACCCAGTTCGATTGCACCACCCAGTGTGTCACCATCGTACACTCGGATGTACGGCTGATAGCTCTTGCATCCAGCCTCCGATGTGATCTTTGACCATGTCAGGTTGTACATCAGCTCATTCTCATCAGTGATCGTAACTGTCGGTGAGCCCGGGGTCTCCAGACGCGGACGGATCTGATAAGTACCGGTGCTGGACCGACCGATCTGCTTGCTCGCCTCATCTCCGATCCTGGTAACTTTGAGCTTCACATTCTGATAATCCCAGGATGTAGCGTCAATCGTGAAGCTGTTCGTATCCACTTCCTGTTCGCTTGTGATCACGACTTCCCGATCATTTTCATCAATACCTGTCAATGTCACTTTATATCTTGCACCGTCGGTATAATTCGTGCCGATATCCCAGGTAAACTTATAGCTGATCGTATCGTCTGCTCCATAGATCATCGGTGTCAGTACCGTACCCACATCATTGAGTACCGGTGCCGGCAGCCAGGTAAACAGGGAGTCCTGTGTATACATATAATTATCAAAGTGATTCCTATAATTTTCGATCACAGCACTCTTCGTATACTGCCAGATCGGCTGATCCTCATCATCCACTCCAAGAAGTTCCCGAATGTTGGCTTCTGTCGGGATATCTGTATCATGATAAGTATATACTTCTCCCAGTCCAGATGCAGCATACCAGATGCGTACTTTCAGGTCTGTGGCTTCACCAATATAATCGTCAAATCCGCTGAGTGTAGCAGATGCTACTCCCTGGGATACGGTCAGAACATCTTCCTTTGCCAGTACAATATCTCGATTTCCTCTCCATGTACCGAGCAGTTCAACCCGATAGACAGGGGGAGTATCCATTCGGTTGGATCCGGCATCCAATTGTACATTAAAAGCCAGATTATCAACCGAATCACCACTTACAGTGATTGTCTTTGTAAGCTGCGGAGTCCCAGTCTGTAAGGTGATTGGTGGCTGGTAATAATCATGCAATGCAACGGCCATGGATATGGTACGTGATGCATGAAGTTCTGTATTCGTTGACGTAGCCTGTGCCGTCAACTGGTAGATCATGTTTGTCGTACCGTTGCCAATCATATGCATATTCTGCGTCGGAGTGTTTCTTGTCAGTGTAACTGTTTCTGTCTGAATTTCTGGAACCCTTACAGTCACAGACCAGTCAGAATACATATAACTTCCGTCTTCCTTGAGCCTGTTATAATCATCCAGATTGTTCAGTGATACCTGATAGGCATGATAGCTCTTGTTGTCCGTAGAATCAGCTACAACTTCTATCCGTACATTCGGATCCGGCAAGATCGTGCTGATCTCATGGGCGTCTGCAGCTGTCCAGTCAGATGCTTCCACATCATCATACATGCTGACAGACTGTACTTTGATTGTGATCGTACCTGTCATCTCAGCTGGAATATCAAAGCTTGCATTCTCCGTATAGACATCCTTATATACCGTCTGGCTGCCATTGGACAATTTCACACGATAGATGAATGGATCACTCTTCTCTCCTGTTGTCGGACCTGGAAGCTCTGCAGGTGTGATATTCAGATTTACCTTTCCATCTTCGATCAATGCATAAATACTCTCCGGAGCACGGAGTTTTCCATTTTCCACTCCTTCCAGTCTGCGGTAACTGTCTCTTGCATTCACAAATGCAATATGATCAGGTGTTGTTGTGATCGTATTTTTCAAAATATCTTTATTATAAGGTTCATTCTCGACATAATATAATACTTCACCCTTTTTCTGTCCATCGCTTCCCATGATATTTCCATAATCATCAATGTAACACTGACTTGCATTAACCTGAGTATATACACCATTTACTTTTTCTTTCAAATATGCTGCAAAATATTTTTGCTCATCCATATCATATAAGAAATAAAGGGAATGCGTATATTTTCCATTAATATCGGCTTCGTTATAACCGTCTCCTGTTACTCCACTTCCTTTTCCAAGTGATACAGTCTCATGGCCAATTTTTACACTCGGATACCCCCACTGATCATTTCCTTCCAGATATAGATTCCTTATTCTATTCTCTTTCTGCATATCAGCCGGAGAACCCATATGCAATCCATAAGCATATGTCGGATAACCATTGGAATTATTCTGTGCAGAACGATAATTTGTATTTGGAAGATTTACAGAAATACAATCCCTTACTATCGTATAATTCTTCCAGGAGTCCGAACCATACCGGTCACCAAAGATACCGCCATAATAGTTGTACCCTTTTAATACATTGGCAAAATTACGGCATCTCTCAACCCGGATCATTGTTTTAGCAGTTGAGTTCTGAATGCTTGTTTTTGCCTGTGCAAAGTTGCTCGGAATATCATCCGAAGAAATAAATCCAAAAATACCTGATGCCATGGAACCAGAATAGATCTTCACGCCCGGTGCATTGAAGCAGTCCAGTATCTGCACCGTATATTCCGTAGCTTTTGATGCATCTATTACTTTGTAATTGGTGATGTTTCCAAGGATACCGGCACTGTCGTTTGCACCACACCTGTCACCCCATTCTTCACCGTTTCTCGTATATATACTTCCATAGTTACCGCAGCCAATGATATTATATTCATGCCCTTCCATTGCATGGTAAAGCTGTGACACAATACCTGCGGATGCACCTACCCAGTCTGTTCCATAAGTAGTCTGAAGGATTCCATAGTTTCTGCAGTTTTCAATGGTCCCTCCTGTGCCGGTCCACTGTCCCATAATTCCGCCTGAATAGTGGGAATTGTAGCAATATACCATTCCATAATTTACACAATACGAGATTGTCCAGTCTGTACTGGTAGAATTATTCTGGTTTCCGATAATTCCTCCCGCAAAACGGTTGGTAGTTCCTGCCTTGATCTGTCGGCCTACGAAAGCACCATTCACGAGATACTGCAGATCATTCTCTGATTCATTCATACCAATGATGCCACCGGTACCAACACCAATTGCCTCTGATTTATTGTTCAAAAACCATTTTCCGGATACACAATGATCCAAAGCACCATCTTTGCTGTTATAAGCTGTGATGCCGCCAAGATTTCCATTACTGTTCATCTTGATCTGAAGACAACCAGATGTCACATTTTTCCCGGATGACGAATATGTCTTATTTTCAATCTGATTATCCGAAGCATTCCATCGAATATATGATGCATCTGGAGCCAGCTTTGCATTTGACACATTTGTATTGATTATCTCAAGTGCAGCTGCATTCTTCAGATCATCAACACCACTCAGCACCGTATCTGCCTGATCGCTTCCGGAATTTGTAATACTTCCTTTATTAAATCCTGCGATACCGCCCAGCATTCCATTATCTGCTGTCAGGAAGCTCTTCTCGTTATTTGCAAGAACACAGCGAACCACAGAACCTGTTGTCTCATTCTTTCCAACGATACCACCCATATGGCTGGCAAGAGACTCTTTTTGTTCTGCCGTACTGGTGCTGGTCGCTGTGTAGACACCCTGAATGTTCATGCTGATCAAACCAACATTGCAGTTCTGCAGGATGGCTCCATTGATACCCGCAATACCACCATAGCAGTTTCCGGCTGCGCCTCTCGCTTCCTTGATCGTACCGGAGAAGGTACAGTCTGTGATCTGTGCTTTGGCAGTTCCGGACACATCATTCAGACCGTTGGTTCCGGCGATTCCGCCCAGATACTGATAATTGGTAAAGCCTTCAAAAGCGATTCCATCTGTCGTAATATGCTGGATGATTCCGTCATTCTGACCTGCAGCGCCGCCCACGGTCAGTGACTTACCACTGTTGCTGTTGATCGTCGGCATATAGGTAAGTTTTGCATCCGCTACCGTTGCACCGGCCTTGTTGGTTCCGACCACACCGCCAAAGACAGATGCGGAGCTCTGAAGTTCTACTCCTTTTTCTGCCTTACTGCCAGTGATCTTTCCTGTATTTACCGCACAGACCGCACCCGTCTCGTCCACGCCGCGACTGTAGATGGTAAGACCTTTTGCATCCTCTCCTTCTACGGTACAGTCTGTCACGGTTCCTTTATTTTCTGCAACAATACCGCCTGCATGACCGTTACTGCTGCTGACATTTCCATAGTTTGTACAGCTGCTGATGGTCTTTCCAGTGTCATTCAGCGCGGTGATACCGCCTGCGGTTCCTGCATCTGCGCTGACACGGTCGGAGCGGTTCACTGCATTGATCAGATTACCGCTGGTTGTACCTACCACACCGCCTGCATAGCCATGACTTGCACGTATCTGTTTTGCATCGCTGGCAAGCTTCGGGCCGTCACCTTCTGTTCCAAGAGAGCCCTGATTGATACCGACGATACCGCCTACCCGTTCATAGCCGATCACGGTCACGCCGGTGCCTACTGCGGTCAGTTCTCCTTTGGCATTCGGTGTACCATTGATCAGGATCGTACCACCAGCTTCATTAAGGCCGACTACACCGCCGATACCGGATCCGTTGTTGCTTCGGATGGTTCTCGTTACAGAATAGTTACTTTCATCCTTAATCTCGATACTTCCGCTGTTGCGTCCTGCCACACCGCCCACATAATTGCCAGTGCCGGTGATATTTGCAAGACTGCTGTTCTGTTTCAGGGTTCCGTCCAGCATATTCCAGGCAACGATACCGCCAATGGTAGCCTTGCCGGAAACGATTTTATTCTTTGCTGTACTGCATTTTTCAATGGTACCGGTGTGATAGGTCACACTTGTTCCATACGTCCGCTCATCTGTATCATTGCTTCTGATATTGACCGACGCAATACCACCCAGATAGCTCAATCCCGCATTACCAAAGTTGTCATTGAGACTGCAGTTATAGATCAGACCGCTGTTCAGTCCGACGATACCGCCGATACCGGCGAATCCGGACATGGTTCCGGTGTTGGCACAATGATCCACCACCTGATTTTCCAGATTGACACCGATAACACCGCCCACGAAATGCAGTTCGATCTTCTCTGTGTCAGACGGAAGGTTATTTCTTCCAACTTCCTGACTGTGAATAAAGTCTGCCAGTTTTACATCGTCTGTGCTGCCAAAGACCAGGGACAGACTTCCCTTGTTCCAGCAGTCCTTGATGACCAGATCACTGTCTTTTTCACAGTAGCCAACGATACCGCCTGCGTAGAGACTTGCCTGGATCGGGATGTTGTTGGTCGCTGTGTCAAAAGACTTTTCATTATCTTTTGTTGTGATAGTCAGTTTCTTTTTATTCGTGGATTTTACTGTAACAGCCGGAACCAGATTCTTGTCCAGAGTCGGCAGGATCCGGTCACTGTCACTGTTCTTCTTACGGTTTGCTTCCAGCGATTCCCGGATGGATCTATCTGAAGCTGCTGTCAGCTGACCAGAAGTATAGGTTCTCTGGTAACCGATCAATCCGCCTACAAAGGCAGTACCCTTGATAGAACCAAGGCTGTTCTCCGCCCGGTACTGATCCATTGTCACATTTTGGGACAGATCAACCACATTGGCACCGATGGCACCGCCCACATAATACCGTCCTTCCACACTTCTCGGTTTGATGACAAGTTCGTTATTCAGTACCTTCTCCGATGCATTCAGTCCGAAGCACCCACCTACTGCATCCTCATATCCGTAGACCCGACCACCGATCAGTGTGTAATGGACAGCCAGCTCTCCGTTTACATCATTGAATCCGGCCACACCGCCTACATAATTATTGCCGACGATGATACTGGAGACAGACTTAACAGTGATCGCTTCGCTGTCTTTTGTAAACTCGATCTTTCCATCGTTGTAACCGGCGATACCACCTGCATAATCTCCAGTTGCTTTCCATTTGTCCACGATCATGTTAAATACAGAGTTATCGTAATCGGACAGGTAGCTGGCACAGTCAAGGATCCTTGCACCATACTTATTGTATCCGACAATACCACCCGCATACTTCTGGTAGCTGGCTGCCACACCGTTGTTCACGCAGTTTTTCAGGATGATATTCGTGTTATTGATACCGGTGATGCCACCCACATAGTTATTTCCTATTACATAATTGCCGTTGGTGGTGACAGACACACTGTCGTCTGCACGGATGGCTTCTGCCAGATCATTTCCAAGTCCTCCGGCGATGCCACCCACATAATCAGAGCCGAGCACGTAGCCGTTCTTCTCCGTGGAACAGCTGTTGATCACAGTCCGGTCACCGTAGCCTACGATGCCGCCTATATAATTGCCTTTCAGTAACTTCTCCTTCGTGGAATCATAGGAAAATCCTTTTGCACGTCCGGACGCACTGGTAGCACTGAAGATGACTGTATTGCGGGCATAGCCTGTGATACCGCCAAAATATTTTCCTTCCAGAGTTGTCGTGGATGCATCTGCTGTACTGAGGATCAGACCGTCATTTCTGCAGTTCAGAAGGTCTGACACTTTTGTATAGAAAGAAGCATTATCTGTTCCTGACACAGACTGGGAATTAAATTCACCCTCAGAAAATCCAACGATACCACCAGCTGACAGATTGGAAGATACGGATGCATGGTTCACACAACCATCCAGTTTTCCGCTGTCCGAAGAGTCATTGTGATTACTGAGCCATGCATAACCCACGATACCACCGGTCGCACTGATTTTTCCTACTGTTGCCTTGTTAGAATCGTTGTTCGGTGCATCGGGAAAGCTGCTGTCCACAGCTGCATATTTTGTAACGACCCTTCCTTCCATGGTCGCATTTTTCAATGATCCCTGCAGAGACTGGTATCCGGAAGTTTCCACACGGGACGCCAGAACACCTGTAATACCACCCACGCTGGTCCGGCTGTCTGTGGGAGTCAATGCGACTTTGGACAAATCTACATCTACGGTGCTCTCATCTGCTTTTGCCGCTGATACGGTAACTGTCACATCAGAAACCACATTTTTCCCTGTGTCATTCTGACCGCCGATCCTTCCTGCCAGAATACCGATTCCTTTTAATCTGGAAAACATGGTATCTGCTGAAGTGGTCAGCTTCAGAGACGAATCTTTCAGGGTAATGTTCTGTACATTACCGGAAATCTCACTGAAAAGACCCAGATACTCAGAATAGTTATCTTTGTCTATTCCGACCTTATGTGCCACATTGTCGCTGATCACGGAAGTCTCTCCCAAGCGGAGATTACTAATCAGTGTCTTATTGCCATTTCCCTTCAGGGTCTGCTTCGTGTCAAGCATAGATACGGACGGAAAATCCAGCTCCGAAGTACTGCTCTCCTGCCATCTGAGCGGAGACCGCTGCTGTCCCGGCGTCTGCGTAACATCATCTGCATCGTAGAGTCCGGTTCCTACAGAGTTCCAGTCCATATTTTTGGCTGTCAACATAAAAGTTCCGGCTTTATTTTTTTCGTAATAGCGGATGTTGGACAGATGGCGGAAGGTATTGATCTCCACATTCGTTTCTTTGGTCTCATCCCCATACATGGTATTGGCCACATTGGAGGATACCGGTTCACTGTCACGGTATTCTTTCTGGAAATCCGCACTGGTCTGGGATGTCTTCTTATTTCCTGCATAAGAGACCGCTTTGACCGTTGCATACACATTCTGCGGATCTGCAAGTGCGGATGCCACTGCTCTCAGACGGCAGATGCTGGTGCTGCTTGTCTTCTCCAGCTCTGCTTTATTCGCGCTGGCATTCAGAGCAGCCATGGTCTTGGCAGACATCATGGCATCCAGTACCAGAGAATATTTGTTATCGCTGTAAGTTACCGGGAAACACCAGTTTCCTTTATCTTGTTCTGCACTGTCCTTCAGCGTCAAGACAGCCAGTTCACCAGATTCACCGCTCTTACCGGTCCATCCCTCTGTCGTCATATCATAGGGGGACATGGTAAGACTGAACAGCGTTGAATTGTCATCTTTTTTATAAAATGTGATCACGTAGCTGACAGCTTTGCTGCTTCCCACGTTGCTGGACCAGTTCAGGGACAGCTTTTCACTGTTCAGAAGACTGATGGTCATAATCCGGAGACGTACCGGATCCAGCTCCACCACGTTCACTGTATCTTCTGTAGAGTAATATCCAAGCAGCCGCTGACGGCGGCTGTCATAGTCACGCTTATTCATGGTCAGACGATTATTACTGTCTGCCTGGTCATAATTGAGTCCCGCACATTTGGTTCCGTAGAACGCAGAATAGGCCTCGCCAGTTTCGATATCAATCTCAATGGCGATGGCCGCATGTAAGTTATCTTTATCATAAGTGGCATCATCCAGAAGCTCCAGGACCGGGTTACCTGACGCCTGGTCGGTACCGTAAGTACTGCTGTCCAGGGTAATGGCGTAGATCCGGTCTTTCAGATCCGGGTCATTCTGGAATCCTCCGGTGATCCCCTTTTCTTTTATCTCTTTCTTAAACTCTTCCCACTGACCGGATGTGCGGTACCATGTGAGCTTTGATTCAGCTGCCAGATAAACGGTTCTTGCATTCGACTCATTTTTGCGAAACTCTGCTGCTCTCCAGTATCGTATAAAAAATGGAGACGCGATTGCCATGATAATGGCGAATATCACAAGCACTACTGTCAGCTCTACTAAAGTAAATCCGTTTTTTCTTTTGCTTTTCATAAAGTAAATAGATATCATCTAGCCCATGAGCAAATCCCCCTTTATTATTGCCAAAATCATTCCTCGAACTTCTCATCTGTAACATTTCAATCAGTTCCCCGGAATCCTCATATTCCTTTGAGAGCATTGCAAGTCGCTGACGATAACATTCCAATAATTCTTTGCGCTGGCTTAACGCTTCTGTAACATCTTTTTCTGTTAATTTTTTACTTAAACCGTCCATACCAATTCTCCCAGTTTTTTTAATCTGCTCTTTTTATGCATAAAAAGAGCAGTCAACGCATTTGACCACTCTTTCATTGATTTCATATTTAGTTTTCACTTTTGGACAATTTGTCCAGAAGTTGGCTCTTACTCTTACCGCTCCGCCTGATTATCTTTTTCCCATCTCTGAATAATTTTCTTGATTGCTCGCTTTCTCATTCTATTTATACTTGATTCAGACATTCCTTCTTTAATTATTTCTTTATACTGTTTTTTTTCTATATAGATTGCTTTTAATATTGCCTGCTCCTTCGGTGTTAATTGCAGATAATATAAATAGACATGCTTTATACGATCCATTAAGTCCATGATTTGAAGCATATTCTGATGAATCTCTTCTTGATATTTTTTCCTTTGTCTTTCATACATCAAATAAATATCATCAAGCCCCTTATTTACTCCGCCTGCTTGAATTTCATTTTCTACTCCGGGACTTCTCATTTGCAGCATACCAATCAATTCGTCTGCGTCTTCATATTCTCGCGAAAGCATTTCTAGTCTATTACGATATCCTACCAACAATTCTTCCCGTTGGCTCAATATTTCAGTAACATCTTTCTCTGTTAGCTGATTCATATTTTCCATTCGCTGCCTCCCATGTTGTTGATCTGCCCTATATGGGCAGAAAAAGAGCCGCCAAACATGATTTGACCGCTCTTTTCGTGATTTTGTATTCAGTTTTCACTTCTGGACAATTTGTCCAAAAGTTAGTTTCGATATCTTAATTTTATCCACTCTTAAAATACCTGCTATGCTACATTATGGCATATTATAATTCACCAACAGCATCACTATGCAAATCATGCTGTACCTTCTGCTGATAATAGTGATCTATTGTACTTGGTGCATTGAAAAGTGCCGCAAGCAGGTATGCTTTTATATTTACTATACGTGTAGTTGTCTCTTTCATGCAATCTATAATATACCACACATGACTACTTGTCAATTCCAAAAACTTTGATCGTACATACTCATACGGATATACAACTCCACCCACTTTGATCATTTTACGTTTCACACAAACTACCTCACATATAATATCAAACAGCTCCTTTAACAAAGCTTTGTCGTTACATTTGTCATTTGTCATGTAGAACTCATAATCCAAATTCTTTTTAATTTGTTCTATGTACGTAGTATTCTTATCTATCTCTTCTTTTGTTCCATCAAATTCATCTTTCTGACTAGATAGATTAGATTGATAAGATTGATTGATATAGTTATAACTCTGATTATTATAATTATTATTGTTATAATTAGGGGCAAGATTTTTAACCTCCAGAGGTAAATGTTCTTTACCACCAGAAGTTAAATTTTTTGAATTGCAGAAGTTAAGTTTTTTTACTTCTGGAAGTTCATTTTCTTTACTTTCAGCAGTCATACTATTTTCCTGTGGATCACTCAAATACGGATCTTCTGGAAAAAATTGTCCCTCGGCTAAATACTCCTGATCTTCTCCTATTTCGCCATCATTATTTGAAGATTCGTTTTCTACAGATCCACATTTTTGCTCTTCATGCCCTGCTTCAGTTTCTACACTCTTATTCTCTTCTTGAATCACAAAGTTCTTAACATAAATAATATCTGGCTTGCCAAGGCCTTTTCGTTCTCTCTCAATTAAGCCAAATGTGCTCAGCTCTTTCATAATCTTTACGCAAGTTGGTTTTGAACAATTCAGATCTTCCATCACATTATCAATCGAATAAATAATATATGCTCTATTCTCATTATCCAACCAGTGATTCTTCATTGAAAGAGCCATTCTGTCTAACATAAGTCCATACAAAAGCTTTGCATCACTGGACAAGCCTTTAAAATGCTGATCTTTTATTAGCAATCTCGGAATCCGATAGAATGAAAACTGTTCCGATTGTACTCCATAATAATAATCAAACTTTAATCCTTCTTCCATCACTGTATGTCCTCCTGTGTCTTCTTCCATTCCTCTAACAGATGAAGAATAATGCTTTCCATCTCCTCGCTGCTGTAACGATCATCAAAGTACTGGCTGAGCTTATCCATCTTCAACGTAACTTTTCTTTTATGAACATTTTTCTCTTCCAGAATTAGCCTTACCACTGTCGTTGTCAGCTCATTCTTCTTCTCATACTCTTTCAACTTTGCTGACTGTCCCATGCTTACTGTGCACTTACTTTTTTCAATTGCATCTGCCACAATCTGCTGTGACTTCTTAGAAAGAAACGACAGATCTACTCCCTGCGAAAATCCCAGTCTTTTCTCATCTACCATCTGGAGCAGTTGGTCTGATAGTCTGGACAACCAAATATATCTCTGTACTTTCTTTGAATTTTCTCCAGTAGCTTCTCCCACTTGATCAAGTGTACTCTTTCCAGATTTCTTTCCCTGATGCTTCAATGCCTCATATTTGAGTGCATATGCCTTTGCTTTTTCGCTTGGTAAAATAGTTTCACGCTGAATGTTGGAGTCCACCATCATGATTGTTGCTTCATCGTCTGAATAATCACGAATGATAACTGGCATTTCTGTCTTTCCAGCCAATTCTGATCCATGCTTTCTGCGATGTCCAGCGATCAGCTCATAACCGCCCTCAGCTCTTGGTCTTACAATACCCGGAATTAACACTCCATGCTCTCGGATACTTTCTGCAAGTTCTTCCATTTCCTTATCATCATTAACATGAAAAGGATGATTTTTAAACGTGTGCAGCTCACTTAATGTCACATTTACAATCTGATTCTTATCAGACGTTGCTGGCGCATTCGCGCCAAACAACTCGTCATAACTGCTCAATTTTACCTTTAATGCACTTGCGTTTTTACTCATTTCCTAATACCTCCTCCGTTAAAGACTGATAAGCCTTTGCTACCTTTCCGTATGGGTCATGCTTATAAATACTGGTTCCTTCTGCTGATATCTCTGCTGCTCGTACTGACATTGGAATGCTGCTGTTGAAGATCCGTACTCTACTACCATAGTTCTCGATCAGCAATTTACTGATATCCCTTGCATAAGTGGTGCGGCTGTCAACCATAGTCATCAGAATGCCCTCTATTTCCAGTCTAGGATTGATTTGACGTTTTACCTTGCCAATTGTCTTAATCAGCTGTTCTAATCCTTTTACTGGCAAATATGCAGCTTGCACAGGAATCAGAATACTATCTGCTGCCGCTACTGCGTTAATCGTGAGCATTCCAAGTGACGGCATACAGTCAATCAAAATATAATCATATCTGCTGCGCTGCTCTTCTATATAAGAACGAAGCACAGTTTCTCTGCTCATTACATTTACCAGTGATACCTCAATGCCTGACAGCTCAATATTTCCCGGCATCAGATCAACGCCTTCCTCGTGTCTTAAAATACCATACTCTACATCCATTTCTTTTTCGTTGATAATGTTGCCCATTACATTTGCAAGCGTAATATCAAGCTTGTCAGGCTCTCTATAGCCAAGACTTGCCGTCAAACTTCCCTGTGCATCAGCATCAATAAGCAGCACTCTCTTTCCCTGTCTTGCCAGTCCGATTCCAAGGTTACTTGTTGTCGTTGTCTTTCCTACGCCACCCTTCTGATTTGCAATCGCTATAACGCGGCAATTATTCTGTTCACCCATGATCAATTCTCCTTTATCTCTTTATTGCTCTGTAGTTTTTCTTGTATTTTTCTTTATGATTTCCATATAACATCTGTAGTTCTTGTCGGTTCCTTTGTTGGCATACAGATCAGAGATTTCCAGAACTCTGATCTGCAGATGATTCTTCATAAGCTTTTGGAACCATTCAATATCACTCTTAGTACCCATCATTCTTATTTTAAGCAATTATCTTTATCCTCCTGTAAGTTCACTAAGCTTTCGATTGCAGGATGTATACTCAGGATAGCGGATCTGAACTGCCTGCCAAAAGTATGGTGCATACTCACAGCAAAACAGTTCTTCAACGCTATACTGTCCGCACTCGTACAGTTGTTCTTCTATTGTAGTATCTTCATCTACGCTCGGTGTTCCGTTGCAATATAAGTTGAATGCCATTCGCACTATCTTCTTACTTCCGCTTGTCTGCCAGCCCTCATATAAGCACGCTGGCTTGACGCAGCCTGTCTCAAAGTCATAGATGCGATCAATGTTTCTTCTTGTATCATCGCTGATACCAAGACAATAACAAAGCGCCATATGGTACTCGTCCTTATATTGCATCTTCTTTAATTTTTCATAGTAGAATTTCTCATGGGCATTACTTTTAAACATAATGCCGTTTTCTGTTTTGTTTGTTGCACCTAACGCTGTACTGTTCATATTGACTCTCTCCTTTTTCTTTTAGATTTTTTCGACAATAACACAAAAAGGACACCTTCCCAAAATTTCTTTTAGGAAAGTGTCCTTATAATACGAACTGTTACCTTGAGCCGACACGACTTTAATTTATAATCATTTATTATGACCCGTTAAGGCTGATTATTTTGTCGTACTTTTGTCGTACTATACGATTTTTAGCTCACAAAAATTTAATTTTTAATAGAGTTTTGCACCTGCCGGAATTCTGTTATTTACCATCAGAAGGTTCAGTCCTTCATGACCATCTTCCTCATGTACTGCTGAAATCAGCATACCCTCGGAAGCGATTCCCATCATCTTTCTCGGCGGCAGATTTACGATAGCGATTGCTGTCTTACCAACCAGTTCTTCCGGCTCGTAATACTCATGAATACCGCTTAAAATCACGCGATCCTTACGTTCTCCATCGTCTAATGTGAACTTAAGAAGCTTCTTTGACTTCGGTACTGCTTCACATGCCAGGATCTTAACTGCACGGAAATCTGATTTTGCAAATGTCTCAAAATCAACCATTTCATTGAAGATTGGTTCGATCTTTACGTTGGAAAAATCGACCTTTTCTTCTGCCTTTGGAGCCTCCTCAACTGGCTTTGCAGCCTTCTTATCGGAGTCGAGTGACTTCATTGTCGGAAACAGGAGAACATCTCTTATTGCTGCTGAATCTGTTAACAGCATTACAAGACGGTCGATACCATATCCGATACCACCTGTCGGCGGCATACCTACTTCCAGTGCGTTCAGGAAGTCTTCATCGGTATGGTTTGCTTCCTCATCACCAGCATCAGCTGCTGCATCCTGTGCTTTGAAACGCTCTCTCTGGTCAATCGGATCGTTTAACTCAGAATATGCGTTACACATCTCCCAAGTATTGATATACAGCTCAAAACGCTCTACCTTGTTAGGATCGGACGGCTTCTTCTTTGTAAGCGGAGAAATTTCAATCGGATGATCCATAATGAATGTCGGCTGAATAAGCTTATCCTCACAGTACTCCTCGAAGAACATGTTGATGATATCGCCTCTCTTATGACGTGCCTCATATTCAATCTTATGCTGATCAGCTAATGCCTTTGCTTCCTCATCAGTCTTAACCTGATCAAAATCGATGCCGGCATACTGCTTGATAGCATCAATCATAGTCAGACGTGCAAATGGCTTGCCAAGATCAATCGGTGTTCCATTATAAGAAATCAATGTGCTGCCGCATACCTTTTCAGCCAGATAACGGAACATGCTCTCAGTCAGCTCCATCATACCTTCATAATCTGTGTATGCCTGATACAGCTCCATAAGTGTGAACTCAGGATTATGTCTTGTGTCAACACCTTCATTTCTGTATACACGGCCGATTTCGTATACTCTTTCAAAACCGCCAACAATAAGTCTCTTTAAAGGAAGCTCAAGAGCTATACGGCAGTACATATCTATATCAAGAGCATTATGATGTGTAATGAAAGGTCTTGCAGATGCACCACCTGGAATAGTCTGTAAAATTGGAGTTTCAACTTCAAGGAAGTCTAAGTTATCAAGGTAATTTCTAACAGTCTTAATAACCTTACCTCTTGTAATGAAGTTCTTCTTTGTTTCCGGATTTACAATAAGGTCAACATATCTCTGTCTGTATCTTAAATCCTGGTCCTTTAAACCGTGGAACTTTTCAGGAAGAACCTGAAGTGACTTAGAAAGTAAAGTAACTTCTTCTGCGTGAACAGAAATTTCTTCCTTCTGAGTCTTAAATACATAACCCTTTACGCAAACAATATCACCAATATCGTATTTCTTGAAAAGCTTGTAGCTATCTTCGCCAAGACTATCTCTTGTAACGTAGCACTGAATTCTGCCATCTCTATCCTGAACATCGCAGAAACTAGCCTTACCCATAACTCTCTTGCTCATAACTCTACCAGCAACA
>OGIE01003699.1_pt1 | contig 15928 bp, 11 predicted proteins | sample 1571581 | NCBI WGS metagenome assembly OGIE01 (sample SAMEA2582021, study PRJEB24529) | metagenome | biome: Human gut stool | place: China | collected 2011
CACAGCCACTCAATCTCCTGCGACTGTACCTCCGACATTCTAATCATCTTTAACTCAATCTTCTGTTCTGTCATTTTCTCCTCCAATTTTAATTTTATAATTGCTACCGGAGAAAACCTCTGCTATACTTAGCTTGTATATACATAGGATAACAGAGGTTTATCCGGTTATCTTTAGTCCTGACAGTTGCCGCTGTTGGGACTTTTTTCTTGTTCATTATCCAGCAAATCTGCAATTCTCCGTTGCTGATCCGGATATAAGTGACCATAAGTATTTAGGGTAATTCTTATATCCTTATGCCCTAATCTTTCCTTTATCAGAATCGGCTCAATCCCTTTGTTGATGAGATATGCTACATGCGAATGCCTTAAATCATGCACCCTGATTTTCTTTACTCCGGCTTTTTCCATATTGTGCTTCATCTTATGCTGTACCGCTTCCTGCACGATAGGGAAAAGTCTTTCATTCTCCGGCATACCATAATGCCCTTCAATAAATTGCTTTATTTCCTGCTTCAAAAATTCCGGTATTTCTATTGTTCGCACAGATTGTTTTGTCTTTGGTTCTGTAATCACATCCTTTCGTTCTGTCCTATAGTACGTTTTTGTGATGCTGATTTGATTTCTTTCAAAGTTTATATCTGCCGGAGTTAATGCAAGTAGTTCTCCAATTCTGCATCCAGTCCAGAAAAGAATTTCAAAGATGAGATAATATCTTGTTCCCGGTTCTATAGTCTGAATAAACTGCTGATACTCCTCTGTTGTCCAGAAATCCAAGCTTCTGCTGTCCGAGTTTCCCATCCGCTTTACCTTCTTGCATGGATTCGTACGCAAATCGTAAATTCGTGAAGCATGAGTAAACAAACTGGTTAGCTGATTTTGTATCATTCGCAGATATGATTCCGAAAAGCCTTTTGTCTGCATTTCATTCTGCCACTGAATAATCTGCGAAGCTGATATTTCACTCATCATTTGATTTCCAAAATACGGAATAATATGCTGTTCCATCATATAACGCTTGTTTTTCATGGTACGTTCTTTGAGTTCATTCTGTTTGTCATCAAAATATACCTCCATAAATTCACTCAATTTCATATCCATACTTCGACTGCTATTGAGTTTTTTCTGTCGCTCATATTCCAGAGCTTCCTTTTTTGTGGAAAATCCTCTCTTTCTTCGTTTTTTCTTTTCGCCCTTTGCATTCGTTTCAAACCACTGGGCAGTCCATTTCTTCGTGTCTTTTTCTTTGTAAGCCATTCCTTTCTTCTCCTCTCTTAGTTCGCAGCCAGCTCGTATCCGAACATCTTTTTTGCCCAATATGCTCTTGGAATCCGTCCTGCCATTGTGATATATCCCTGCTCCGCAAGTTCCTTATTCATTGCCTTAACCAACTTGTAAGCATAAGACTTGGAACAATCCAGTTCCTTAGCCACATCATCCGCACTCATCATATATTGATAGTTCGCCATATATTCATCCTCCCTTCTCATTCTACAATTCCGTTACAACTCTTGTATTTTTGTTGTGTACGATTTTCGTAAATTCATATTATCACTGTCCGTAAATAATGTCAATACTTCGTAAATAATAATTTACGGTTTTCGTAATTCTGAAATTGTGTAATTTTCACTTTTATGTTTTTCGTAAATGTGATATGATAGTAATTGAATTTATGTTTTTCGTAATTATTTTGTCTATGAAAACAGGAGGTTATTTATGGGCGATGGAAAGAAATTAAAAGAGTACCTTGATGAAAAAGGTACAAATGTACGCAGAATTGCAAAAGAAACCGGCATTAGTGCCACCACGTTATATACGATTATTCAAAAAGATTCCAATATCCGCTTTGACTTTGCTCTCCGACTTGCCAATGCTTTAGATATTGATGTGAATGAGATATGCTCTGCAAGTCCTTTCTCTGGAGCTATTACCGAAGAAGAAATATATCCCACTCTCCCAGATGGATTGAATGGAGCCTTGGATGCAAGCAGAGTCAAAACCTACTTGAAAAACTCTCTCTATCCACTTATGTACCTATTCGGTAAAAATAGTATGCCGGATGTGGATAATCTTTTGACTTCCTTTTATCAGTTGGATGATGAAGCAAGGAAAGAAGTGGTCGAAACGATACAATTCAAACTACAATATCACAGAGACCCCGAACGGGCAGAACAGGTAAAACAGATTAAGGGATGGTAAGAAAAAAGCTCCGTTGAATAGCAAAATTCAACGGAGTTTTTCTTTTTGGCACCGTTTTGGCACCGCTCACACCCATCTTCATTATTATCGCATGTAAAAAGGGTTCCGGAGAAATCTCCGAAACCCTTGAATTTACTGAATAATATTTAATTACTCGATAACTGTAGCAACACGTCCAGATCCTACTGTACGTCCACCCTCACGGATAGCGAAAGTAAGACCCTGCTCCATAGCGATCGGATGAATCAGCTCGATGGTCATCTCTACGTTGTCACCCGGCATACACATCTCGGTACCAGCCGGAAGCTCGCAAACACCAGTAACGTCAGTTGTTCTGAAGTAGAACTGCGGACGATAGTTGTTGAAGAACGGAGTATGACGTCCACCCTCATCTTTGGTCAGTACGTAAACCTGAGCGGTGAATTTGGTATGGCAGGTAACGCTGCCCGGTTTAGCTACAACCTGTCCACGAACGATATCTGTTCTCTGGATACCACGAAGCAGACAACCGATGTTATCACCAGCCTGAGCCTCATCAAGAAGTTTACGGAACATCTCGATACCAGTTACAACAGTCTTACGGGTCTCCTCTTTAACACCAACGATCTCAACCTCGTCGTTCAGATGAAGAACACCACGCTCTACTCTACCAGTAGCAACAGTACCACGACCAGTAATGGTGAATACGTCCTCAACCGGCATCAGGAACGGTTTGTCAGTTGCACGCTGCGGATCCGGGATATAAGAATCAACGGTATCCATAAGCTCCATGATCTTGTCTCCCCACGGTCCCATCGGATCCTCAAGGGCTTTCAGAGCGGAACCTTTGATGATCGGGCAATCATTGAATCCGTACTCCTCAAGCTGCTCGGTAACTTCCATCTCAACCAGCTCGATCAGCTCTTCGTCATCAACCATATCACATTTGTTCAGGAATACAACGATGTACGGTACACCTACCTGACGGGACAGAAGGATGTGCTCTTTAGTCTGAGCCATAACACCATCAGTAGCAGCTACTACAAGGATAGCGCCGTCCATCTGAGCAGCACCAGTGATCATGTTCTTAACGTAGTCAGCATGTCCTGGGCAGTCAACGTGTGCATAGTGTCTCTTCTCGGTCTGATACTCAACGTGTGCAGTAGAGATGGTGATACCACGCTCTCTCTCTTCTGGAGCCTTATCGATGTTCTCGAAGTCTACCTTTGCGTTTCCAGCAACTCTTTCTGCCAGAACCTTGGTAATAGCAGCGGTCAGAGTAGTTTTACCATGGTCAACGTGTCCAATGGTACCAATGTTACAATGGGTTTTAGTTCTTTCAAACTTAGCTTTAGCCATTTTATAACGTCCTCCTTAATTTGCGCCCCTGTATATGTGTGGGGCTAATATAGTTAATGTCAGGCTATCAATCATTATATGATATTTCACCTTGATTTACAAGCCTTTTTTAGATTTTATCATTTCTTATGATCAGCAAGAACTTTCTCCTGAACGTTCTTTGGAACCTGCTCATATTTCTCGAAGAACATAGAGTAGTTACCACGGCCCTGAGTTCTGGAACGCAGGTCTGTGGAGTAACCGAACATCTCAGACAGCGGAACATATGCCTTAACCATCTTACCACCGCCGATGTCTTCCATACCTTCGATACGGCCACGACGGGAGTTGATATCACCGATTACATCACCCATGTATTCTTCTGGCATGGTAACTTCAACCTTCATGATAGGCTCAAGAAGAACTGGGTTACCCTTTGCCATAGCATCCTTGAATGCCATAGATCCGGCAATGTGGAATGCCATTTCAGAAGAGTCGACTTCATGGTAAGAACCATCGTATACATCAGCGCTTACACCCAGAACTGGGAATCCGCCAAGTACACCGGTCTTGGAAGCCTCTTCAATACCTTCGCCAACTGCTGGGATATATTCCTTAGGAATAGCACCACCAACAACGGAAGAAGTGAACTTGAAGGTTTCTTCTGCGTTTGGATCCATTGGTGTGAAGTGAACTTTACAATGTCCGTACTGTCCACGACCACCGGACTGCTTAGCATACTTGCTGTCTACATCAACAGCCTTAGTAAATGTTTCCTTATAAGCAACCTGAGGAGCACCTACGTTAGCCTCTACGTTGAATTCACGCAGCAGACGGTCTACGATGATGTCCAGATGCAGCTCACCCATACCGGAGATGATGGTCTGACCAGTCTCTTCGTCGGTACGAACACGGAAAGTAGGATCTTCTTCTGCCAGCTTTACAAGAGCGTCGCCCATCTTATCCTGGCTTGCTTTTGTCTTAGGCTCGATAGCGATATCGATAACTGGCTCTGGGAATTCCATAGACTCCAGGATTACTGGATGCTGTTCATCACAGATGGTATCACCAGTTGTGGTATTCTTGAAACCAACGGCTGCAGCAATATCACCGGAGTATACACGATCAAGTTCGTGTCTCTTGTTTGCATGCATCTGAAGGATACGTCCTACACGCTCCTTCTTATCCTTTGTAGCATTCAGTACATAAGAACCGGATGCTAAGGAACCGGAATAAACACGGAAGTAAGCTAACTTACCAACGAATGGGTCAGTCATGATCTTGAATGCAAGAGCAGCGAATGGCTCTTCATCAGAAGAATGACGTACTACTTCGTTGCCATCCAGATCCACACCCTTGATAGATGGGATATCGGTTGGTGCAGGCATATATTCAAGGATCGCATCCAGAAGCTTCTGAACGCCCTTGTTACGATAAGCGGAACCGCAGCATACAGGAATAGCTGTACACTCACAGGTTGCCTTTCTTAATGCTTTCTTTAATTCATCTACAGATGGCTCTTCACCTTCCAGATACTGCATCATCAGATCATCATCCAGCTCGCAGATCTTCTCGATCAGCTCGGTGTGATATAACTCAGCATCATCCTGCATATCTTCTGGGATATCGCAGATAGCAATATCTTCGCCCTTATCATCGTTGTAGATGTAAGCCTGCATCTCGAACAGGTCGATGATTCCCTTGAATTCATCTTCCTTGCCGATTGGCAGCTGTAAAACGATTGGATTCTTGCCCAGACGGGTCTTGATCTGCTCTACTGCGCCGTAGAAGTTTGCACCAAGGATGTCCATCTTATTAATGAATGCCATACGTGGTACATTGTAAGTATCAGCCTGACGCCATACGTTCTCAGACTGAGGCTCAACGCCGCCCTTTGCACAGAAAACACCAACAGCGCCATCCAGTACTCGCAGGGAACGCTCAACCTCAACGGTGAAGTCAACGTGTCCTGGGGTATCGATGATGTTGATACGATGCTCTAATGCTCCAGCCTTTGGCTTGCAGTGATCCTGCAGAGTCCAGTGGCAGGTAGTAGCAGCGGAAGTGATGGTGATACCTCTTTCCTGCTCCTGAGCCATCCAGTCCATGGTAGCAGTACCTTCATGAGTATCACCGATCTTATAGTTAACACCAGTATAATACAGAATACGCTCAGTAGTGGTAGTCTTACCAGCATCGATATGAGCCATAATACCAATATTTCTGGTTCTCTCTAACGGATATTCTCTTCCAGCCAAAGCTTTTTCCTCCTATTAGAATCTGTAATGAGCAAATGCCTTGTTAGCCTCTGCCATCTTATGCATATCTTCTTTCTTCTTCACAGATGCACCAGTGTTGTTAGCTGCATCCAGAATCTCTTTTGCCAGTCTCTCTTCCTGAGTCTTCTCGCCTCTCTTACGGGAGTACAGAGTGATCCAGCGAAGTCCAAGAGCCTGTCTTCTTTCTGGCTTAACTTCGATCGGCACCTGATAGGTAGCACCACCGATACGTTTTGCCTTTACTTCCAGAACTGGCATGATGTTGTTCATTGCTTCTTCAAATACTTCGATAGCGTCTTTTCCGGTTGTCTCAGCAACACGATTGAAAGCGCCGTATACAATTTTCTGTGCAACACCCTTCTTGCCGTCTAACATGATGTTGTTGATCAGCTTGGTTACAACCTTATTGTTGTAGATTGGGTCTGCCAGAACGTCTCTCTTCTGAGTATGTCCTTTACGTGGCACGTTACTTCCCTCCTTAATATGCTGCTTCGGAAACATTTCCTCAGCAGGTTTACATTAACTCGTCGGTACTCACATGTTTCCATAAAATGTGTTCGTGCGCGGTCTATATATTTTCCTGCAACCACAGGTTCAATATCACAATCCGGCACAACAAAGCAGTCCAGTATTAACTGACTGCAGTCACTTTACTGCTGTTAGTGATTCCAGTTTTAAATTTTAATTACTTTTTGTCTTTTGGTCTCTTAGCGCCGTATTTGGAACGAGCCTGCTTTCTGTTAGCAACACCTGCTGTATCCAGTGTACCTCTTACGATATGATATCTGGTACCTGGCAGGTCCTTTACTCTTCCTCCACGGATCAGAACAACGCTGTGCTCCTGAAGGTTATGACCTTCTCCTGGGATGTAGCTTGTTACTTCGATACCATTGGAAAGACGTACTCTGGCGATCTTTCTAAGTGCAGAGTTAGGTTTCTTAGGGGTAGCAGTCTTAACAGCGGTACAAACGCCACGCTTCTGTGGTGCAGATACGTTTGTTGCCTTCTTCTGTAAAGAGTTATAACCCTTCTGCAGAGCTGGTGCGGTAGACTTCTTTGCGCTGGTCTGTCTTCCCTTTCTTACTAACTGGTTAAATGTTGGCATCCTTTTCACCTCCTGTGATATTGACTGTTGGTTGCTGTGTCTTTCAGCTTGTTGTTATGCAAAGAGCAAAGCGCTTTGCACACACTTTTTTATTATAGCATGGTGAAAAAATCTGTCAAGTGGATTTTTTCAAATATTTTTGAGCTTTTCCAAATATTTTCAACTTTATTTTTCCCATGTTTTTAAAGGCCTATTCATTTATGCATTCAGGTAATCCAGGGCAAACTGTACATAGATACCGGTGCCATGATATAACACATCTTCATCTACATCAAAAGCAGGATGGTGATGGGCAGCGATAATGCCTTTTTCTTCGTTGCGGCAGCCAAGATAACCGAAGACGCCTGGTACGGTTTCCATATACACGCTGAAATCTTCTGCTCCTGTCATCTTCTTTAACGGGATCAGGGCATCTTCTCCCATTTCTTTTGATGCGGCTCCTCTTGCGATCTGTACCAGATCTTCATGGTCATTGATCAGTGGGCTTGGACCAAAGTAATAATCTACTTCTGCGCTGCAGCCATATCCCTTTACTACCGGCTCTACTACACTTTTAATCACTTCCGGCATGCTGTTTCTGAATTCTCTGTTAAATGCACGAACCGTTCCTGTCAGTTCTGCCTGGTCTGCAATGATATTTTCCTTGGTTCCGCCATTGAAGATACCTACTGTAACCACCAGTGCATTAAACGGATTGTTGATACGGCTTGGAATGGTCTGTAATGCCTGGATAGCTGCTGCTCCTGCGATAATAGCATCTTTTCCTTCATGAGGAGCACTTCCGTGACTGGATTTTCCATGGATTTTAATGGTAAAACGGTCGCTGCAGGCCATACGCTCGCCGGACTCAAAATTTACCTTTCCGGCAGGAACTGCAGACCAGATATGCATACCGAAAATGGCATCTACTCCTTCAAGGGCACCTCTCTTTACATATTCTTCGGACTTTCTTCCTATTTCTTCTGCCATCTGGAAGATCAGCTTTACAGTACCATGGATCTCATCTCTGTGAGCGCTTAAGATCTTTGCTGCTCCTAATAACATAGAAGTATGGCAGTCATGTCCGCAGGCATGCATTACTCCCGGATTTAAACTGCAGTAGCTTTTTCCCGGGTTCTCTGTAATAGGAAGGGCATCAATATCTGCACGCAACATTACCGTCTTTCCAGGCTTGTCTCCCTTAATGGTTCCTACACAGCCTGTGATCCCTTCAAATTCCTGTACTTCCACGCCCATTTTTTCCAGTTCTTCTTTAATAAAACGGGTAGTATTTACTTCCTTTGTACTCAGCTCCGGATGGGAATGAAGATAATGTCTGCACTGGATCACGTAGCTTTCCTGTTCTTTTGCAAGTTCTTTTACGTTCATTTTCATTCTCCCTTCGCCATTTTTTCCAGATAATCTGCAGCAAACTGTGCATATTCTGCAGAACCTCTGTGAAGAATATCTTCATCGATCTTAAATTTCTCGTTGTGGACCGGATAAACACAGCCCTTTTCTTCGTCGTAGCAGCCTAAGAATAAGAATACAGAAGATGGGATCTTATCCATAATATAGGAAAAGTCTTCGCTTCCTGTTGCTTTCTTTGCCTCTTCTATGCCATCTTCTCCATACAGTTTTACAGCTGCTTTTCTTGCAATGTCTGTAAGCATTGGATCTGCGTTTACAAGAGAAGGTTCAATATAGAAATACTCCAGTTCGGCAGTGCAGCCTTCTGCAGCAGCTGTGCATTCAACGATACGGCGCATGTTTTCTTCTACCATGGCACGGCACTCTTTTGAATAGCAGCGGACCGTTCCCTCCATCACTGCCTTATCTGTAATAATGTTAAACTGGGTTCCTGCCTGGATCTTTCCAACCGTTACTACCAGGGAATTGGATGGATCATTGATGCGGCTTACAATGTGCTGTAAGTTCATAAGGATGGAACTTGCTGCCACAATGGCATCTTTTCCATGCTGAGGTTCAGAGCCATGGGAGGAAACGCCGTGGACTGTAATGATGAAGTTATCACAGCTTGCCATCAGTTCCCCGTCCTTTACAAGAACTTTTCCGCTTGGTCCTGTTGGCCATACATGCATGCCCATAGCAGCATCTACATCATCTAAGTAGCCCTTATCTACATAGTAGCGGCTTCCATAGAATGCTTCTTCTGCAGCCTGGAATAATAACTTTACAGTTCCAGGAAGATTTTCTCTTTCCTCCCATAACAGTCTGGCTGCTCCTAATAACATGGAAGTGTGGCAGTCATGTCCGCAGGCATGCATCACTCCCTCATTCTCACTTTCAAATTCTACACCGCTGTTTTCTTTAATAGGAAGGGCATCAATATCGCCTCTTAATAATACGGTATGTTTTCCAGGCTTACCGCCTTTAATAGTAGCAATACAGCCAGTGTAATCCTCAAATGTCTGTACCGGGATCCCCAGCTCTTTTAAACTGGCTACCAGGTATGCTGTAGTATTTTTCTCTTTATAAGAAAGTTCCGGATGCTGGTGCAGATAGCGGCGGTCTTTTATGATCTGGTCGCTTAATTCTTCTGCTCTTTTTGCAAAGTTCATATTTTTAACTCCTCTCCAACTTTATTTTTTAAACATATACCTGCATACCGCACCGGCAATACAGGCTTTTTGTTCTTTTACAGTACAAAAAGACTGCTGCAAAATACAAATATTTCCATTTTGCAACAGTCCCATTTTACATCAACAATATGCGTCTGTCACGCATATGCTGAATTTTTCATTTTAGAGATAGATACCGCCGCCAGGTCCTAATGGCAGGTTAAGTGCTACCCAGATGATAACCTGAATGATCCATACAATTGCAAATGTTACAGAGAATGGAAGCATATTTGCAATAATAGTTCCAAGACCTACATTCTTATCATACTTATGGGCAAATCCTAAAATAACCGGAATGTAAGTAAATAATGGAGATAATGGATTGGTAATGGAATCACCAATTCTGTATACAACCTGGGTGATCGCCGGGTCAAAGCCCATTAACATCATCATTGGTACAAATACAGGAGCTAAGATCGCCCACTTTGCAGATGCAGATCCAATGAACATATTTACAATACAGGATAAAAGGATCAGACCAATTAACAGCGGGATACCTGTAAATCCAACATTACTTAACAGCTCTGCACCTCTAATGGCAAGTACGGTTCCTAACTTGGATACAGAGAAGAAGTTAGTGAAAATGGAAATGAAGAAACACATAAATACGTAGTTGCCCATTTCAGCAAAGCCCTGGCTGATATCAGCCCATAAGTCTTTGTCATTTTTGTATCTTCCAATAACAACACCATAAACAATACCAGGGATCATTAAGAACATGGTAACTGTAAATACGATACCTTTGGAGAATGCAGAACCACCACTGGTGATGGAACCATTTTCATCTGCCAGGATCGCTCTGTCACCGAAGACCGGTACGCACATAAGAACGATCACAATAATGTAGATCAGGATAGAAAGACCAGCTGCTTTGATACCCTTTTTCTGAACATCTGTCAGGTTAGATGCAGATTCATCAAAGTCATACTTTGCAAGTTCTTCTTTATTAATTGGGAAACGATGTAACAGTACTTTCTCTACCAGGACGGTTCCTACTACAGTCAGTACTACGCAGGAAACAATGAGGAAATACCAGTTAATAGCGATGGATGCTTCATAGTTTGGATCGATCATTCTTGCTGCCTGCTCGGTAAAGCCATATGCAAGTGCATCAGAAAGGCCTAACAGAACGTTTGCACAGAAGCCGCCTGCAACTGCTGCGAATGCAGTGTACATACCAAGAAGTGGATGACGTCCAATGGACATATACAGGATAGCTGCCAGAGGAGGCAGTACGATAAATCCTGCGTCACCAGCTACGTTTAAGTTAACTCCTAAGAACATGATGACTGCAGTTACGATCCAGCCTCTTGCTTTTCCAAGGAAATTAACCATAACAGATACCAGAAATCCGCTCTTTTCTGCAACAGAGGAACCGATCACTGCTACCAGTACCATTCCAAGAGGTGCGAAACCAGCAAAGTTGGTGATAACATTGGTCCACAGATAACGGATACCGTCAAAGGACAGAAGATTGAAGATCTCAATGGTAGATCCATCTGCCGGGTTTACTGCGTTAATTCCTGCTGCGCTGCAGATTGCTGAAATAACAGCAACGATGATCGCCAGTCCTAAGAACATAGTGATCGGATCGGGCAGTCTGTTACCGGCGCGCTCGATGGAATCAAGCATGCGGTCCAGCAGTCCTTTCTTTTCTATTTTCTCATTCATAATTGTGTCTCCCTCCTACTGTAAAAAAACAGTTAAAAAAGTTTGGTATTATTTTATAAAAGTTTTATTAAAATATCAATTAAAAATTTAAGTTTAAGTCCCGACTTATTTGTAAATTTACTGTATATTACTTAATTTTATTAAGTTGTAACTTTAATTTATTTTTTGTCAATCTCACATCTTTCGATGATTGTTTTTTTATAAATACAAAAGCACAGGGGTCACGACTGCTTCAGCCGGACCCCTGTGTCCTGTATTTGATCCCATTTTGGATCGATATTTGATTAACCTTGATTATTCTTCGGTCTCGTCATCATCCTCAGATGCATCTTCTGCATCCTCAGTTTCATCCATGCCCAGAACTTCTTCTGCTACATTATCTTCAGAAATCTCATCATCTTCTGCTCCGCTTAACGCGATCTCATCATCTTCTGACATAGAGATCTCATCGTCTTCTGCAAGAAGTCTGTCATCTGTATCCAGTTTTACGTTGCGGTAACGCTTCATACCTGTACCAGCAGGAATTGGCTTACCGATGATTACGTTCTCCTTGATACCGATCAGATGGTCAACCTTACCGTTAATAGCAGCCTCGGTCAGAACCTTGGTGGTCTCCTGGAAGGATGCTGCGGATAAGAAGGAATCAGTTGCAAGGGATGCCTTGGTGATACCAAGCATTACCTGCTTGCCTTCTGCAGGCTGTTTGCCCTGTGCGATCAGTTCTTCGTTCATCTCGTTGAAGTCAAGAACATCCATGGATACACCTGGGAGAACATTGCTGTCACCGCTCTCTTCGATACGGATCTTCTTTAACATCTGGTGTACGATCATTTCGATATGCTTATCGTTGATCTCAACACCCTGGAGACGGTATACACGCTGAACTTCCTGGATCATGTAATCCTGTACAGCACGAACGCCCTTGATCTTTAAGATATCATGTGGGTTTACGCTACCTTCAGTCAGCTCATCACCGGCTTCAAGGATCTGGCCTTCCATAACTTTAATTCTGGATCCGTAAGGGATCAGATAGGTCTTGGAATTGCCGCTTTCCATATCAGTAACAGTAATTTCACGTTTCTTCTTAGTATCCTTAATGTCTACTACACCGCCGAATTCAGTGATGATAGCAAGACCCTTTGGCTTACGTGCCTCAAAAAGCTCCTCAACTCGAGGAAGACCCTGTGTGATATCGCCGCCGGCAACACCACCGGTATGGAATGTACGCATGGTCAGCTGTGTACCAGGCTCACCGATAGACTGAGCTGCGATGATACCAACTGCTTCACCAACCTGTACAGGCTGTCCGGTTGCCATGTTTGCGCCGTAGCACTTAGCACACACACCAATGTGTGACTTACAGCTTAATACGGTACGGATCTTAACAGACTTACGTCCCATCTTGTTCAGAACCTTCATAACCGCTGCTGCACGCTTTGGTGTACACATATGGTTAGCCTTGATCACTACTTCGCCTGTATCCGGATCAGTAATGGTCTCAGCAATATAACGTCCTGTAATTCTCTCTTCCAGGTCCTCGATCACTTCGTTGCCGTCCATGAAAGCCTTGATCTCCATGTAAGGGATCTCTTTGCCTTCGCAGCAGTCAACTTCACGGATGATCAGATCCTGGGATACGTCTACCAGACGTCTGGTCAGGTAACCAGAGTCAGCGGTACGAAGAGCGGTATCGGACAGACCTTTACGAGCACCATGAGCGGAGATGAAGTACTCCAGTACGTCAAGACCTTCACGGAAGTTAGACTTGATAGGAAGTTCGATGGTGTGACCGGTTGTATCTGCCATCAGTCCTCGCATACCAGCTAACTGCTTGATCTGCTTATCAGATCCTCGCGCACCAGAGTCAGCCATCATGAAGATGTTGTTGTACTTATCCAGTCCTGTTAACAGGTCATGGGTCAGCTGATCATCGGTGGTCTTCCAGGTTTCGATAACTTCTTTATAACGCTCCTCCTCGGTAATAAGACCGCGGCGGTAGTTCTTTGCGATATGGTCTACAGTTGCCTGAGCGTCAGCGATCAGCTTCGGCTTGCTTGCAGGTACGGTCATATCGGAAATAGATACGGTCATAGCTGCTCTTGTAGAGAACTTGTAACCAATTGCCTTAATATCATCCAGTGTAACAGCAGTCTGGGTAGCGCCATGAACATTGATAACTTTTTCAAGGATCTGCTTTAACTGCTTCTTAGCTACGTGGAAGTCAACTTCCAGCTTTAATTCATTTTCAGGAATGCTTCTGTCTACAAAGCCTAAGTCCTGAGGAATGATCTCATTGAAGATAAAACGTCCGATGGTAGACTCGATCACACCAGTCTTAACAGTGCCGTCTGGCATTGTCTTATTGACTCTTACTTTAACTCTGGAATGAAGAGTTGCCTCCTGGTTCTCATATGCCAGGATTGCTTCGTTTACACTCTTGAAGATCATGCCTTCGCCCTTAGCGCCAGGACGTTCCTGGGTCAGATAGTAGATACCAAGTACCATATCCTGTGAAGGAACGGCTACAGGACCACCATCAGATGGCTTTAACAGGTTGTTCGGGCTTAACAGCAGGAAACGGCACTCTGCCTGTGCTTCTACGGACAGAGGAAGATGAACTGCCATCTGGTCACCGTCGAAGTCGGCGTTGAACGCTGTACAAACAAGTGGATGCAACTTAATAGCTTTACCTTCTACCAGAATCGGTTCGAATGCCTGGATACCAAGTCTGTGCAGTGTAGGAGCACGGTTTAACATAACCGGATGCTCTTTGATAACATCTTCCAGAACATCCCAAACTTCTGTCTGAAGCTTTTCAACCATCTTCTTTGCATTCTTAATATTGTGAGCAGTACCGTTTGCTACTAACTCTTTCATTACGAATGGCTTGAACAGCTCGATCGCCATTTCCTTTGGCAGACCGCACTGATAGATCTTTAATTCAGGACCAACGACGATAACGGAACGTCCGGAATAGTCAACTCGCTTACCTAACAGGTTCTGACGGAAACGTCCCTGCTTACCCTTTAACATATCGGAAAGGGACTTAAGAGCACGGTTTCCAGGTCCTGTTACAGGACGGCCACGGCGGCCATTATCGATCAGGGCATCAACTGCTTCCTGAAGCATACGTTTCTCGTTACGAACGATGATATCAGGAGCACCAAGCTCTAACAGTCTTGCCAGACGGTTGTTACGGTTGATAATTCTTCTATATAAGTCGTTTAAGTCACTGGTTGCAAAACGTCCACCATCCAGCTGTACCATAGGACGGATATCCGGTGGGATAACCGGGATAACATCCATGATCATCCACTCAGGACGGTTTCCGGAGCTTAAGAATGCCTCTACAACTTCCAGACGCTTGATAATTCTTGCACGCTTCTGGCCGCTTGCATCGATCAGCTGCTTTCTTAACTCTGCGGAATCTTTTTCCAGGTCGATGGCCTTTAACAGCTCCTGGATCGCCTCAGCACCCATTCCTACACGGAATGCAGTGCTGCTGCCGTATTTCTCTACTTCTTCACGGTATTCCTTCTCAGATAATACCTGCTTGTACTGAAGGCTTGTTACACCTGGATCCAGTACAACATAGGAAGCGAAATACAGAACTTTCTCCAGAGTTCTTGGAGAAATGTCAAGGATCAGACCCATACGGCTTGGGATGCCCTTGAAGTACCAGATATGGGAAACAGGAGCAGCAAGCTCGATACGTCCCATACGCTCTCTTCTGACGCTGGACTTGGTAACTTCAACGCCGCAGCGGTCACAGATCACGCCTTTGTAACGGATCTTCTTATACTTTCCACAATGGCACTCCCAGTCCTTGCTCGGTCCGAAGATCCTCTCGCAGAAAAGTCCGTCTTTTTCTGGTTTTAAGGTTCTATAGTTAATGGTCTCCGGCTTCTTTACAACGCCGTGATCCCACCAGTCTTTCCACTCCTTGGAAGGAGCGCCTGAAGGCTCAGGCATACGGTTGCGTACTGCACCCTGCTCCCACCAGTCTTTCCACTGCTTGCTTGGCTTATCTGCAGGCTCCGGAGTTCTGTGTGTCCAGGAGCGGATCTTTTCAGGGGAAGCCAGACCTATTTTAATGGCATCAAACGCCATTGGATGATAAGTTTCATTTGTTGTTTCCGGCATGAGCTTATACTCCCTTCTATTATTCGTTCTCACTGTCATCTGTATATGCGTCATACAGGTCGTCTGTATAATCGTCGTTAGTTTCCTTGGAATCGGATTCTACATTCACAAGCTCATTGTTCTTGAATTCCTGCTCCTGATATCCGTAATTGGAGTAAGACTCTCTGTCATTGTAATGACGGTCGCCTTCCAGCATAGCACGCAGTTCTGTATCACCATAGTCGATGCTCTCTGTCATCTCTACTTCGGTACCATCTTCTCTCTGAACCTGAACATCCAGACCCAGGGACTGCATTTCCTTAAGAAGTACCTTGAAGGATTCCGGAACACCTGGCTCAGGGATATTTTCGCCCTTGATGATAGCCTCGTATGTCTTCACACGGCCAACCACATCATCAGACTTAACAGTCATGATCTCCTGCAGGGTGTAGGAAGCGCCATATGCCTCCAGAGCCCAAACCTCCATCTCTCCGAAACGCTGTCCGCCGAACTGAGCTTTACCACCCAGAGGCTGCTGTGTAACCAGGGAGTAAGGACCGGTAGAACGTGCATGGATCTTATCATCTACCAGATGATGCAGTTTCAGGTAATGCA
>OGIE01003715.1_pt1 | contig 15820 bp, 10 predicted proteins | sample 1571581 | NCBI WGS metagenome assembly OGIE01 (sample SAMEA2582021, study PRJEB24529) | metagenome | biome: Human gut stool | place: China | collected 2011
GCTACCGCGAGGTCGGCTCGCAGGCCATCAGCTACACCACCGGCGTTCCGGCGATGATCGGCGCGGCGATGCTGCTGACCGGCAAGTGGAACAAGCCGGGCGTGTACACGGTCGAGGAGTTTGATCCCGATCCGTACATGGAGGCGCTGAACAAGTGGGGTCTGCCGTGGCAGATTAACGACAAGCCGGTACTGGTGGACTGATATGAAATTTACTGAGCTTCCTACGCCCTGCTACCTGCTCGATGAAAACCGTTTGGTGCAGAATCTGGCCGTCCTGCGGGACGTTGCCAGACGCACCGGCGCGAAGATCCTGCTGGCGCAGAAGGCGTTCTCGATGTTTTCCGTGTACCCGCTGATTCGGGAGTATCTGGCGGGCACAACGGCCTCCGGTCTGTACGAGGCACGGCTCGGTCATGAGGAATTCGGCGGCGAGACCCATGTCTACGCGCCGGCCTACGCGGAGGGCGAGTTCCGCGAGCTTCTGGAGTACGCCGACCACATTGTGTTCAACTCGTTCACGCAGTGGAAGGCCTACGGCAGCCTTGCCCGCGCGGCAGGGAAGAGCTGCGGCCTGCGGCTCAATCCGGAGTGCTCCACGCAGCCGAGCGACCACGCGATGTACGACCCGTGCGGTCCGGATTCGCGCCTCGGCATTACGATAGAGAATTTTCAGCCGGAGCTGCTCGACGGCATTGAGGGCTTCCATTTCCACACGCTCTGCGAGCAGAATTCGGACGATCTGGTGCGGACTGTCGCTGCATTTGAGCAGAATTTCGGCCAGTATATGGACGGCCTGAAATGGATCAACCTCGGCGGCGGCCACCACATCACCCGTGCGGATTACGATGTGGAAACGCTGGTGCACTGCATTGATTATCTGCAGAAAAAGTACAAGGTGCAGGTCTATCTGGAGCCGGGCGAGGCCGTTGTGCTGAATGCGGGCTATCTGGTCGCCACCGTGCTCGAGGTGATGCACAACCATAAGGACATTGCGATCCTGGATACCTCGGCGGCGTGCCACATGCCGGACGTGCTCGAGGTGCCGTTCCGTCCGCCGGTGTACCGCGGCGGCGAGCCGGGCAAAAAGGCGTTCACCTATCTGCTGACCGGCCGCTCCTGCCTCGCAGGCGATGTCATCGGCGAGTATTCGTTCGATGTGGCGCTCGGCGCCGGTGAGCAGGTCGTGTTCGAGGACATGGCGCTCTACACCATGGTCAAGACCAATACGTTTAACGGTATGCCGCTGCCGCTGATCGCCATCCGGCGCGCCGACGGCACGGATGAGGTTGTGCGTATGTTTGGGTATGAGGAGTTTAAGCGGAGACTTTCCTGATGGAGACGAGGAGATCGGCTCGGCTGCCAAAGTATGATTACGGAAAGCAGGGCGTCTATTTTGTGACGCTCTGCACCTATCAACGGCAATGCACGCTGTCAACCGTAGGGCGCGACAAGGTGAATTGCCCGAAGGGCAAGAGAAGGTGCCCTGGGGTACGACCTCGGCGCGCCGTCCCTGCGGTTATCGGTCATCGGTAAAATTGTTGAACATTATATCCGAACGATTCCTGGGGCATATCCATATGTGTCGATTGATTCCTATGTTATCATGCCAAACCATGTTCATATGTTGATTTCGGTTTTGCGTGATGATGGCGCGCCGAGGTCGTCGCGCCCTACGGAATTGGTGCCACGCATAATTGCGGCATTGAAACGGTTTTCCAATCAGGATGCCGGACGCAATTTGTGGCAGCGGTCGTTTTACGACCATATTGTGCGCGATGAAAACGATTATGTGATACGGTATAATTATATTGCCGATAATCCGCGCAGATGGGCAGAGGACGAATATTACAGCAACAGGTAATAAGTTGTAAATCGCCTGACCGTAGGGTGCGCCGACCTCGGCGCACCGCATTCCAGCGAATATCACCGGATTATAGTCCGTGGCATACGCTGTCGTTAATGTATTCCGTTGCTGTGAAATTTGCCCTGCGGTTTACAAACGGTGCGCCGAGTCGGCGCACCCTACCGGATAGCGTGAGCTTGTATTTATCTGTTAGTATATTCGCTGGCATGTATCGTATAGGCAAGTTGCTGTCAACTGCGTCATATCCCTTGACAAACCCGGATTTAACAGCTATAATATTAAAGTTAATACACAAATGCCATGAAAAAGAGGAGTATTTTTCCTTTGCGCGTTTAGAGAGGGTGCGGTCGGTGCAAGCACCTCGGCGGGGAAGAAGAAGGTCGCTTTGGAGCAGAACAGCCGAATTTTCGTTAAGCTGTTCCGTCTAACCCGCGTTACGGGGCAACGAGTGCGCGTCTTTACGCGAATTCAGGTGGTACCACGGAGCATACTTCGTCCTGTTGTCGGGATGAGTATGCTCTTTTTTGTTTGCACAGAAGTATCCCGCATTTATATCGTAAATCAAATTGAAGGAGATAGATCAATGAGCGAACTGCCTAAGACCTACGACCCGAAATCGGTCGAGGACAAGCTGTACAAGTTCTGGGTCGATTCCGGCTTCTTCCACGCCGAGGTCAATCCGGACAAGAAACCGTACACCATCGTTATTCCGCCTCCGAATGTTACCGGCCAGCTGCACATGGGCCACGCATTCGACGAGACCCTGCAGGATATCCTCATCCGCACCAAGCGTATGCAGGGCTACGAGGCGCTGTGGATGCCGGGCACCGATCACGCCGGTATTGCAACCCAGATCAAGGTAGAGGAGAACCTCCGCAAGGAGGAGGGTCTGACCCGTTACGACCTTGGCCGTGAGGAGTTCCTCAAGCGCGTATGGGCGTGGAAGGACAAGTTCGGCAACCGCATCATCAGCCAGCTCAAAAAGCTCGGCTCCTCCTGCGACTGGGAACGCGAGCGCTTCACCATGGACGAGGGCTGCTCCAAGGCTGTCCGCGAGGTTTTTGTAAACCTGTACAACAAGGGCCTCATCTACAAGGGCCACCGCATCATCAACTGGTGCCCGCACTGCGCGACCGCCCTGTCCGACGCCGAGGTTGAGTACGAAACCCAGCCGGGCAAGCTGTGGCACATCCGCTACCCGCTCGCGGACGGCTCGGGTGAGCTGGTGGTTGCGACCACCCGTCCGGAGACCTTCATGGGCGATACCGGCGTTGCCGTCAACCCGAACGACGAGCGCTACAAGCACCTGATCGGCAAGACCTGCATCCTCCCGATCATGAACCGCGAGATTCCGATCTTCGGTGACGAGTACGTTGACATGGAGTTCGGCACCGGCTGCGTCAAGGTTACGCCGTGCCACGACCCGAACGACTTCGAGATGGGTCAGCGCCACAACCTCGAGCAGATTCTCGTGTTCAACGAGGACGCGACCGTCAACGCAAACGGCGGCAAGTACGAGGGCATGGACCGCTACGAGTGCCGCAAGGCGGTTGTAAAGGACCTTGAGGAAGGCGGCTGGCTGGTCAAGATTGAGGACCACGAGCACAACGTAGGCACCTGCTACCGCTGCGGCACCACCGTTGAGCCGATGACCTCGGCACAGTGGTTCGTCAAGATGGCGCCGCTCGCCAAGCCCGCGATGGACGTAGTAAACGAGGGCAAGACCAAGTTCGTGCCCGACCGTTTCTCCAAGACCTACCTGCGCTGGATGGAAAACGTACACGATTGGTGTATCTCCCGTCAGCTGTGGTGGGGTCACCGCATTCCGGCGTTCTACTGTGAGGACTGCGGCGAAATGACCGTCTCCAAGACCGATGTATGCACCTGCCCGAAGTGCGGCGGCACGCATATCCATCAGGAGGAGGACGTACTGGATACCTGGTTCTCGTCCGCTTTGTGGCCGTTCTCCACGCTCGGCTGGCCGGACAAGACCAAGGAGCTTGAGTATTTCTACCCGACCTCTACGCTTGTTACCGGCTACGATATCATCTTCTTCTGGGTTGCCCGCATGATTTTCTCCGGTGTGGAGCACATGGGCGAAACCCCGTTCGAGACGGTTTATATCCACGGTCTGGTGCGCGATGCACAGGGCCGCAAGATGTCCAAGTCGCTCGGCAACGGCATCGACCCGCTCGAGGTCATCGACCAGTACGGCGCGGATGCGCTGCGCTTCACCCTCGCAACGGGCAACAGCCCCGGAAACGATATGCGTTTCTCGGATGAGCGCGTGCAGGCATCCCGCAACTTCTGCAACAAGATCTGGAACGCATCCCGCTTTATCCAGATGAACCTGACCATCGACAAGGACAAGGCAGTCCAGCTGCCCGCAGACCTTACCATCGAGGACAAGTGGATTCTCAGCAAGTTCAACACACTGGTTGCCGATGTTACCCGCAACATCGACCAGTACGAGCTGGGTCTGGCGGCTGCCAAGCTGAACGACTTCATCTGGGAGAACTTCTGCGACTGGTATATCGAGATTGCAAAGACCCGTCTGCAGACCGGCGACGAGAACGTACAGAAGGTGCTGTGCTATGTGCTGAGCGGCGCGATGCAGCTGCTGCACCCGTTCATGCCGTTCATCACCGAGACCATCTGGCAGGCGCTGCCGCATGAGGGTCCGTCCGTTATGGTATCCGCATGGCCGGAGTACAAGGACGAGCTGCACTTTGCCGCTGAGGAGGCACAGATGGAGAGCCTGATGGACGCTGTCCGCGCCATCCGCAACCGCCGTGCCGAGATGAACGTACCGCCCTCCAAGAAGGCCAAGGTGCTCATCCTGACCGAGAAGAAGGACACCTTCTCCGCAGGCGCAGGCTTCTTCCCCAAGCTGGCTTACGCTTCTGAGATTGAACTCATCGACGCGGTTCCGGCGGACGCTGCCAAGATGGCATCCGTAGTCACCGGCGACGCACAGATCTATATGCCGATGGGCGACCTCATCGACTTCGAGGCCGAGCGGGCCCGTCTCGGCAAGGAGAAGAGCAAGGTCGAGGCCGACATCGACTTTGTTATGAAGAAGCTGAACAATCCGAAGTTTGTCGATAAGGCACCCGAGAAGGTTGTTGCAGCCGAGCGCGAAAAGGCTGAAAAGCTGCGCGAGCACCTCGCAAAGCTGGAGGAGTCGATTGCAGCGCTGAATTAAGCTGCATTAAGCTGAACTAAAAGAAAAAAGAGTGGAGTTTCTCCACTCTTTTTTCTTAACATTTTCCCCGAAAACACTTGACTGTAAACCTACTTTATCCCTTATAATGTAATCAATAGAAGGGAAGGTGATCGTATGAACATAGCGGAAGCAGAGCGCAGGACGGGATTATCCCGGGCGAACATCCGGTTTTACGAGAAGGAAGGCTTACTCAAGCCGACACGCGGCGAGAACGGCTACCGCGACTACACCGAGGACAATGTACAGACACTGCGCAAGATCATGCTGCTGCGGCGGCTGCGCCTGAGCGTGCCCGACATCCGCGCCATCGAGAGCGGCGAGAAAGCGCTGCCCGAGGCGGCGGCAGGCCAGCTCGACGTATTGCAGGGGGACATCCGCGAGAGCGAACAGGCGTATGCGATGTGCCGCGCCATCTGCGAGGACAGAGCGGAGTGGAACGGGCTGGATGTAGACCGGTATCAGTCCATCGTGCTGCCCGCAGACGACCCGCGCGAGAAAGACCGCATCCCGCCGACCGGCTGTCCGTGGCGGCGCTACCTTGCCCGCAATGTGGATGCCGGACTGTATGGGCTGCTGTGGTCGATGCTGTCGCAGTGGGTGTTCCGCATCAATCCGGAGAATTTTATCCAGTTCATGGCGAATCTGGCGTGGACGGTCGCGTGCGGGTATGTCGGCTGGCTGCTGACGTTCGTGTTCGAGCCGGTGCTGCTGCATTACTGGGGCACAACGCCCGGCAAGTGGATATTCGGGCTGTCCGTCCGCGATGAGGACGGAGAAAAGCTGTCCATCCGCACCGCATATGCCCGTTTGTGGGGCGTGTTCGGCTACGGCAACTGCTATGCGCTGCCGTTCTTCGACTTGTACTACAATTACAAGTGTTACCGCGCGTGCAAAGAAGAGGAGCTGCCGTGGGATTTGGAGAACGGATGCAGCATCATCGTCCGCGAGCAGGAGGTGCGCTGGTATCGCGTGGCGCTGTACCTGCTGGTGATCGGGCTGCGAACAGCCGCAGGTTACGGCATTGACCTGTACGCCAAGCTGCCGCCCAATCGCGGCGAGCTGACTCTTGCGGAGTATGTGGAGAACTGCAACGACTGCCTGAAATATAATCAGGGCTTGGCGCCGTATGTCCGGCCGGACGGCAGCTGGAATAGCGACGTGGGAATGGGCGGCAGGTATTTCTTCTCGCTGGGCGATTCTGTATCCGATGTGACGGTCGAAACCGATGCGGACGGCTATGTGCAGTCGGTGACGGTGGTTTCGGATTCGCAGAACGGCTCGTGCGGCTATCAGGAGCGCATGACGGTGTATTACGCCTTTGCGGTCGCGTATGCCAAATGGAGCTGGCTGTATGCCGACCACATGAGGGATGACATCATTGACGACGGCTGGGGATACGATGTACCGGATACGAAAAACGTCAAGGAGGCGCATCTCGACGGACTGGATTTCCGGTACGAATATGAATACAGCAATACAGATACCGTAAACGTGTATCTCAATCAGCCGATGCCGTATCATTCGGTGCTGACGATTGAGAAAGAGTGAATGAGTTATCGTAGGGCGGGGTGAGGGTGCCCCGCCCTGCGGACATTTATCAATTAAATCCGTGGAATCGAATATTACACAGGAGGTAAGCCATTACGGGCGCAGCGCGACCGGAGCCTGCGCAAGGATAGCGCCATTCTCCATTCTCAATTTTCAATTTTCCATTACTCCTGCCTCCTGACTTCTGCCTTTACAAAAGGCTTTCTTATTTGCCCAAAGTGTGCTATACTAATCTCACAAAACCATATAGATAGAGGAATAGCCAATGAAAGGAATCATTCTTGCCGCCGGTAAGGGCTCGCGCCTGTACCCGATGACACGTCCGGTATGCAAACCGCTGCTGCCGGTATACGATAAACCGATGATCTACTATCCGCTGGCTGCGCTCCTGCAGGCCGGTATCCGCGATATTCTCATCATCATCCCGCCCGGAGAGGAAGGCCCGTTCTACCGTCTGCTCGGTTCCGGCGGCCGCTTCGGCGTCAACATCACCTATGAGGTGCAGGAGGTTGCACGCGGCATCGCGGACGCGCTGCTCATCGGCTCCCAGTTCATCGGGGATGACTCGGTTTGCCTTGTTCTGGGCGATAATATCTTCTATTCCCCCAATTTCCAGGACTATCTGGACCGTGCCGTGCAGATGCAATCCGGCGCCTGCGTATTCGGCTACTATGTCGATGACCCGCGTGCGTTCGGCGTTGTGGAGTTTGATGGTCAGGGCCGTGCTATTTCCATCGAGGAGAAGCCGCGCTATCCGAAGTCTAACTATATCATTCCGGGTCTGTATTTTTACGATAACTCGGTTATGGAGATTGCCCGCGGACTCAAGCCCTCGGCAAGAGGCGAGCTGGAGATTACGGATGTCAATATCGAGTACATGAAGCGCGGTCAGCTGCACGTTGAAAAGCTCGACCGGGATTTCGTCTGGCTAGATGCCGGTACCGCTGTGAATCTGCTCGAATCCGCACAGGTTGTCCGCCGCGTGCAGGATGAGAGCGGCCGCTACATTGCCTGTCTGGAGGAGATTGCGTACGCACGCGGCTATATCAGCCGTCAGACGCTGCTCCGTCACGCCGCCGACCTCAGCAAAACGCTGTACGGCCGCTACTTAGAGTGCCTCTAAAGGAGAATCGCAAATGCCTGTTTATACCGAAACCAAAACCTACAAAACCAAGGCCCACATGGGCATGATTGACGTTACCGATGACTTCCGCGCAGCGGTGCAGAACGCCTGCCGCAAGACCGGCATGAAGTCCGGCACGATTACCGGCTTTACCACCGGCGGCGTTGCCGGTCTGACCACGCTTGAGTTTGAGCCGGGCATGGTCTACCATGACCTCAAGGCGGCGATGGACGTCTTTTCGCCCTACCGCGATGAGACCGGTGCGGTCATTCATTACCACCACCACGATACCTGGCACGATGATAACGGCTCGTCGCACATCAAGGCGGCGCTGCTCAGTCCGTTTATCGTTATCCCGTTCGTGAATGGCGAGATCACCATCGGTCCGTGGCAGAATCTGACCCTTGTGGAGTGCGATACCCGCAACCGCGTGCGGGATATTGTCTTTCAGGTGATGGGAGAATAATACAAATTGAGAATGGAAAGTGGAGAATGGGAAATGTGTTCCGTTCTCCATTTTTTTGTGCAAAAAAATAAAAAAACGCCTGTAAAGGCGGTTGATTGACAGATTTCTGCAGGATATGCTATACTATAAGCGGATGTTGTTCCATTAGCGGTCAGATCTTCTTTCTTTCCTCGGTTCGGGGAGGAAAGGAGGTGGTGCGGATGCAGAAAAAGGCAGTACAGCTGTTGGTATGTGCAGTGATTTTGCTGTACATTTTCTGTATAAAAGCACGATGACCGCTCGGAGTAGGGCCCGAACGGTCATCTTAGTTTAACTATGATACGGAAAGGTCTGATTGCTTAGCAACATCCCTTGGGTATATTATACCCGCAGAACCTCGGTCTTGTCAAGCGACAGGACCGGGGTTTTGTTGCGTCACGGCTCTCAAACGCGCCGCGCAGTCAGAAAGATTAGCGTCCGCTAACTAAATAACTTTTCTTTTTTCTATAAATGTGGTATAATATAAGCGTTCGAAAAATTTGAGTACGGTTCGGGAATCCCTGTGCCGTGCATAGAAATGGAGCGACAAAGCATGACTAAAATTGATATTATTTCCGGTTTTCTGGGTGCCGGCAAGACGACCCTCATCAAGCGTCTGCTGGCCGATGCGCTCAAGGGTGAGCAGGTTGTTCTGATCGAGAACGAGTTCGGTGAGATCGGCATTGACGGCGGTTTCCTCAAGGATGCCGGCATTGTTGTAAACGAGATGAACGCAGGCTGCATCTGCTGCTCGCTGGTTGGCGACTTCGGCAAGGCGCTGCACGATGTTGTGGACCAGTACCATCCGGACCGCATCCTGATCGAGCCGTCCGGCGTCGGCAAGCTGTCGGATGTTATCGCTGCGGTACAGAACGCGCACCTCGAGGTTCAGCTGAACAGCTTTGTAACCGTTGTTGACGCGCTCAAGGCTAAGATGTATCTCAAGAACTTCGGTGAGTTTTTCGAGAATCAGGTAGCGCATGCCGGTGCCATCCTGCTGTCCCGCACGGCTGAGTGCCCGGAGAAGCGCCTCGACGAGACCGTTGCCATGCTGCGCGGCCTGAATGAGCACGCCCGCATCGTCACCACCCCGTGGAAGGACCTGACCGGCGAGCAGCTGCTCTCCACCATGGAAGGCAGCCGCGACCTCGTTGCGGAGGTTCTCGAGGAGATCGCGCACGAGCCGCACCACGAGCATCATCATCACCACCATGACCACGAGCATGATGAGCACGAACATGAGCATGAGCACGACCACGAGCATGACCATGAGGAGCACGAGCATCATCACGAGCATGACGAGCACTGCACCTGCGGCTGCCACGATCACGACCATGAGCATGAGCATGAGCACGAGCATGAGCATCACCACGATCATGACCACGAGCACCATCATCACGACCACGACGGTCACTGCTGCTGCGGTCACGACCACGATCACGATGCTGACGAAGTATTCACCTCCTGGGGCAAGGAAACGACTCACAAGTACACCGAGGCAGAGCTTAACGCGGCTCTTACCGCGCTCGGCGATGTTACGCTCGGCACCGTACTGCGTGCAAAGGGCATCGTTCCGTGTGCAGACGGCGGCGAGTGGCTGCACTTTGACTACGTTCCGGGCGCACCCGAAATCCGCCGCGGCGCTGCCGATTACACCGGCCGTCTGTGCGTCATCGGCTCCGAGCTGGATGAGGAGCGCATCGCTGCTCTGTTCGGCGTAAACGAAAAGTGAGGTAACCAGATATGGCTAACGAACCCATTCCGGTATACGTCTTTACCGGCTTTCTGGAGAGCGGCAAGACCAAGTTCATTCAGGACATTCTCGCGGACCCGAACTTTACCGAGAACGAGCGCACGGTGCTGCTGCTGTGCGAAGAAGGCATCGAGGAGTACGACGAGAAGTGGCTGCTGCACTACGGCACCGCGCTTGTGCCCATCGAGTCCGAGGACCGTCTGACGCCGAATATCCTCAAGCGCGTGGAGCAGAAATACCAGCCGGACCGCATTCTTGTTGAGTACAACGGCATGTGGAAGCTGGAAAAGCTGATGCAGGCATTTCCTGCCCGCTGGGAGCTGTACCAGATCGTCACCACGGTCGATGCGACCACGTTTGAACTGTATTCCAACAACATCGGCCCGATGATGTTCGAGCATATCACCACTGCGGATCTGGTTGTGTTCAACCGCTGCACGGATGAGCTGAAGGACATGCTGTACAAGAAGAACATCAAGGCGATGAACCCGCGTGCGGCAATCTATCTGGATGACGTGAACGGCAATTCCGAGGACTACGCCCGCAATATGCCGCTGCCGTTTGACGTGGATGCGGATATCATCGACATCCAGCCGGAGGACTACGGTCTCTGGTACATCGACGCCACCAGCGAACCCGAGAAGTACGACGGCAAGACCGTCCGCTTTCTTGCCCAGGCCTACGTCGGCAAGGATGTGCCCGCCGGCAGCTTCGTGCCCGGCCGTTTCGGCATGGTCTGCTGCGCGGATGACGTCACCTTCCTCGGCTTCCTCTGCCGCTATCCCGACCGCGATCAGCTGCATAACCGCGACTGGGTCAAGGTAACGGCGTCCATCACCGTCGAGGAGCTGCCGCAGTACCGCGGTCCCGGTCCGGTGCTGCATGCCATCACGGTAGAACCCGCCGAAAAGGCGAAGGAAGATATCGTTTACTTTAACTGAATCTTCTCCATGCAAAATAAAAAGAGACGAGCCTGCCTGGCTCGTCTCTTTTCTGTATAAAAGCGCACTGACCGCTCGATTAGGCCTCGAACGGTCAGTGACTTAGTTCACTAACTTGTTATAGGGTCTGACTGCCTGAACAGCATCCCTTGGGGATAGTATACCCGAGCAGCCCCGGTTTTGTCAAGTACGGCAAAGCCGGGGTTTTGCTTTGCATGCAGCGATTACTGTCTGCTGATTGCTGATTTCTAATTAGAAAAGTGTGTCCCCCGTCACACAGCAGTGACGGGGGACAGGGACAAAAGGGGGGATACAGACGATTCATAAACTCCATGAACGTCTTTTGAAAGATCGGTGACGGCTTGAGGGATTAGCCGATGCCACCGTACATAACGCCGAGGATCAGTGCAAGAACTGCACAGATAACGTATACCCACTTGCCGAGCGGGAAGAACCAGCCGCCGATCGGCTTCTTAGCGCCTTCGTTAACAGCAGCAATTGCCTTTTCCTTGCCCAGTACCCAGAAGAACATAACGCCGGCCAGAGCAGCGCCGAGCGGGCAGATGTAAATGGAAACAACGTCCATCCACTGAGAGGTCCACGGCTGGATTGCGATGGAAACGACCAGACCGATTACACCGATGGTGCCAACGGCTGCTGCACGCTTAAACTTGAACTGCTCCTGCAGGAAAGCGATCGGTGCTTCGTACAGGTTTACGATGGAGGATACGCCTGCGAACAGTACGCAGATGTAGAAGATCGCGCCGATGATACGGCCGGCAGGCATTGCGTTGAATACGTTTACGAGGTAAACGAACATCAGGCCGGGGCCGCCCTTTACGTCGTTGATGCCTTCGCCCAGAACAACTGCCATTGCCGGAATGATAACGACTGCTGCCAGCAGAGCTGCGATGGTATCAAATACTGCAACGTTGCGTGCGGAGGACGGGATATCCTCGCTCTTGGACAGGTAGGAACCGTAGATTACCGAGCCGTTGCCTGCAACGGACAGGGAGAAGAACGCCTGACCGAATGCAAATACCCACAGGTCGGGCTTAGCCAGACCAGCCGGATTCAGGGTCAGAATGTACTTATAGCCTGCGGATGCGCCGGGCAGAGTGCCGATGTAGATTGCCAGTACGAGGAACAGACCGAACAGAACCGGCATCATGATCTTGTTTGCCTTCTCAATGCCGCCTGCAACGCCCATTACCATGATGGCAAGGGAAACTACCAGTGCAACGATCTGCCATACGCCGTTGCCGATGCCGAAGAAGCCAGCCGACGCCATTGCCTTGAGGGCTTCGGGAAGGGTCTCAGCCTCCGGTGCGGTCATACCGAACGTACCGCCGATAGCGCCCATGTCCGTGCCGAGACTGAACAGGCTGCCGGAGAGGGACATGAAGGTGTACTTGAAGATCCAGCCGAGAACGACCGTGTAGCCGATTGCCAGCATCAATGCACCGATGATCGGGATTGCGCCGATCGCCTTACCGGATTTATCACTGCCGGTGCGCTCCTTGGTACACATACCGAACGCACCAACCGGACCTGCGGCTGCACGGCGGCCGAGAGCGAACTCTTCGATAACGCCGGTACTGCCGATCAAAATTACAAAGATAAAATAGGGAAGCAGGAAGGTCATGCCGCCGTACTTCTGCACCATGATCGGGAAACGCCAGATGTTGCCCATACCAACCGCAGAACCGATACATGCCAGAATGAATCCCCACTTACTCTGGAAACCATCTCTCTGTTCTAAGTTTTTAGGCTCTTTACTCATTATCTTACACCCCTTTAATGTGTAAATGGATAGAAAAAAGGCGTTCTCTTTGCCGCAGAAACTGTTTAGTTTTCTGGCAAAAAGAACGCCTTTGTTCTTTGCTTTCCTGTGCACTTTCCACGCGGCACAGGTTACGCCCTGATTATCAAGTTATAAAAAGGTCAGGAGAAATTCCTGTTATGCAATGCCGCAGCGCCTTTGCTGCAGCATTGGCGGAAATACCGCACAATTTATGCAATTATGCGGTATCGCCTTTGACGAAAGGATGGAACAGGGGATTATTTCTCTTCGTTAGCGTACGGCTCCAGGAATGCATGGAAGTGACGCATCGGCAGATTGTGACCCCAAACAATACGCATGTTCGGAATGTTCTCACGATCCTCGTACAGAGCCTTAACAGCTGCGATTACATAGTCCAGATGCTCCTTGGTCAGACGGCTGCGGTCGATTGCGAAGCGAACTACGTTACATACTTCAGCCTGCTGCTCCGGGGTCTTCAGGTCATACTCCATGGAGTAGTCGCCCAGCTCGGATACACGGATGCCGTAGCGGCGGATCAGCTCAAGGCTGAAGCCCTCACCAGCGAAGGTGTCGTGGCCGCGCTTGCCGTCGAAGAACTCATCCATGTTGATGTATACAGCGTGGCCGCCTGCCGGCAGTACAACGCCCTTAACGCCAGCGTCGTAGAAGCCTTCTGCCAGGTAGTTACACTGAGCAACACGCTCGTTCATGTAGTTAAAGTCGCAGGACTCGTACAGGCCAACTGCCAGAGCCATGATGTCACGGCCGGACATGCCGCCGTAGGAATCGTTGCCGTAGCAGGAGATCTGCTTAACCTTCAGCAGAACGCCAACGTCGGTCTTAACGGTGCCGTCTTCGTTGAAGTCGGAGAAGTTCTTCCAGAACAGGCCCTTATCGCGGAATGCCAGCATGCCGCCCATGTTAGCGTGGCCGTCCTTCTTAGCGGACATGGTGAATGCATCGCAGTAAGAGAACATCTCGGTAGCGATCTCAGCGATGGACTTGTCAGCGTAGCCTTCCTCATTCATCTTGATGAAGTAAGCGTTCTCAGCCCAGCGAGCGGTATCGAATACCAGCGGGATGTTGTACTTATGCGCAACGCGGTTGATTTCCTTCAGGTTGCCCATGGAAACGGCCTGGCCGCAAACCGGGTTGTTGGTGATGCAGGTGAAGATCAGCGGAACGTTCTCCGGACCAACAGAGGTGATCAGCTGCTCGAGCTTCTCGATATCCATGTTGCCCTTGAACGGGTTCTTCTCGTAACGGCCGCCTTCCGGTACTTCCCACAGCAGGGTCTTGTTGTACAGGTTACGCGGAATGGAACCCATCTGCTTGATGTTGCCTTCGGTGGTGTCGAAGTGACCATTCGACGGAATAGTGAACTTCTTGCCCGGGTGACGCTTAGCAAGGATGTTGCGAACGATTTCCATCAGAACGGACTCAGCTGCACGGCCCTGCTGGATGATAAATGCGTTCGGGCGCTCCATCTGAGCTGCGCCGCCATTGAACAGGCCGCCTTCGTACTCGCACAGATAAACTTCGTCCATCATCTTCTCAACGTCGCGGCAATCGGTGCGAACGAGGTCGATGATCTTCTTCCAGTTCTTCTCGCCGCCGCGCTCGAAGATGTCGCGGAAGGTGTCGAGCAGAACGTAATAACCGGTGTTACGGCCGTAAGCCTCGTCGCCGAGGAACAGGCTTGCCCACTGATGATTGGTCATTGCAGTGGTACCGGAGTCGGACAGCATATCGACGGTCAGCATGCCGGACGGGAATGCGAACTCGTTGTAATGAGTAGCCTGAAGAGCGCGCTCACGCTGCTCAACGGTTACTTCCGGAAGATCACGGACTGCGTAAGTGAAATGATGCGGTGCGGGTACGTTCAGCGGATACTGCTTGCTCATAATAAATTACCTCCAGTTGTGTGTTTTGGAGGTACCCCGGTTGTCAAAGCCGAATTTTCCGGTTCCGGCTTTGCTTAGCGGACAGCACCTTTCTTTTTTGCTGTTTTCTTTTCTTTTTGGTTTGCCTTACGGCAGGAGAGCGGTTACCTCAATCTCGACGAGAGCGTCCTTGGGAAGTCTTGCAACCTCCACAGCGGAACGTGCCGGGTAGCTGCCTTCACCGAAGAAGGTGGCGTAAACCTCGTTCATCGCGCCGAAATTGTTCATGTCGCTCAGGAAGACGGTAGTCTTGATCACCTGATCCATACCGGTTCCTGCCTCAGCAAGGATTGCCTTTACATTGGTGAGCGACTGCTTGGTCTGTGCTGCGATCCCTTCCGGAAAAGCACCGGTTGCGGGATCGATCGGAAGCTGACCCGAAGTAAATACGATACCGTTTGCTGCAATTGCCTGTGCATACGGGCCGATGGCTGCGGGTGCGTGTTCCGAACAGATAACCTTTTTCATTTCCTGCTCAGCCTCCTTTCGTCCTTTCGTGAGATAAATTTATCACTTTTAAAATTCTTTGTCAAGATGTATTTGTGCAATTTGGATGAATGAATAAAAAAATCTCGCGTATTTATCAATATTATCAATAACTATTGTGAAAAATGATAATTTTGAACAGACTTTTTGTACAAAAATACTGCGTAAAATATTTACTTTTTTCACCTCGCACTTAGAAAAGTTTATTATTTTACAGAACATGGCAATTAAAGTGCGAATTTATAAAAAATTTTTGTTATCCTACTAAAACAATGCGATGAAGAATTCACGGAGAATCGCAGGGAGAGCGGCATTGCCGCGGAAAGTGATAAAAATTCCGACACCGGAAAGCTGGGGCAGGGAAAAGACATCCCGCGTTTGCACTTCAAATAAAAGCCTGCGTATGCTATAATAAATTGGATTACATTTCACAGGGAGGTGCACCGCATGCCGGACGAAAAACTCACCGCCTACCGCGGCGGCAAAGCGCTTCGCCGCGGCTGGACAACCGGCTCGTGCGCGGCGGCGGCCTCGCAGGCGGCGGCTGTGCTGCTGCTGACCGGAATCGCGCCGCCGGAGATTCATCTGCACACGCCGGGCGGCATCACCTTCCGCCTGCCGGTCGAGAACGCGCACAGGAGCGGGA
>OGIE01003721.1_pt1 | contig 15774 bp, 13 predicted proteins | sample 1571581 | NCBI WGS metagenome assembly OGIE01 (sample SAMEA2582021, study PRJEB24529) | metagenome | biome: Human gut stool | place: China | collected 2011
GGCCTTTTCCGGCATACAAGACATTGCTTTCGACCTTCCTATGGAAAATTGTGTATTGACTCTCCAAACGAATGCCGAAAGCAATGTCTTGTATGCCGGAAAAGGCCGGCAATTGTTAGAAAGGATCGGCCGTGAAGGCATGAACGATCTTTTTGCCGACAATATCAAGACATACATTTCAGAATGTACATGCGAAGTCCGGAGGATGAACAGCCTCCGTAAACCCTTTACAACGAAGCTGACCGAATTGCAGAAGCAATTTGTCGCCCTCGAAAAAGGAATCGACCCGGCAGAAAAAGGCAGTCCGGCTTACGAGGCTTCACGCATGCTGCTCTCTTACCTGAAGCGGCAGATGGATGCAGCCGATGCCCGTGCCCTGCAACTCCAGAAGAACCGTGAACGTACCGGAAAACGCATTGCGGGGCGTGACGATCTTTCCGAAGAAGAAAAGGAACAAGCCCTGCTGAAAGCCGATTCACGATTACTGACGAAACAGGCCACACTCCGGCTGGATGCAGTAGAGACCGACCTTATCCCTGTCGTTACCGAGCCGGAAGGCTACATCGACCTGCTGCGTTTCTGGTGGCAGGAGTTGGGGCGCAACCTGCCGGACGGCGATCTGGAACGTATTTTCCGCCCGATGCTGTCGTATGCGAAGAAGCAGGCACGCAAAGGTGTGAAGGTAGACAGCGTTTACGTTTCTTACCTGCCGGAACCGAAAATCGGGAAAGTGGCCTGATTTCTGACTATTTACAAGACTGGATACTATTTTTTCTTTATAAAACAACTTGTCGGCGGAACGAATAACCTGAAGATATTCCGACGGCAAAATAAACAAACATGAATAAAAATTTAACAACCTTTTCTCTGATTTCCCTGAAAGACGGGAAATTCAAAGCCCGCTATGAAGTTTTTACGGAAAGTACGGGTGACAACCGTGTGATCACGTATGAAAATACGGATCCTGTGCACAATGATCAGATCGAAGCCATGCAACGACTGGCGTATCATATGGTTAATTTTGTAGAAGTGGCGGCAAACAGCGACAGCCTGCTCATCACCGGTTTCCAACGTCAGAACTGCGGCAACACGCAATTGCTGACCATCTATGCCCGCATGGAAAACCATCTGCACGAGCTTTGCGGCAATATCGTCAGCCGTTTTTACATCGGGCGCGACGAATACCCTTCGATCGATCTGCTGCTGGAAGACCTTTCTGCCTGCGAACGTGAAGCATTGGCTTATATCGAAACGGGCAAACGTCTGGATCACGATACATTCATCCGTTTGGACGAGAGCGATTTATCCCTGTTCAATTCTGCCGCCTGATGAAGAAATACACCCTCACCATCGGTTGCCTCCTGGGAGACCAGGCGGCAGCCTGCCTGATGAAACTCATCGCTGGCGAAAAAGGTTCGCGTAACTACACGTTTGCATCGGGCCTCGAATTTGGCTATTATTACGAGCCGCGTTTCCGTCAGTGGATCGCGTTCGACAACCGGCACAATACCTGCCTGGTCGAGCTTTGCAAGACCGACAGAGACGCTGAAGCATTCCTCTATGACGGAGACGTATTCGCCGCTTAGCGAGCTGATCCGTAAACATACGGGCGAGGAAGTGGTGGCTGAATACCGTTTCCATCCTTCGCGGGACTGGCGGTTCGACTTCGCCATCCCTTCCCGCCGCGTGGCTGTCGAGGTGGAAGGCGGCGCCTTCAATGGGGGTCGCCATATCCGCCCCGAAGGCTACCTGCGGGACATGGAGAAATACAATGAGGCGGCAGTCTGTGGCTGGTGCGTGATACGCGTGCTACCGTCGGAACTGCTGACGTTTAAAACTGTGAGATTAATTATAAGAGCTATAAATTCAAAATAAAACATGTCAAGACCAACAAGAAAGGGATTAGATTATTTTCCTTTAGACACAACGATCCTTAACGATATAAAAGTGCGGCGAATGAAAAGACAATTCGGCGCGGACGCTTTTTTGCTTTATATTTCGCTTTTGTGCGATATCTATTCGAACGGATATTATATCGAAGCGACCGACGATTATCTGTTCGACCAGGGCGAAAAATTAGGCATTCCTGAAAATAAGGTGCTGCAAATTGTGCTGGCTTGTGTTAAAATGGGTCTGTTCAGTAACGAAATCTTTATGGAACACCGGATTTTGACCTCTAAAAGCATTCAAGAGCGATTTTCTTTAGCAACCAAGAAGCGTGTTGGTAATCAGATCGTTGAATATAGTCTCGATTTTGTTTCCGCTCCCGAAACCCCGGTTTCAGTGTCGGAAACTCCCTCAAAACAGGGTCTAAGTACACAAAGTAAAGTAAAGGAAAGTAAAGTAAATTTACAACAACAACAGCAACAACGCGCGTGCGAGGAACCGGAGAAAGAACCGCAAAACCTGGATGAAGAACGCGAACAATGGAAAGATGCTTTGCTGGCAGACGAAGACTGGCGGGCAACGATCGTCCGCTATGCCGGAAAAGGTATAGCTGTCCTGCAATACACACGTGAGGCAATGGCTGTATTCGATGATTTCCTGCGTCTGAAGTTCAGTCTGGACACGATCCGGACAAAAAAAGACTACAGCCAGAGTTTCATCGGCTGGTGGCGATACCATAATTTCAATCTGAAACTGGAAGAACTTTCCGGCGGCGTGCCGCCAGAGCACACAAATCCGCCTGTAATATATTCTTCCGGAAAATCCGGCCGTCCTTCAAGAATCCAGGAACTGATTGAAACCGGGCAGCGTGCAACCGAAATAGCAATGAAAATCTGTAATTCGCAAGCCGTATGAGTTTAGACGACAGATTACGGCTTGCCGTTGGAGAACGCCGGATATCGACGTACCGGCTACAGGAAATTCTTCCTCATGTGAACCGTATTCTCTTGCAGACATACGCCCTGGTTGGTTTCAAACCTCCCTGTGAACATGACCTGGGACTCCTGATAGCCAAAGTCGCCACTGACCTGCAAGAGTCTTATCCTTCCCTGACTTTGCAGGAAGCGGAACTCAGCTTCGAACTGGGTGCAAAAGGCGAGTACGGCGACTTTATGGGTTTGAACCTGCGTACTATTACCCGCTGGCTGAAATCGTATCAAACGAGCGAACTGCGTTATCAGGCGGTCGTGGAACGCGAACAGAAAGGGCAGGCAGCTCTCCCGGCGGTCTCCGAGGCTTACAGGGAGGAACGCGAACAAGTGTTCCTACACCGGGTGTTTGAACAGTATCGGGCAGGTTGTCCGATAGAACGGCTTTATCCGGCACGGGTGTATCTCTCCCTGCAGGCACGGGGAATTATTCGTGACAGTCCGGAGACGAAACGGGCTGCCATGCGGCAAGCGGCCGGTTATAGGCCTGCCGGGAATATGGTCGTAAATGAAGATATGCGGCTGGCGATGATAAAACAACAAGCGATGACAATTCTTTTGAAACTTTTTTTTGATAAGGAGATTGAGGAAGGGGGAAATTAGAATTGATATGATTCGGAACAGGAATATAAAAAAAACGGGACTGCTATCTTTCCCAAGATACAATCCCGCTCCAAATCTAGAATAAATAATAGAGAAGGTTTACGGTTTCAATAAGAATAATGCAAACTCAAAAAAAAATTATCATCTTCTGTTTGGGAATCAGTGAAAAACTCTACTTTATTTTCCCGTGCCAGCCAGCCGACAGCGGCATATAAGTCCATATCCGAAAGGCCGGTAGCCCTTTTCAATTCAGAAAAACTCCAGCGTTGCCGTATACGAACTCCATCCATTGTCCTCCAAACTATACCGGCATTTGTACCTATAACAGCTTGATTCATCATTTTCTGTTCTTAGATAGATGTTACTTTTCTCTTCCACCACCCAGTGCATGATAAAGGTTTACCACACTCTGTATCTCAGAAAAACGGTTAGCCGTTTGCGACAGTTGCGCACTCAGTAAAGACTGGCGGGCGGTCAGGACTTCCAGATAAGTAGAAGTACCGTGCTCCATCAGCAGAGAGGTGCTTTTCAACGCCTTTTCCAGCGAAACGATCTGCTTGTCGAACAAGATCGTTTTCTCCCGGCTTGTCTGATAAGCAACCAACGCATCGTTCACTTCGCTTCCGGCATTCAGTAAAGTCTGCTGAAAAGCCAGGCTGGCTTCTTCCTGTTGTGCCTGCGCGATGCGGTATTGGGCAATGACCTGTCCACGGTTGAACAAAGGCTGTGTCAGCGAGCCGACTGCCGAAGCCAGAAACTTACCCGGATTGACAATCATCGCCCCGGCCGAGTTGGTCCAACCCGCACTCCCGCTCAGCACTACGGAAGGATAAAAAGAGGCACGGGCCTGATTGGTTCCATAGAACGCTGCTTCCAGTGAACGCTCTGCCGAACGGACGTCAGGACGGTTGGATAACATCTGAACAGGAACACCTACCGACAAGTCCTCCGGAAACTGTTGCTCATCCAATGTACCCCGTTCAAAATAACGGGGCGTCTCGGCTAACAGCAAAGCCAGACTGTTCTCCACCTGATTGATCTGCTCTTTCAGATCGAGGGCGGATGCCTGTACCTGATAATAAGTAGCTTCCATCTGTGATACGGCCGCCTCATCAGCCATGCCCGCATTCATCAGGGCACGGGTAGAAGAAACCGTTTCACGCCATGCCTCCTCCGTCTCACGTGTGATGGCAAGCTGTTCGTCCAGCATCAACAGCGTATAATAGGAATTGGCGATTCCGGCTACCAGCTGGGTCCGCACGGCCTGCCGGTAATCCTCGCTTTGTGCGTAAACCGCTTTTGCCTGCAGTTTAGCGTTGTGCATACGCCCGAATATATCGAGTTCCCAACTGGCAGTGACAGGCAGCGAATAAGTCTGTGTCGCCTTGCGGGCATCAAAACTGCTCACGGTCCCTTGCGGAGACAAGGCAAAGGAAGGCAGGAACGCCAGACGGGCGGACATCAAAGCCGCTTCAGCCTCCTTCACACGGAGTTGTGCCGACTGATAGTCAGTATTGTTCTGCAATCCCTGTTCGATAAGGGCCTGCAACTTCGGATCGGAGAAAAGCTCATGCCAGTCTCTGTCACCTATTCCGGCAGTGTCGGCCGTCTCTATCCCTTCTCCGTACAAATTGTCGGGTACGGCCGTTTCCGGTTTATATTTACTGTATATACCACAACTGCTCAACAGAACAGTAACTGCGGATAACAGGATTATCTTCTTCATATTTTATTATTTTAGTTGTTTATATCAGACGTGCCACGCTCCGCATTACTTCTCTCCTGCTCCAGGGCCACCTGCACATCGGCTTCTTCTTCCATCGGCTTACGGATCTTCTCCTGTAAAAACTCGAAGATAATATAGAACACCGGAACTACGAATAACAACGCCAGCGTTCCAACTGCCATACCACCGACAACACCTGTTCCCAACGAGCTGTTACCGTTGGCACCGGCACCGGAGGAGAACATCAACGGAAGCATACCGAAGATCATCGTAAGCACCGTCATCAGGATCGGACGCAGACGGACCTGGGCGGCAGAATAAGCCGACTCGACGATACCCATTCCTTTACGGCGGCGCTCTATCGCATATTCCGTGATCAGAATGGCCGTCTTCGCCAGCAAACCGATCAACATGATCACCCCTGTCTGCAGGTAAATATTATTCTCCAGTCCGAATATCTTAGCAAACAGGAAACTACCCATCAAACCGAACGGCACGGAGAGGATAACGGCGAACGGCACCAGGAAGCTCTCATATAAACAAGCCAGGATCAGATAAATAAGCAAAATACAAACCACATAGATAAACAGCGTTTTCGCACCACCGCTATTCGATTCTTCACGGGCCATACCACCATATTCATAACCATATCCCGTAGGCAGTGTCTGGGCTGCCACCTCTTCAATGACCTTCTGCACCTCACCGGAAGAATAACCTTCAGCCGGATTCACATTTGCCGTGATAGCGCTGTACAGGTTGAAACGGTTGGATACTTCCGGACCAAGCACCTTATTCAATGTCACAAACTGGCTTATCGGCGCCATTTCCGTTCCGTTGCGAACAAACATATTATTCAGCGACTGTTCGTCCAGACGATATTCAGGGGAAGCCTGCATCATGACACGGTACACTTTTCCAAACTGATTGTAATTGGAAATATATGCACCACCGCAATAACTGCCCAGGGCATCGAGTATGGTAGCCGGTGAAATACCTGCACGCTTACATTTGGCCGCATCGATATCGACCGACACCTGCGGGAAGTTCATCGCATAAGAGGTATATGCCATCGCAACTTCCGGACGCTGATTCAAAGCTCCCAGGAACTGCATAGTCGAGTTGTAGAAAGCCGTCATGTCGCCACCGGTCTTGTCCTGCAGGTTCAACTCGATGGAGTTACCCATACCATAACCGGGGATCATTGCCGGTTGGAAACTGAATATCTGTGCTTCCTTTATCGCATAGAACTGGGCATTCAGGCGGCCAACCACGGCATCCGACGAATGCTCTTCCCCTTTTCGTTCGCTCCAGTCTTTTAAACGGATAACGATCGTACCGTAAGAGGTTCCTTGTCCGGACATAAGTCCGTATCCTGCTACCTTTGCATAATGTTCTATTTCAGGTGTATTTTTCAATATATCCTCCAGTTTGTCCATGACCTTTGTCGTTTCACCTAACGTACTACCCGGTGAAGTGCTGACATTTACCATGATCACACCCTGGTCTTCCTGCGGAACGAGTCCTGTCTTGGTACTCGACATCAGAAATGCCAGCAAAACAATAGCTGCTGCGGTCAGCGTCCATACCATCCAGCGGTGATGGATAAAGAACATGACACCTTTCTTATATTTGCCCAATACGGCGTTGAATGAAGCGTTATAGGCTGCACGAACTCGTCCGTTAAGACTTTTCGCACTCTTATTTCCATCCGAAGGACGCATAAGTATGGCACAAAGAGCCGGACACAGCGTCAAGGCTGAAATCATGGAAAGACCGACTGAAGTCGCCATCGTAATACCGAACTGCGTATAAAAAATACCGGATGTTCCTCCCATGAATGTCACAGGGATAAATACTGCCATAAACACGCAGGTACAGGAAACGATAGCCATCGTTACATCTCCCATCGCATCTTTAGTAGCAAGATAGGAGGATTTATATCCGGCATCGAACTTCGACTGCACCGCCTCCACCACCACGATCGCATCATCCACAACGGTTCCGATCGCAAGCACAAGAGCAAATAAGGTCAGGATGTTGATACTGAATCCGGCAATCATCAGGCAAGCAAATGTTCCGACCAGCGAGACTATAATAGATATGGAAGGAATCAGCGTACTCTTAAAATCCTGCAGGAAGAAATAAACCACGAGGATTACCAGTAAGATGGCAATGACCAACGTTTCCACCACATTATGGATAGATGCGAACAGGAAGTCGTTCGAACTCATCATCGTCACAAACTCCGTTCCTTTCGGAAGATCCTTTTCCATTATATTCATCTGAGCAGTGATCTTCTCATTCACAGCCGTTGCATTGGAACCTGCTACCTGGAATACCATGAACATAACGGCAGGTTTACCGTCCATCTCACTCTTGAAACTATAGGTAAGTGTACCCAGTTCCACGTTAGCCACATCTTTCAGACGGAGCACCGAACCGTCGCTCTGCGAACGGACAACCGTGTTCCTGAATTCATCCACACTCTTCAAACGTCCGCGATACTTCATCGTGAACTGGAAAACATTCATCGAGTTCTCGCCCAACGAACCTGTCGGCGCTTCGATATTTTGTTCACCGAGCACGGCTGTTACATCCGATGGAACCAACCCGTATTGGGCCATCAATTCCGGTTTCAGCCAGATACGCATACTATAGGTATCGCCCAACTCCATGACGTCGCCCACGCCTTCTATACGTTTGATTTGAGGGATCACATTGATGTCCAGATAATTGGCAAGGAATGTCTGGTCATAATTACCATCCGTACAGACAAACGAGTTGATCTGCAGGAAACTGGTTTGACGCTTCTGGGTAGTCACACCGATCTTGGTCACTTCGGCTGGTAACAATCCCTGTGCTTTGGATACACGGTTCTGTACATTGACCGCCGCCATATCCGGGTCCGTTCCCTGCTTGAAATAAACCTGTATGGTAGCCGAACCGGCATTGGTAGCAGTAGACGTAATATACATCATGTCTTCCACCCCGTTGATACTCTCCTCCAACGGCATGATAACGCTGTTCATTACCGCTTCCGCATCGGCTCCTGTATAGTTGGCCGTTACATAGACTGTAGGCGGTGCGATATCAGGATACTGCTCCACCGGCAGCGTAAAAAGCGAAATAAGCCCCACAGCGAGGATAAGCACGGAAATGGATATAGCCATCACCGGCCGTTTTATAAATATATTACCTTTCATAGCTTTACTTTTATTTTACTTGTGTTCCTTCACGTACCAACCCGGCACCTTCAGATACAATTTCATCACCGGCCTTCAAACCGGTCAGCACAACGTACTCGCGTCCGTCATTTATTCCGGCTACGGTAATTAACGTAGAAGTAGCTTTTCCGTCTACAACTTTATATACAAGGGTCTTATCCTGCATCTGAACGGTCGCCCCCTGCGGGATAACGATGCAGTCTTTATAGGTGCTCGGCATGATCACACTACCGGATGCCCCGCTGTGAAGCAGGCGCGACTCATTCGGAAAGACCGCACGAGCCACAACCGTACCGGTCTGCCGGTCGATCACGCCACTGATAGATTCTATTTTACCTTTCTTCCCGTACAACGAGTTATCATTCAACTGAAGATCCACTTCCGGCATATTCGCCAGAGCATCGTCCATCGTCCCGTGCTGCCGGGTCAGAGCCAGAAGCTGGTTCTCGGTCATGGAGAAATAGACATACATATCCGAATTATCAGACACCGTCGTCAACGGCTGCTGGAGGGTCGGTCCGACCAATGCTCCGGCACGGTATGGCAAAGCTCCTACAACACCGTCCGTAGGGCTCTTCACCTCCGTATAAGACAGATTATTACGGGCATTCACGACCTGTGCTTCCGCCTGCACCAATTGTGCCTTGGCTGTGAGAAACGTATTTTCAGCCGTTTTCAGGCTAAACTCCGAGACAACCTTCTGCGCATATAGTTCCTTCGAACTGTCATACGTCAATTCTGCTGTCCCCAATCCGGCTTTTGCCGCTTCCATATTGGCTATAGCCGTTTGCAAAGCTGCCTTATAAGGAACCTGGTCTATGATAAAAAGTACTTGGCCCCGACGCACTTTCTCCCCTTCCGACACGCAGAGCTTCTCAATAGTTCCCGATACTTGCGGATAGATATCGATATCCTGCCGCCCCCGGATAGTCGCCGAGTAGGAAGTTGAAAGTTCTTTATCAGCCAACGCCACTTTCATCACAGAATAAGAAGGTTTCACTTGTACATCCGGTGTTTGCTTACAGGATGTCATCCACATCGTACAACCGACAATCCCTATCAGTCGTATCCAATTCCCATTTACTTTTAACATACTATATTCTTTATAAAAATTGCCTCAAAAGTACGCGATGGAGATAAAAGCGTGATAACACAAAATTCCCGAATACTGTCCCATTTTCTTTATTACACTTTTTTAATAGCCTAAATACTAATGAGTAGACTTTTGGAATAAAAAAGATGAGAAATAGAATATTCCGGTTACTCTTTTAATGCTCATCTTTACACCGATAAAAGCAAACAGTATGGATAATAACGTAATAACAACGATAGACGTTGAGGATTTCAAGGACTTTAGTCACATGATAGATTATGTAGACGAGGATGTTGTGGCTGCCCGCAATCTGGAAGACATTTCTTATAATAATATTACCATCAGATTGAATTTCTTCCTGATTATTTCTTGTGTGGAAGGATCTATTCAGCTGGACATGAACAATAAGACCTATTTACTTAAAAAAGACGACATCATAATCTGCCTGCCGACTACGATACTGAGCCAGACCAAATTCAGTCGCAGCCATAAGCTCAGAATTATGGGATTTTCCACCAACTTTTTACAGCGTGTCGTAAAAAAAGAAGAAATTTCCAATAACATATTATCTCATATTCATAAAAATCCCCTGCGACATATTGAAGAAAAAGATAAATCTCCTATTAAATTATATGAAGACCTTATCATAAAGAAAATAAACGATCCATCTATTCATTATAAGAAAGATGTGTTACATTATTTATTTTCAGCCATATTCTGTGATATGATGGCCGCTATCTACAAGTATTCAGACACCAAACTGGAGAATGAAGAGGAACCGGAAACGGGCATAAAAAGGGCTTCTTATGTTTTCAAATGTTTCATTATGGAAGTATCGAAAGACAACGGATTCCACCGGTCGGTTTCCTATTATGCCGACCGCCTCTGTTATTCACCCAAATACGTTTCCTTTGTCGTCAAGCAGGTCAGCGGACGGACCGCCCTGGAGTGGATAAACGACTCTGCCATAGAACAAATAAAATACCAATTGAAACACTCCGATAAATCGATCAAAGAAATTGCGGATGATTTCAATTTCTCCAACTTATCTTTCTTTGGAAAATATGTAAAGAAACATTTAGGTGTATCTCCGACCAAATACCGGGATATACCGGAAAATATCGGAGTCTATTAAGTAAGGAAGAAAGAGGCCGCCTAGTTAATGTGCGACCTCTTAAAAATAAAAGCCGGACTGTTCTAAAATCCCTTTCCAAACACCCCTACAGTTTAATTATGAATAATAAATGCTTAATGATTTATACTCAATAACGGCATATTCTATATTAGTACTTATCATTGCAGCAAAGATAAAGGATAAACTTTCCGGCATAACAACGAATATTTCCTTATAACTGTTCCATTTTCTTCTATTTGAGATTTTTAATAGAAGGCGTCCGATCCGGTTTCGAAGCCGGATAGCTCTTTTTCAATGTAGAATAAAAATTTATCCGTACCTTTGAAAAGACAATCACGGCAACCCAAAAAACTATTTTATCGGATAAATATTATAACATCATGGCAGACAATTATCTTGAAAAAAAATATGAAGAATTTCAGGCTAAAAAAACTTCTTCGGCAAAAAGCAGCTATGGCAAAAAGAAAACAAGTCCTATTCATAAAATGCGAAGAGTTTTCGTAACCGGAGGAGCCGACGGGATCGGTAAAGCCATCGTCAAGGCATTCCGTATGGCAGGCAACCGGGTCGCTTTCTGCGACCGGAATGAGATTTCAGGAAGAGAGACTGCAGAAAAAACAGGTACGACTTTTTATCCTGTTGACATCAGCGACAAAGAGGCTCTTGAAAGTTGCATGCAACATCTCTTTGACGAGTGGGGAGATCTGGATATTATTATCAATAATGCAGGTATCAGCGACTTTTCCCCGATCACGGAAACAAGTGTGGAAGATTTTGACCAAATCTTATCCGTAAGCCTGCGACCAGTGTTTATCACATCGCGGCTGTTAGCCATCCACCGCCAATCATTGGATACTCCCAATCTTTACGGCAGGGTAATCAACATATCATCCGCCCGTAAACCGATGAACGAACCGGGCAGTGAAGGATATGCAGCATCCAAAGGTGGCGTTCGTTCGCTAACCCACACACTCGCCTTGTCATTAGCCCCATGGCATATCACAGTCAATTCCATCGCACCGGGTTGGATACAAACACACGACTACGAACAACTTCGTCCGGAAGATCATGCCCAACAGCCTTCCGGCAGAGTTGGAAAACCGGAAGATATTGCCCGTATATGCCTGACTCTCTGCCAGGAAGAAAACGACTTCATCAATGGGGAGAACATCACGATCGACGGAGGCATGACAAATATCCGATAAGTTTGTTCCTAAAGATAAGTCATAATCTGAGAATCCTTTATATATTTGTTTTTCACAAATAAACAACGTTCACATATATAAAGATTCAAGATCATGAAAACAAAAACATTCATAGCACTGTCACTGGTCATTTGCTCAGTTGTCCTTTGTAGTTGCGGTAGCTATATGACCGGCAAAAGTGCTGTTATGAAAATAGAGAAAGGGATGACAAAAAAAGAAATTGTCAGCTTGTTAGGTGATCCTGATTTTCGCCGGTTCGATGAACAGTATGAAGAGTGGGAATACAAAAAAGTCAATCCGCTGACAGCAGAAACAACGATCATAATCGTCGATTTCATTCATGAAAGAGTCAGTAATATGAACTCCTTCAACGGAGACAGCCACCCCAATCCTCCCGTTGCAGTCTATCCTCCGGGCGATATCGATTACGGAAAGCCGGCACCTCCTCATCCGAATGGACACGGGAAACCTTCCAGAGCAGTAAGCGACGGGGAATTTCAACAGCTATACAACAAAGTAAAACAGAAACCGTTTAAAGACGATCAACTGGAGCTTCTTGAAATGGGGGTTAGCAATAAATATTTCACCTGCAAACAGTGCATACGCCTTATGTCTATCTATACGTTCGACGACGATAAACTGGAAGTACTGGAAATAGTAGCTCCACGCATTGTCGATTCCGAAAACTATGAAGACATTATCAAATCGTTAAGTTTCATCTCCAGCGAAGAGAAAGCTGAAAAAATACTACGCCGGGCAAGAAAATGAGTAAGTTCCATCGTTTCTCTTCTCCTACCGCCCATATCCTGCTGCCGGAAAAGTTCACTTATCCGTTCCATTACACGCCTCATCCTTTATGTGTGATGGCTACGGAAGAAGTGCAGCAATACCTGCAAAGTAAAGAAGAGTGGAGAAACGACCTGCAACAGGGAAAAATGTTCGGAGTCCTGATCGTACGAACACCAACGGGTGAGATTGGTTATCTCGCCGCCTTTTCTGGTATCCTGGCCGGAAAAAACCTGCATGATTATTTCGTTCCTCCCATTTATGACCTGCAACAACCACAAGGCTTTTTCAGTATCGAGGAAGACCGTATATCCGCTATAAATGCCCGCATCAAACGGCTTCAGGCTGACGAAAATTATCTGACCACCAGACAGAGACTGGCGGACACCGTTGCCCTGGCGGCAAAAACAATAGGCACGGTAAAAGAAGAATTTAAGGAAGCTCAGCTAAGACGTGAAGAAAAGCGGCTCGGCAATCCGGACGAAAACGAACTATCAGCCATGATACGTGAAAGCCAGTTCCAGAAAGCAGAATTAAAACGGTTGAAACAACAGTGGAATGATCGTACCGCTGCCATACAGGCTGAAGTAAAGAAATTTGAATCTGAAATCGAACGGCTGAAAACAGAACGTAAAACCCGTTCGGCAGCTTTGCAGCAACAACTTTTCGAACAGTTCAGGATAGTCAACGGTAAAGGTGAAATAAGAGACCTATGCGATATCTTTAAAGATACGGCACAGAAAGTTCCTCCAGCCGGAACCGGAGAATGTGCTGCTCCCAAGCTTTTGCAATATGCCTACCTGCACCAACTGAAACCTGTTGCAATGGCTGAATTTTGGTGGGGAAATTCACCGAAGATGGAAATACGCCATCACGGATATTTCTATCCTGCCTGCAAAGGGAAATGTGAACCGATATTGAAACATATGCTGCAGGGACTGAATGTGGAGGATAACCCGTTACTGACAGACTTGCACCGCCATACGGAACTTGAAATATTGTTTGAAGACGACTGGCTGCTGGCTATCAATAAACCGGCAGGAATGTTATCCGTTCCCGGTAAAACCGATGCCGATTCAGTTTATCAACGATTAAAGACACAGTATCCCGATGCTACCGGCCCCATGATCGTACACAGGTTGGATATGGCTACTTCCGGAATCTTATTGATTGCAAAAACGAAAGAAGTACACCAGAACCTGCAAGCACAATTCAAAAACCGGACAGTAAAGAAACGTTATACGGCATTGCTGGACGGAGTGATCACTGCTGACAAGGGCATTATAGATTTGCCGCTTTGTCTCGATCCGTCAGACCGTCCCCGCCAGATCGTAAACGAAAAATACGGAAAACCGGCAATGACAAGATATCAGGTCCTTTCCCGTAGTAATAATCAAACACGCATTGCTTTTTATCCGCTTACCGGCCGGACACATCAATTGCGCGTGCATGCCTCTCATCCGCAAGGTCTCAACGCCCCTATTATCGGTGATGAATTATACGGGAAAGGAGCCGAGCGCCTCTACTTACATGCAGAATTTCTGGAATTCCGGCATCCAGTTTCCGGAGAAATCATCCGGATTGAAAAGGAAGCTGATTTTTAGTCGGTAAGCAGCCATTCAACACATTACCGATATGCTCTCTATTGACTAAAATCGGACTTCCGTTCTGTGGATTAATTTCGTACTTTTACGAAAAAATTATGTTCAAAGCAAATATGATTGCCCCTTGCGGCCTGGATTGCAATTTGTGCAATGAATCTTTGAAAAGAGAAAATCCGTGCCCCAGATGTAATGGCAGTAATGAATATAAACCTGAGTTTTGTTCCATCCGCTGCAAAATAATCAATTGTGAATTCAGGGGAAGTCTACAAGGTGATTATTGTGACAAATGTCCACAATATCCTTGCGAACACTTACATGAAAGAGAATACCGGTATATGAATCAATATCCTCTTTCTGAATCGCCCATGAACAATTTAAAGATGATCAGAGAAAAAGGAATGGATTACTTTTTAGAAAAACAGAAAGAATATTGGACCTGTCCGGAATGTGGAGGTATTATTTCCGTCCATACAGGTTTATGCAGTAATTGCTCAAAAAACTATCAACATAATATGAATATGGCTTCCGCAAAAGATTACGACGAATTACTCCTGCTATGGGAGGCTTCTGTTAGGAGCACACATCATTTCCTTACGGAGGATGATATACAGTATTACAAACCTTTAATACGCAACGAATACTTCCAGGCTGTAGAACTCCATCTCATAAGAGACAGACAAACCCAACAAATCGTTGCTTTTATGGGGTTAAGTGACGATTTGATCGAAATGCTTTTCGTTCACCCGGCACAACAAGGCAAAGGGTATGGAAAGAAACTGATAGAATACGCCATACAGAAAAAGAATATCCGTAAAGTAGATGTAAACGAACAGAACGAGCAGGCTCTGCGTTTTTACCAGAGCAGAGGATTTGAAGTGATCGCCCGGGATACCACGGACGGGCAAGGCAAACCTTATCCGATCCTGCATATGCAATTAAAGCCTGTCCGATTAAGAAAGGCTGAGATTAAAGATCTCCCGGAACTCCGATGTGTATTCGAAGAAAGTGTCAGAACCTCCTGCCGCAAAAACTATTCGCCCGAACAAATAGATGCCTGGATAAACCGCGCATCACCCGAACGCTGGCAGGAGTTATTCAGCAGTGATCTTCAATTCATCATTGCAGAAGAAACCGAATCTTTCCGGATCACAGGATTTACGTCATTCAACCAGCAGGGATATTTGCACAGTATGTTCCTTTTACCCCAATTTCAGGGACAAGGGATCGCTACGATCTTACTGGACCATGCAGAAGATTTCGCACATCGGAACCATCTCCCATCTCTTTTTGCAGAAGTCAGTCTCACTGCGCGTCCCTTCTTTGAGAAGCACGGATTCATCGTTGAAGAAGAACAATCAGTCAAAATAAAGGACACCGAAATGACTAATTTCAAAATGCGTAAGTTCTTTATCCACGATTTATAAGAATAAAAAAAGAGGTAGATCATTTCTGATTTACCTCTTCTGTAGTCGGGATGAGAAGACTCGAACTTCCGACCTCCACGTCCCGAACGTGGCGCGCT
>OGIE01003722.1_pt1 | contig 15770 bp, 14 predicted proteins | sample 1571581 | NCBI WGS metagenome assembly OGIE01 (sample SAMEA2582021, study PRJEB24529) | metagenome | biome: Human gut stool | place: China | collected 2011
GGCGAGGGCGGCGCAGGCACTTTTTCCGATGGCAAGCTGACCACGCGCATCAAAGACCCCCGTTGCCGCAAGGTTCTGGAGGAAATGGTGGCTGCAGGCGCGCCCGAGGAAATTCTTTATGATGCCAAGCCGCATATCGGGACGGATTTGCTGCGCGGCGTGGTAAAGCAGCTTCGGGAAAAAATCATTTCTCTGGGCGGCGAGGTGCGCTTCTTCGCCAAAGTGACAGGCTTTCAGTGGGAGAATGACCGCGTGCAGGCGGTTTTCCTGCAAAATGGAGAGAAAATCGAAGCAGAGGACGTTGTGCTTGCCTTGGGGCATAGCGCAAGGGATACGTTTACCTTATTATATGAAGAAAAATTTGCACTGGAGCAGAAGCCATTTGCCATGGGCGTGCGGATTGAGCATCCCCAGGCTATGATTGATGCCGTGCAGTATGGTGATGCAGCAGCACTTCTGCCTGCGGCGGATTATCGCCTGACCTATACTACGCAGAAAAACCGCGGTGTCTATACCTTCTGTATGTGTCCCGGCGGCTATGTGGTGGCGGCGGCGTCCGAGGAAGGCAGGCTTGCCGTCAATGGCATGAGTGAGCATGCCAGAGATGGGAGGAATGCAAATTCTGCCTTACTGGTGCAGATTTTCCCTGAGGATTTCGGGAGTGATCACCCTTTGGCAGGGATGCTTTTCCAACGGGAATTGGAGGAAAAGGCATTTCTGGCAGGCGGCGGCAGCTATACCGCACCTGTGCAGACGGTCGGCAGCTTTCTGGGCAAAGGAAAAGTCGAAGCCGCAGAGGTCACAGCAACCTATCGTCCTGCCGTGAGGGAAAGCAGTCTGGATGAGATTTTTCCTGCCTTCATGACAGAAGCCCTGCGGGAAGCTCTGCCTGCCATGGGCAGAAAGCTCAAGGGCTTTGACCGCGTGGATGCGGTTCTGACGGCGGTGGAAAGCCGCAGCTCCTCCCCGATTCGTATTTTGCGCGATAAAACAGGCATGAGCCTTTGCAAGCAGGGCATTTACCCTGCCGGTGAGGGCGCAGGCTATGCAGGCGGCATTGTCTCCGCGGCAGTGGATGGCATTTTTGTCGCAGAAAAAATTGCAGAAAAATATGGCTGGATGAAATAAAAAAATACCACATTCACGTTTGTGAATGTGGTATTTTCTGTTTCGGGCCGAAAGCCCCGCTTTCGACGTAAATTCCTTATTCCGCGCTTACAATCACATAAGAGCCGTTGCGCTTATCCACGATATAGCCGAAGGTTACAACGTCGCCCTCATTCAGACCGCTGATGATTTTGCCTGCGGCAGATTCCGCATCAAACTGAAATGCACGAATATCGCCTTCGGAAAGCGTCATTTCCGCAGTATGTGCATCGGAAAGTCCGTTGAAGGTTGCCGTGATGGTTTCGTCGGGAATCAGTGTTGCTGTGCCGCCTTCGGAAACATCCGCACCCTCTTTCTGTGTCATCTTCATGGAAGAAACGCTGCACAGATACAGGGGATTTTCGATTTCATCCGCAAAGGTGTTGCGAATCAGTGTAACATCAAAGGATGCAATCAATTCCTCCTCTTCATCCGTGCCGGTCAGCTCTGCAACCAGCGTATAGCCGTCCTTGGTTTCCTTGATATCACCAAGCTTTGTTTCGGAAAGACCGATATCCCCTTCGGAAAGCAGATACGCATCTGCATTCTCATCGTAGGAAACGTTGCCCTGCATGATTTCGGGCAGCTCCGGCAGTCCCTTGTAGTCGCTGAACAGCGCAATCGCATATTCCTCCATTACAGTAGAAGGAACCTTTAGCTGATATGTATCCGTTAATTCCTCTACGCCCTCATGCTTCAGACCATAGCCGCCTGCAAAATAATACAGTGCGGTCCAGAAGAAATTGGGATCTTCGGGGTTGTATTCCAAATTATTTTCCACCATGCACCGTGCCAGTGCGTCAATGGGGTCCTGCATGGTCGCTACCGTTTCCTCTGCGGTAAGGGTGTTTTTTTCTTCCTCATCCTGCTCCTTGCAGGATGCTAAGCCAAGCACCATCGTACAGGCAAGGAAAAGTGCCAGTAATTTTTTCATTTTTATATTCCTCCTTTTCGGCAATATCCTTTTTTCGGAATTCTTTGTATTTATAGTATAACGTATTTTTTTAAAATTTCCATAACAAAAGTCTTTCAAATTTATAAAGATTCTGTCTTTTTTCGTACACAGGGACGGGCGAATGCCGCATAAGATAAGAAAAGGGCTTTACCACAGAAGGAAAAAATGCTATAATATCATGTCGAACTATGTATACCACATAATTCGGCAAGGGCTGCCAATCGGTCAGTATAAAAGGAAAGGAAGGTTAAAAGAGTTTTTAAGCGCCAGAGCCGCAGATTGGGCGGCTGACGAGGCAGGAGTGCAGAGAGCATTTTAAGTATTTTTTTGCTTTCCATATCGAAAATTCGGCGGATGCTCCTCGCCCTTTCGTTCAGGGTCGCAGGCCTTTTTACAAAACAGAGCGGTCAACGCTCCCGACAAAAGAAAGGCAACGAACGAATAAAATGTTGGAGGTTGAAATTTATGTGCGGAATCGTAGGATATATCGGTGAAAATCAGGCTGTTCCCGTATTGCTGAACGGTCTGTCCAAATTGGAATATCGTGGGTATGACTCTGCCGGTATTTCCGTTTATCATGATGGAATTCATACCATCAAGGTAAAGGGGAAGCTGGCAGGTCTCAGAGAAAAGGTGGAGAAGGATGATAAAAAATCCTCTCATATCGGCATCGGGCATACCCGTTGGGCAACCCATGGTGTGCCCAATGAAATAAACAGCCATCCCCACAATAGCCAAAACGGCAAAATTTCCGTGGTACACAATGGTATCATTGAAAATTATCTGGAGCTGAAAAATATGCTCATCGAAAAGGGCTATACCTTCAAATCCGAAACGGATACGGAAGTGGTGGCACAGCTTTTTGAGGATTTATATGATGGGGATATGGTCTCCACTACAAGAAAGCTGCTGGAAAAAATCCGCGGCGCATACGCTCTGGGCATTATGTGTACGGATCATCCTGATACATTGGTTGCAGTCAGAAAGGACTGCCCTCTGCTGATTGGTCTGGGCAAGGGCGAAAACTATATCGCATCCGATATTCCCGCCCTGTTGGAATACACCAGAGATTATTATTTATTGGAAACAAACGAAATTGCCGTGCTGAAAAATGACGGCGTAAAGCTGTATGATATAGACGGCAAGGAAATTAAGAAAGAGGTTTATCATGTCACATGGGATATCGCGGCGGCAGAAAAGGGTGGCTATGATTACTTCATGATGAAGGAAATCATGGAGCAGCCCGAAGCGCTGAAAAAGACCATTCAGCCCAGAGTGACCGAAAGCGGCATCCATCTGGAGGATGTTTCTCTGACAGAGGAAGAAATCAAAAACTGCGGACGAATTCATATTGTTGCCTGCGGCAGTGCCATGCACGCAGGGGTTGTCGGCAGATATGTCATTGAAGAAACCTGCCGTATCCCCGTTGAGGTGGATATCGCATCCGAATTTAGATACAGAAACCCTATCCTTGCGAAAAATGACCTTTGCATCATCATCAGCCAGAGCGGCGAAACCGCAGATACCCTTGCGGCACTGCGCGAAGCAAAGAAGCAGGGCGTAAAGGTGCTTGCGATTGTCAATGTGGTAGGCAGCTCCATTGCCAGAGAAAGCGATGATGTGATTTATACCTGGGCAGGCCCCGAAATCGCCGTTGCAACCACAAAGGGCTATACCACACAGATGTCTGTGCTGTATCTGATTGCGCTGTATTTCGCAAAGGTGCGCGGCACAATGACAGAAGAAGCCTATACCGCGGCAGTGAAGGAGCTGCATGATTTGCCCGAAAAAACAGCAGAGGTGCTGAAGGTAGATGCAAGAATGGCGGAAATCGCAAAGAAATATGCAAAATGCGAAAATGCCTTCATCATCGGACGTGGCCTGGACTATGCAGTTGCAATGGAATCCTCTCTGAAGCTGAAGGAAATTTCCTATATCCATAGCGAAGCCTATGCCGCAGGGGAACTCAAGCATGGCACCATTTCTCTGATTGAGGATGGTACACTGGTGGTTGCCATCGCAACACAGGAAAGCCTGCTGGAGAAAACCGTCAGCAACGTGAAGGAAGTCAAGGCGAGAGGCGCAAAGGTGCTGGCAATTGCCGCAGAGGATTGCACCGCCATCGAGGATGTAGCCGATGAAGTGGTTTATCTGCCGAAGGTAAATCATCTCTTTACCGCATCCTATGACGTATTGCCCATGCAGCTGTTCGCATATTATATCGCAGTGGAACGCGGCTGTGATGTGGATAAACCCAGAAATCTGGCAAAATCCGTTACAGTTGAATAAAAAACAAAAATTACAGGGACTTGGAATTTCCAAGTCCTTTTTTCTGTGCAAAATTCTTACAATTTTATAAATGAGATTGACGGTGCTTCCCTTTATTGGTATGCTGAAAAAAAGGAGGGCTGCCCGTATGAAAAGGAAACTGTTGCTTTGCCTGAGCCTGCTTCTGCTGACAGGCTGTGCAGGGGAAGCATCCATGACGCTAACGCCGAAAAAACTCAAAACGCAAACGGAAAATGTACTGCATATTCTGAATTGGAACGGAAAATTCTACGATTTTCAGGGGAGAGAGCCAATCAAGCAGGCAACCTTCCAAACGTGGAGCCTGACAAAGGATGGAGCATGGGAGCCAATCGGCACATCTGAGGAGCTGATGCACGAGAAAAGCAAGGCAAGCTTTGCACTTTCCGTCGGGAATGATATCCGAGATGGATACAATGTTGCAGTAGCGGATGAGGCGTTTCAAAAGGCGGAAAGCGGCAATTTCGCACCTGTCGAAAGAAGCATTGCCACCATGCCCTGGGAACGGCGCATTTACTGGACAGATGGCGGCGCGGTTGTATACGGACAGCCGATACCGTTGGTATATCAGATGGATGCTGTGTATTGCTATGAGGAATTTCATGGGGATTTGTGGAAAAATCCAAAGGAATTTCTGGAAATGGGCTGGCAGGCGTATACAGAAGAGGATTGGCACATTTCCTGTATTACGGTGACATTTGAACAGGAATAAATCAAAGGGACTTGGCATTTCCAAGTCCTTTTTTCTGTGCAAAATTCTTACAATTTTCTTAAAACCATTGACGGGCGGGTGTATTATGGCTATAATACAGTTAAGAAGTGTATGACTCAAGTAATACAGTTGAAAGGAGGAAAACCTGTGCTTGATTTCAGAAAGCTGGAATTGAATACCACAGAACCGGTCTATGTGCAGATTGTTTCCTTCGTAAAGCGGCAGATTTTCACAGGAGCGGCGGAAAAGGGCGAATCCCTTCCCTCGCGCAGAGAGCTTGCGGCAATTTTAAAAATCAATCCCAATACGGTACAGAAGGCGTTCCGGCTCATGGAGGAGGAAAAAATCATAGAAACACCGCCCCATGCCGTCAGCGTCATTCATTGGGATGATACTGTTTTCGCAAGACTGCGGCGCGAGCTGACCGCAGGCTTGGTGGCGGATTTTGTCGCGCAGGCAAAGGAAAACGGACTGACATTGCAGACAGTAACGGAGCTGTTGCAGGAAGAATGGGGGGACGAGGTATGAAAAATGTATGGAAGCTGAGTAATTATCTGTATGGCTGGCTGTGGCAGAAATGGACGAAGGTTGTCACCTTGGTCAGCATGATTTTGGCGGTGTGCTTTCTCATTGCCGCCGCAATGCCGACAGGAACGGCGAAGGATTATGATTATTATCCCAAGGTGTTTCGCTCTTACGATATGGTGATTGACCATAGCCTGTTGCCGATTTTGTTCGCGCTTGGTCTGCTTTTGATTCTGATTGGGATTTTCGTGCAGATCAAAGGCTTTTCCACAAACGGCAAGGGGATTTATACCATGCTTCTTCTGCCCATGAAGCGGCATGAGGTCTATCTTGCCTTCGTGCTTTCCGCGGCGGCGGCAGTCGCGTTGTATTATCTTTTGTGGCTGGTGCTTATGGTGGCGGCGTATTTTCCGCTGATGTCCTTTTATAAAATGCAGGCGGCAAAGGAAATTTTCGTTCTGACGCGTGATAATATCGTCACAGGCTTGGATGCTTCCCGGACGAATGGGCTGTTTCTCGCATTCCACAGAAGCACCTTTCTGGATATGGTCTTTCCTTCCTCTTTCTGGAGGGTTGTGCCTGCGCTGGGCGGCTTTGCCTTAATCTTCACAGGCATTTTCTTCGCAGGCTTTTGTACGGAAAACAAAGTGACCGCTGTGCTTGGCAGTAGTGCGATGCTTCTGTGCGGCGGCTATCTGTATCTGCATGATGTCGTCAAATCTCTCAACCCATTTTATGCAAATCCACCCATTGGCAGACAGCTGATTCTCGGCATAATCGCCTTAGTGGCGGCAATCTGGTGGCAGGATTCCATCGTGCAGAAGCTCGGCAAGCGAACCGATTTATAAGGAGGGGTGCAGTATGAAAAAACGAAATCGTGTATTGGAAGCCATTCTTTGCGCCGCTCTTGCGGTTGTGGTTTTCTGGGGCTATATGTTTGCGGCGAAGGATAACGGCGTATTCGCCCTTGAGGATATCGAAGGCGACAGAACCGCTCTCAATGCCTTTGCCTTTGAAGGGCTTGCAGGGGATGATAACGGACAGATTTACTATATCTGGCAGAATGGCGAGCTGAAAACAAAATACTATGCCGCTACAAATGATGAAATGCGCTATATCATCCGACAGGAGCGGGACGGAAGCAAGGGTATCAGCAGATATTTCAAAAAAAGAAGTTTGGCGCGTTCTGAGTATTTTTCGGATACAGAGTTTGCACCATCCAAGGATGCCAATGTCCGCAGGCTTTCCGGTCTGGAGGATTTATCGGAGAGTGCCAGAGAATATCTCGGAGAATATTTCGATGGGGATACCGTACAGGGCGTGACTGCCGATGCATTGGATGTTTACGGCAAAGTCAAAAATTATACCGGCGGAGAAACCCGTTTCTTTACAGGCTTGCAATTAAAAGGTGGGGAATATCAGGCTGCGAAGGTAAAGGAGGGAGATACAACATATCAATCCTCTTGGTTTGACGGCAGGAATGAGGTTATCCTTTGTACCGTAAAGATGGATGATGCGTGGTATGCCATTCCTCAAACGGGTGCAGATGGGCAGGGCGAGGTTTCGATTTTCCGTATCCCGAAGGATGGTATGGCAGATATTCCCTATAGCGGCGAGGATGCACTCTATTCCACAAAGCAGTATGGCAAGGCAGAGTCATTGCAGACCTTTTCCGTCAATGCCGAAAATCGCATTCTTTCATTGGAAAAGGCAGGCGATAATCAGCTCCTTCTGGCAAGAACGGAGCAGGACGCACTGATTCTGGAATTGTATGACACCGAAGGCAAACTGCTTGACCGTCTGGAAACAGGCGTGCAGAAGGTATCGGAATATAATATTGACTTTGTCAATATGCTGCAGCGTGCGGATGGCTTGGTGCTTTGGCTGAATCTGAGCAAAACCTTCCAAGAGGATGAGGACGGTACGGTTCATCAACGGGTAGAAGGCACAAAATGCTTCGTTGTGCAGGAGAAAGCCATTGCACAGATTGCGATAGACGGCAGTGCGGAATATGTAGATGTGCAGGATGGAAAGGTGCTGAAGCTGTATGGCACGAAGCCGGAGCATATTGCGGCAGATTATTTCGGATATATGATGGATGGGTATGAGATTACAGTGACGGATGCAAAAACAAATGAACTGCTCTATCGTGGCAAACTGAAAACAGATTTCGTTGAGGATTATAATGGAGAGCTTTATGCAATCAATATCGGGCAGAGAGAAAAGCCGCTGACCGAAAGAAGGGATGAAGAAAGCTGGATAAGATATAGCAGTATTGGCGTAAAAAAGAGATACTTCAAAATGCTTTTGCCTGTTGACGGCACTGCAAAGCAAACAAGCTGGGTAGTAGGTCAAGAGGTGGAGAGCTTCGAGGTGGATTTTTAAGAAAGGGGGCGGAAATATGATTGAGGTAAAGCATATCTGGTTTTCTTATGAGCAATGGGGAGAGTTTGTGCTGAAGGATATTTCCTTCTCCGTAGAGAAGGGCGAGATTGTCGGGGTTCTGGGCGCGAATGGTGTCGGCAAGACAACCTTACTGAAAGTTCTGGCAGGGCTTTTGCCGCCCCGACCCAGAGAGAAGGAGCCGGAACGCGGTGTCTGGCTCAATGGCAAACCAATACGGGAATGTAATGCAGAAATCGCCTTCATCAGCGAAGCCGGCACCTATCTGAAGGATTTAACCCCAAGGGAATATGGTGCTTTTCTGGCGGACTTCTACCCCTCCTTTGATATGGCGTATTATGAAAAGCTCCTGCATTTCTTCGGCTTAGAGGAAAAGCCAATCAAGAAGATGTCCAAGGGGCAGAAGGCAAAAGCCGAGGTTGCCGCAGGCATGGCGAAAAAGGCGCATATCCTCATCATGGATGAACCCTTTATCGGGAAGGATATGTTCACAAGGCAGGATTTCATGCAGGCATTGGCAGGCAGCCTGACAGGAGAAGAAACCATTTTCATCACCACCCATGAGATTGATGAGATTGAGAATTTCATCGACCGCGCATTGATTTTGAAAAATGGCGAAATTGCGGCAGATGTACGGATGGATGCTTTGCGGCAGGAGAACAAAAGTCTCCAAAGCCTGATGAAAGAGGTCACAGGCTATAAAGAAGGAAACCTTGAGGAGCTTTTATCATAAAATTTAATTACGAACAGCAAAAAACACCGAGGTCTGTTGATCTCGGTGCTTTTGCTTCATTGACAGAAAAAGTTAGCCATGATATACTCAGTCTTAGAAAATTGAGAAAAATTATCATTAGATATGGAATCGAGGAATTTTATGACATTAAATGAGCTTCCTGTCGGGAAAGCGGCTGTTATTACGAAGGTAGGCGGAGCAGGTGCGCTGCGCTGCCGTCTGTTGGATATGGGGCTGATTCCCAAAACGAAAATTGTAATTACAAAGGTAGCGCCGATGGGAGATCCCATCGAGCTGCGTCTGCGTGGCTATACTCTGACCATCCGTATTGAGGATGCGAAGAATATTGAAGTGAAGGAGGGAGAATCCGCATGATTTTTGCATTGGCAGGCAATCAGAACTGCGGCAAAACGACCCTATTTAACCAGCTGACAGGCTCCAATCAGCATGTCGGCAATTTCCCCGGAGTAACGGTAGATCAGAAAATCGGTGAAATCCGCGGGCAGAAGGATTGCTCGGTGGTGGATTTGCCGGGAATCTATTCCATCCGTCCCTATACCAGTGAGGAAATCGTTACCAGAGATTTTATTCTGAATGAAAAGCCCGATGGCATTATCAATATCGTAGATGCAACCAATATCGAGAGAAATCTTTATCTGACCCTGCAGCTGATTGAGATGAACATTCCCATGGTTTTGGCGCTGAATATGATGGATGAAATGCGTAATAATGGCGGCACAGTGGATATCAGCCGCATGAGTGAGGAGCTGGGGATTCCCGTTGTTCCCATCAGTGCGATTAAAAATGAAGGGATTGAGGAGCTGCTGCAAACGGCGCTCCATGTTGCAAGGAACAGGCAATATCCGCAGATTTATGATTTTTGCCCCTCTGGCCCTGTGCATCGTTGTATCCATTCTGTTTGCCATCAGATTGAGGATCATGCGGAAAAGGCAGGTATTTCTGTCCGCTTTGCCGCAACAAAGCTGATTGAGGGAGATCCCTCGATTGCCGAAAAGCTGAGCCTTGACCAAAATGAATTGGAGCTGATTGAACACAGCATCATTCAGATGGAGGAGGAGCATGGCATGGATAGAAATGCCGCTCTGGCAGACATGCGGTATGATTTCATCGAGAAGGTCTGTGCCGCAACGGTGATTAAGCCGCAGGAGAGCAAGGAGCATCTGCGGAGTGTAAAAATCGACAGCGTGCTGACGAATAAATACCTTGCGATTCCGATTTTTATTGTTGTGATGTTTCTGGTGTTTTATCTGACCTTTAACGTATTCGGGGCGTTTTTGAGCGACCTTCTGGCGGCAGGCATTGATTGGGTAACGGCAGTGGTGGATAAGGCGCTGACGGCTTATGGCATTAACCCTGTGGTACATAGCCTGCTGATTGATGGTGTGTTTGCAGGTGTAGGCAGTGTGTTAAGCTTTCTGCCAATTATTGTGGTGCTGTTTTTCTTCCTTTCTATTTTGGAGGATACCGGCTATATGGCGCGGATTGCCTTTGTGATGGACAAGCTGCTGCGAAAAATCGGCCTTTCCGGCAGAAGCATTGTGCCGCTTCTGGTTGGCTTTGGCTGTACCGTTCCTGCCGTTATGGCAACGCGTACCCTTTCCTCGGACAGAGACAGACGCATGACGATTCTGCTTACGCCGTTTATGAGCTGCTCCGCAAAGATTCCCATTTATGCGGTCTTTGCAGCGGCATTTTTCCCGCAGCGTGCGGCACTGGTGATGATTGGACTGTATGCCGCAGGGATGCTTGTCGGAATTCTGATGGCATTGCTGATTGGCAAAACCGTTTTCAGAGGGAATCCTGTTCCCTTCGTTATGGAGCTGCCGAATTATCGCTTCCCTTCCGCAAAAAGCGTGTTCCTTCTCATGTGGGATAAGGCGAAGGATTTCCTGCAAAGGGCATTTACGATTATCTTTGTGGCAACCGTGTTAATCTGGTTCCTGCAAAGCTTTGACAGCCGTCTGAATGTGGTGGCGGATAGTGCAGATAGCCTGCTTGCCATGATGGGGCATTGGCTGGCACCCGTTTTTGCACCACTTGGTTTTGATGATTGGCGGATTCCCACAGCACTCATTACAGGCTTTTCCGCAAAGGAGGCAGTGGTCAGCACCTTGGGCGTTCTGACGGGAACCTCTATGGAGACCTTGGGAACGGCATTGACAGGATTGTTTACGCCGCTTTCTGCTATCAGCTTTCTTGTTTTTACCTTATTATATACCCCCTGCATGGCGGCGATTGCGGCAGTAAAGAGAGAGCTGGGCAGTGGCGTGTTGGCAGGCTGCGTCGTGGTGCTGCAGTGCGTGGTTGCGTGGGCAGCTGCCTTTTTGGTATATCAGGGCTTAAGCCTGTTGTTCTGAGGAGGAAGGCGCATGGGAATTTTGGATTACCTCATTCTTGCAGGAATTGCAGTCGGCATCCTTGCGGCAGTGCGGCATTTGAAAAGGAATTCGGGCTGTGGCGGCTGCGGTGGAGATTGTAGCCACTGTGAGAAGAAAAAATAGAAAAATTTTTGGCGAAATTTTCTTTTCAGAGGATTTCTATGGGATAAGTGCAAGAGGAAAAGAAGGGTATTTTTCTTTCCTCTGTGCACTTCTTTTTTTTACGGAAAAGCAGGCGGAAAAAATTTGCAATTTTTCACAAATAAACATTTTTTCTCAATAAGAAGGGGTTGACAGAGAAAATTAGTCATGGTAAACTCTAATTAAATTAGTTATAACTAACAAAAGAAGGAGAGGATCCAATGAACCTGACACATGTGCAAGAAGGCACAGAACATATCGTCAAGGCGATTGTGACAGATGATGAAGAAATGGATGCATTTCTTTTTTCTTTGGGCTGCTATGCAGGCGAACCTATTACAGTTGTAAGGCGTGTAAAGGGTGGCTGTGTGGTATCCATCAAGGATGGTCGCTATAATATCGACAATCATCTGGCAGAGGCCATTGAGGTAGAGTGAAAGAAAAAGTAAGAAAAAGAATGAAGTATAAGTGGTGGATTTATTCACCACATATATTTTGTGCTTTGGTTAGATTCAGCTAACCGAAGCGGGAAAACTAAAGGAGTAGAAAGAAGATCAAAAGCTCATAGGAGGAACAGAAAAATGAGAATTGCATTGGCGGGGAATCCCAACAGCGGTAAGACCACCATGTACAATGCGCTCACAGGCAGAAATGAACGTGTTGGTAACTGGGCAGGTGTTACGGTAGACAAAAAAGAATTTCACATCAAGAAGAATTTCTATGATGGCGCAGAGGAACTGATTGCAGTCGATTTGCCCGGTGCTTACTCCATGTCTCCCTTCACATCTGAGGAGAGCATCACAAGTACCTATGTTAAAAATGAACATCCCGATGTTATTATCAATATCGTGGATGCAACAAATCTGAGCCGTTCTCTGTTCTTTACAACACAGCTGCTGGAATTGGGTATTCCTGTTGTTGTTGCACTGAACAAGAGTGATATCAACGAAAAGAAGGAAACAAAGATTGATGAAAAGCTGCTGTCCGAAAAGCTGGGCTGCCCCGTTATCAAAACAGTTTCCGTTACCGCATCCGATAAGGGGCTTCTGGAGGTTGTAAAGGCAGCCGTAGCGCAGAAGGGCAAAGAACAGAAGGCACCCTATTGGGAAGGTAATGTAGATCTGACCGATAAGAACGCAGTTACAGAATCCGACAGAAAGCGTTTTGAATTTGTAAACGGCGTTGTAAAGCAGGTGGAAACAAGAAAGATTCTGACAAGAGAGAAAAACAGTCAGGATAAGCTGGATGCCATTCTGACCAACCCCATCGGCGGTATCTTAATCTTCGTTGTGGTTATGTTCCTGGTATTCAATATCTCCCAGTCTCAGCTGGGGCCCTATCTGGCAGATATTCTGACAGGCTGGATTGAGTCCTTCCAGGGCTTCGTTGCAGATAAGCTTTCCGGCGCATCTCCCTTCATGCAGGCACTGGTAGCAGATGGTATCGTCGGCGGTGTTGGTGCCGTTGTCGGCTTCCTGCCTCTGGTAATGGTAATGTATTTCCTGATGGCTCTCTTGGAGGACTGCGGCTACATGGCGCGTGTATCCATGGTTCTGGACCCCATCTTCAAAAAGGTTGGTCTGTCCGGTAAATCCGTCATTTCCTTCGTTATCGGTACCGGCTGTGCAATCCCCGGTGTTATGGCGGCGCGTACCATCAGAAATGAAAGAGAACGCAGAGTAACAGCAATGCTGACATCCTTCATGCCTTGTGGTGCAAAGCTGCCCGTAATCGCGCTGTTCGCAGGTGCATTCTTCGCAGACGCATCCTGGGTTGGTACCCTGATGTACTTCGTAGGTATTATTCTGATTTTTGTCGGCGCACTGCTGATTAACAAAATCGCAGGTCATAAAGTAAGAAAATCCTTCTTCATTATGGAGCTGCCCGAATACAAAATCCCCAGCCTATTCCATGTGCTCTCGTGGTAAGGCGTACATTGTGAAAGCGGGTACGGTTATTTTGGTCTGCAACACAGTCGTACAGATCATGCAGTCCTTCACATGGCAGCTGCAGCTGGTAGAAGAGGGCATGGAGCATACCTCCATTCTGGCTTCCATCGCTTCTCCCTTCGCAGTTCTGCTGATCCCTCTGGGCTTCGGCGCATGGCAGCTGGCAGCAGCAGCAATCACAGGCTTTATCGCAAAGGAAAACGTAGTTGGTACGCTGGCAGTTTGCTATGGTGTCACAAACTTCATTGATACAGAGGAATTGGCACTGGTAGGCGGCGGCAATCAGGTTGCAACCATTATGGGTTTGACAAAGGTAGCAGCTCTGGCATATCTGATGTTCAACCTGTATACACCTCCCTGCTTCGCGGCAATGGGTGCAATGAACTCCGAAATCAAGAGCAAAAAATGGCTGTTCGGCGGCATTGGTCTGCAGTTCGCAACAGGCTTCACAATCGCATTCTTCGTATACCAGATTGGTACACTGATCACAACAGGCTCTTTGGGCAATGGCTTCATCCCCGGTCTGATTGTGGTTATCCTTATCGCTGCATTCATTGCACATCTGATTGTGAAAGCAAACAAGAGTATTGCAGAGGAATATGCGCTTGGCAATAACCTGAGCAATAGCGCAAAGAACGCATAAGTTCGCATAAAAAGGAGTCATAAGTATGATAGATATTATCGTTGGTTTATTAGTGGTAATTATTATTGGTGCAGCATTGTTTTACATCAGAAAAGAAAAAAAGAAAGGCGCATGCGTAGGTTGCCCCTATTCCACACGTTGTCAGAAGCATCACACCGATGATTCCGACCACAGCTGTGGCTGTCATACAGAAAAATAAATATCGAATCCTCTCTCCGCCCCTTGCAGGAACTTCCTGTGAGGGGCATTTTATATGTCCGTTTTGCAGAGAAGGCTCGTCCTGTCCGCACTGTAATTTCCTCCCTGACGGGCGTTCTCGGCACAATCCGGCTTCGCAGTCATCCAAATCCAAAAGTCTCTCTGACGGGCGCAGAGAGGGCGATGCGCTTGGCTGTCCCTCCTTCTGGCAGCTTTACAGCAGCAGCGGTGGCTTATTTCCCGCTTTCCGTACTTTCTTTCCTTACTTCCTCCCCTTACTTTCTTTCCTTACGAGGGGTCGGGGAAGAAAGCATAAGCAGGGGAAAAAGCAAAACAAAAACGAGCCCATGCGGACTCGTTTTCGTTTTTAGAGAGATAATAGAGTTTAAATTTAAGAGAGTTTATTTGAGGAGTTTTTTTATAGAAACATCTGAGCCAGATGCTATCTAACGAATTAATATGCGCCGAAGCCTTCGCCGAATGCTGTGCACTGCACTTTTGCATCACCATCGGGGAAACCGTTTACCATCAGACCATCGTCATACAGGTTTGCGCCTGCTTTTGTTGTTCTTTCTGCCCAGTCGCGCATCCACTGTCCGTCTCCCCAGCCGTAGGAACCAAACAGACCGATCTTCTTGCCAGCTGCGAAAGCCTCAACTTCTGTTACGAACGGCTCCATCTCGCCTTCCTCAAGAACCTCAGCTCCCATTGCCGGGCATCCGAGTGCGAAAGCGGAAGCTTCCTTTAAATCATCCATGGAAACAGAAGAGATATCTGTGACAACAGCCTCTTTTCCTGCCTCTGTGATTCCTTCGCCGACTGCTGCAGCCATAGCAGCTGTATTTCCTGTCTGGGACCAGTATGCAACAATAACCTTATCCATTTTTGATTTCCTCCTGAAATTTGTTTTGCGGTAACCCGGACCTCGCCGTCCGCCGCTTTTATAATTGGAACCGGCGGTATTTACGATGCCGCCAGGATATCCCTGATTTCATTCCCGTTTCCGGTCATGCCGATCACATAATCTCTCGCCTGATCGTAAGCTTCAAATGTTTTTAATGTATCTTCCAGATTTCCATATACTTTCCAGTATCCGGAGTACAGAAAATCTCTGCCTTCTTTTCCGATAAATCCTTCCACATCCACCGGCGGATAGCCGAGGACAAGTCCGATCTCATGCGGAAAACCGCGTTTTCCGTTCATATGATCCTGATAAGCATCCGCGATCCTGTTCAAAGTTTCTTCCAGATCCGGATTTTCATACCCGAAAGATGTCATCATTTTTTTTACATCTTCGCGTTCCAAGTATGCCGCGAGCATTCCCGGACGATATAAAAGGATGGACAACCTTCCTTGAAATTCATAGAGCACTCTGCAGCAGACCGGTGATCCTTCAAAGATCCGGAACACTTCCTCTTTCTGATCTGCCCGTACGTTCAGGAGATTCGATAATTTGATCCCTGTGAGAAGCGGCGCGCACTGCAAAACAACCTGCTTCTTCGTTCCGTTCACCGGGAGCTTCTGTACTGCCCCGAAGATCTCTTCGCTCATGCGTATACCGCCTTTCTGAACATCACGCGCTATGCTTTTCGAGGATTTCAGCCAGTGCTGTTCCGCTGCTCGTATGACAGCGGACGATATCGGTACGGTCCTCATCCA
>OGIE01003725.1_pt1 | contig 15763 bp, 8 predicted proteins | sample 1571581 | NCBI WGS metagenome assembly OGIE01 (sample SAMEA2582021, study PRJEB24529) | metagenome | biome: Human gut stool | place: China | collected 2011
CCCACTCCGCCGCGTCGAAATCGTGTGGATAGAACGCGTTGGCCAGCTTGGCGTACTCCCGGTAGTTGATGTCCCGGTTGGTCATCGTCCATTCGCCCGAGCCGAGCATGGAGTAAAGTCCCCAGTGGAGGAAAATGCCGAATTTGGCGTCCTGAAACGCCGTCCGGGCTTGCAGGTTTTCAGGCGCCGGGGCATAGGGCGCAGTCGTCTGCGCGGAGGCCGTCCAGCAAACGGCGGCGCAGGCCGCAACGATCCAGCGGTTTTTCATCGTATTTGGTTCGGATTATATACTTTATTCAAAAGTAATACAAATTCGCGACAATCATGCCGCTTTTTCCCGTTTTTTCTTTTCGTTTGTTACAATCGGAGCTTTTTAACGTCGAAAAAGTTACTTTTTATTGCGATGTTCGGGCGCAACTGTCGGGCTTCCGATCTTTCTTCCGCCCTTCGCTCCCCCGGAAGCAAAATCGCAGGCTCGGATGCCTGTCAGCCGGAAAAAGCGAAAAACAGTTCACAAAAATAAGGTTCGGAACAAGTTACAAAAAAGCAAGTAATTCCAGTTTAGAGATTACATATTTAATGGTAAATATTGGTTTTTACAAACTTTTTATCGAAATTTACACCGGCAACAGCTTCAAATTAGAAGATAATACTTGCACGGTTCGAATATAATATTTATATTTGGGCGTCATTTTAAACACGGGAAGTGTAAGTTTATTCTCACGGTGGAATCTGGAAAATTCAATTGGGGAGAGAATAAGTGGTTATCTTCTTGCGTCATATCCATATTTCGTTGGGTATAGGCGTGGGGCTGTTGCTTATTTTATCTCCAAGGTATTCCAGAACCTCACTGTTAAAATAATCTTCGGCACCACGCTTTCTTAATTTTTATTAATCCTGCTTTCGAGGTGCGGTAAGCAATAATTACCCGTCGTTCCGGACAACGGTGACGATGGGTGTTGATGCTAAAACCCCGGCGGGACACGCTCCCGCCGCTTTAAAACCCACCTTATGAAAAAATTCTATTCACTGTGCGTACTGCTCTGTGTCATAGGAGCAAGCAGCTGCCTGATCTCGTCGTGCTCTTCGGACGACGAGGGCGACACTCCTCCCGCACTGCCGGGTAACTCCTTTGTCTTCGGCGATACGGAGCACAAGATCGAGTCCGTGGTTTATACGGTCGACGAGCAGAAACTCTACTCCTTCTACTTCTCGCCCACTCCGGGGCTTGTCGATCTCGATGCGATGTTGCTGGCCGATGACTACCTGAAGATCACGACGACGACCCCGACCGGGGAGATCGACCTGCTGGCTGCCAATAATAGCCTGGAGTATGATAGCATAAACGTTTCCGCGGCAACCGGAGACAATGTCAGCAAGGCTGTCATGTCGTTGCAGCTCACCTCCCTCAATACGGCGAAGATGAATCTCGACGTGGCCATGAAGTCCGGCGAGACGTTTCTGGCCGGATACAACGGAACCTGCGTAAGGCAGGAGACGAAGACGGAAGAGGGCTATGACGTAACCCTCACCAACCGCATTTTCGGCTTCTATTTGGGTAAGCTCAAAGAGCAAGGGGGAATTTCCAAATACAAAATAGTCCTGACCAATGCCACGTGGGACGCTTTTGGGCAGGAGTATAATCTCACTTCCGAGGGTTATGTGCTCGAACTCGTCTTCTTCGGGGTCTCCGATGAAAACTGGAAGAACATGCCCACCGGCGTCTTCTTCGACAACGACAACAAGGCCGATCACACATTCGATTCGGAGAGCAGCTCCGTTCTCTACCGGGATAAGAGCGGCAGAATGTCGCGGTTCACGCTTCTCGATCCGGTAAAGATCGTTCGCGAAGACGCCGATAACGTAACCGTGACCGCCTCGTTCATCGACAAGAATTACGAGGAACACACGCTCGTCTATACGGGCGGTCTGAAAATCAGCAACGGAACGCTCAACGTCAAACTGCCGCAGACCGAACGCGATCTGGTCATCGACGGAGCCATGGCCCAGGGCGTTTACAGCGGCGATGTCGCGCAAAACGGAACGGGTCTCTCCGAAATCACCATCTACGACCGGACGGCGGCAAACAACGAACCCGGCGGCTGCGCCATCAAACTCTCCGTGTTCGCCGAGAAGTTCACCAACCCGAAAGTGGATCGCCGCCTGATCCCCGGGACCTACAAGGCCGCCACGACCTATGCCCAGTTCACCTGGATGCAGCCCTCGGAGGCTGAAATCATGGGCATGGTCATTCCGCTCGGCTCCTATGCGCTCTACGACAACGGTGAGCCGCAGGGCGAGTATTCCTATCCCATTTCGGGCGACATCGTTATCCGTCAGGGCAGCGACAAGACCCACTATACGGTCGAATTCGACCTTCAATCCCTTGCCGGATACTCGATAAAGGGCGCCTATACGGGTGAAATTTACCTCGAAGACCAGTCGAACGACTCCGAGAACGACGGCACCTCCAACCTGAAAGGCGACTACGAGTTCAACATGGACTACCTGCCCCGCGGCAAGTGCTTCCCGCGGGACGAAATCTGGGTTCGCGGGCTGGGCGACATTTCGGTGGAAGAGGCCTGTGAGCGCGCCGGCCGTGAATTCGGATTCCAGTACCTTCAGTTCGGAGACGAAGGGGGCACCTGGGAGATTACGGAAGAATATCCTTTGGGCGGCGGCTGGAACGGCAAGGGCAAAGGCAAACTCATCGAGGGCGACATCCTCGGCATCGACCTGCTTGTCAAGAAAGGCACGGAACACCAGATCACCCCCGGAACCTATCAGATTACCGCCAACCGCTATCCGGGTTACTTCTATCCCGGGGTTTGCGTCAGCGGATACAGCTGCTATTACGGAACCTCGATGATGCGCGTGGTAAGCGCCGTGGGCTGGGGATATGTCAACGGCTACTACGATCCCGAATATATGGTGGAGGACGGCTGGCTCAACATCCCCGTGCTCGGAAAATTCGCCTCGATCTATTCCGGTACGGTTACCGTGGAGAAAGCCGAAGGCGGCGACAACTGGTATCGGTTTACGGTCGATGGCCGCGATGTCCTCAAGCACCGCATCACCGGATCGTGGACAGGCCCGATCTATCTCGGCAACTCCGAAACGCCGGTTCTGGAGTCCGACGCCGCGACGGTGGCGGCCATGAGAAAGCACCTTCCGTCGTTCCGCGAGGTTCAGTCCCGCAACGGAGGGAGACTGCCCCGTTTCATGTTCACGGATCAGCAATTTAACCGATAACCGACAAAAGGCGTGGGTGTGCGCACTCACGCCTTTTCCACCATTAATCCTCAACTTTATGAAAAAACTGAATTCTTCGAGACTACGTCTCCTGACATGGGCGGTTTTGTTCGCTGCCGGAGGTTTTGCTTCCTGTTCCGACAATGGGGGAGATGAGCCCGCTCCCGCTCCTCCCGTCGAACTGAAAAATCAGATCGAGTATGACGGAGGCAAGCTCATCGACATCAAATCGGTGATTTTCGATGTGGAAGATACGGATCTCTATACATTTTATCTCTCTCCCACGGCGGGAATCACCGACATAGCAGGCATGAGTGCCGCGAAGGATTATCTTGCCGTGGTTGTCCGCAACCCCAAGGGGCAGGTCAACACGGCGACCGAAACCTTCGAAATCACCTACAAGGACATTTCGGTGAAGAAGCAGACCATGGACGACGTCGCAAAGGTGCAGCTTTCGGCCGATCTCGTGGCCGAGACGCAGCAGCTCAACCTTTATATCGAAGTGGCCCTCAAGTCCGGGAAAACGCTGCTCGTGCGCTATGAAAGCGCTTGCACCGAGGCTGTTCCGCAAAAACTCGAAAACCAGTTCGATCTCGACAAGAGCATTACCGACATCGGCAGCGTCGTGGAATGGCTCGATCCCGCCGACGGCTCGGCGACTTACTATTTCTACGCGCAGAGCGATGTGACGGCTCCGTCGGAGGCAACGCCCGCAGCCTTGCAGATCTTCTTCGCCGAGGGTGTCGAAACTGCGAATGTCGACCTTTCGACGGCCGATCCCGAAAAGGTCAAAGTTCTCTGCGGCGAGTTCGAGAACGGCGAGGGTGCGACCGGTGTGCTTAACCTGACGAAAACCGCAAAAGCAGCCGGCCTGACCGTTTCGCTCGATGCTCGGAGCGGCGGAAGCCGCCTGCGCATCGCCTATGCCGGGGCGTTCGTTTCCGGATATGAGAGCGACAATTGCCTGAAGGTGACCGTTGCTGACACCCCGGAGGAAGCCGACGTGAAACGCGTGTTCCGCCACAAGGAGTCGCTGACGAACAACTTCGCGTTCGGACTTGCCGATGCCGAGCTTCCGGCCGATCTGATGACGGGCAATTACGCCGTGCAGCTGGGCCTGAGCGACCTCAACATCGGGAAGACGATCGACCTGGCGACGGAAGGCAGCAAGTGTACGCTGGCTCTTTACGACTATACGACCTACACGACCTACGACATTGCGAAAATCGAGGGCGTCACCGGGTCCGTCACCACTTTCGGAACGGCCGAGCGGCTGTACCTGCGTCTCTCGGCAGTCTTCCCCGAGGGTCCGGCGATCGAGTGCGAATGGTTCGGCGACGCGACGAGCGTCGAAGAGGCTTTCGACCTCACGCCCGTCAGGCCGTTCGTGCCCCATGTGACTGTTTATTCCAAAGAGGGCGATGTCCTGCAAACCTATGATCTCGCGTCGGCGGAAATGCGCATGGAGAAGAATTTCAGGCTGCGCGGTGGCGATCCTACTTACGGCGGAGCTACGTTCGACGCCTATTTCTTCTACTTCCGTCCGGTAGGCTTTTCGGGCGACATCGACGAACAGTATGCAAAATACGAGTACCCGCTTCTTATGATCCCCGTCTCTTATCTTCCCTCGACCGAGCTTAAACTCTACGAACCGAAGGACGACCTGCACTGGAATTTCATGTATGTCAAAAATGAGAATACGCTCCAGTATGCCAGCGGCGGATACTCCGAGACCTACTCGATGTACGGCATGACTTCGGGATATTGTCCCGACGACGCCGTGCTCACGGTGGTCCGCAACGACGACAAAAGTTGGAAAATCGTCTACATGATGACCGATTCCGGTTCGAAGGATGCCTACGGAACGCCTCAGCCCTGGGGCTACGGCAACAAGGCTGTTCTGGAATGGGAAGGTCCCATTGTCAAATATTCGGGAACTAAAAAGAACGATCTCACCGACGCAGATTACTGATAAATAAGACGGTAGGCAATGGCCGCCGACACCTTCGTTTCCGGTTCCGGCATCGACGTATGCCGGAACCGGGAAAAGGGGGTGAAGGGGATTTTTTGGGCCTTTCCGAAAGCAATCCGGCTGTTCCGGCCGTCGTCAAAACACATTTATAGCGTATAATTTCACTTTTTATGATCAGAAAACTACTTGTAACCCTATTGGTTGCGTTGGGAACGTGCATATCGTCCCTTGCACAGCAACTCCAGGTGACCGGTACGGTCAAGGACCAGGCAGGGCAGCCCGTCGCGGGTGCGACAATCCTGGTTCAAGGCTCGACCGCAGGCACCACCTCGAACGCGGACGGAAGCTATGTCATCGCGGTCCCCGCGCAGGGTACGTTGCAGGTGTCGTTTATCGGCTACCAGTCGCAGCAGATCCCCGTCGGCGACAAGACCCGCATCGACATCGTTCTCAAGGAGGATGCAAAAGCTATTGACGATGTGATCGTCGTGGCGTTCGGTACGGCCAAGAAAGAGGCTTTCACCGGCTCTGCCACGGTTCTCAAGTCGGATGACATCGCCAAGACGCAGCAGTCCAATGTGGCGCAGGCCCTGGCGGGCAAGGTTGCGGGCGTGCAGCTGACCAACACCTCGGGCCAGCCCGGAAAAAGCCCCGAGATCCGCATCCGCGGTTTCAGCTCGCTCAATGCCGGGAACAGTCCGCTGTGGATCGTCGACGGCATGCCTTATTCGGGCGACCTCAACAACCTCAACCCGAGCGATGTCGAGTCGATGACCGTGCTCAAGGACGCAGCTTCGAACTCGCTCTACGGAGCCCGCGGAGCCAACGGCGTCGTGATGATCACCACGAAGAAGGCCAAATCGAAAGAGGCCGTCGTTTCGGTGGATGCCAAATGGGGCGTCAACTCGCGCGCAGTCAGGGACTACGAGTACATCACCAACCCGGCACAGTTTTACGAGACCCATTACGGCGCCCTGAAAAACTACTACCTCGATTCGGACATGACCCTTGCCGAGGCGCATGCCAAAGCCAACCGGAACCTGACGGGGTCGGCCAACGACGGCGGTCTGGGTTACATGGTTTATACGCTTCCCGCCGGACAGGAGTTCATCGGCTCCAACGGCAAGCTCAATCCGCAGGCTACGCTGGGGCGTCGTCTGGTGTATGAAGGCGAGGAGTACTACCTGCAACCCGACGACTGGACCGATGCCGCGTTCCGCACCTCGCTCCGGCAGGAGTACAACGTCAGCGTAGGCGGCTCGGGCGACAAGACTTCGGTCTACGCCTCGTTCGGCTATCTGAACAACGAGGGTATCGCCTACAATTCGGACATGGAGCGCTTCACGGCCCGTGCGAAAGTGGACTACCAGGCCAAGAAATGGCTCAAACTGGGCGTCAACGCCAGCTACTCGCGGTTCCATTACAACTCGATCAACGACGAAGGCGCGAGCAACAGCTCGGGCAACGTCTTCGCCTATACGACGCTCGTCGGTCCGATCTATCCGCTCTATATCCGGGGCGGCGACGGCCGGATACTCTATACCGAAGAGGGAATCAAGCGTTACGACTACGGTGAGAATGCCGGCATGGTGCGTTCGATTTTCCCCAACAGCAACGCCCTCTCGGAGTCGCGGCTCAACACCAATGCCTCGGAGGGAAACGCGTTCAACGGCACGGGCTATTTCGACATCTCGTTCCTCCGGGATTTCAAGTTCACGTTCAACGCCGGCGTCTCGCTCGACGAGACGCGTTCGACGGACGTCCGAAATCCCTATTTCGGCCAGTTTGCCGGCGAAGAGGGCCTTCTCTCGAAGCAGCACACCCGCCAGTATGAATACAACACGCAGCAGATTCTCAACTATACGAAGCAGATCGGCGACCACAACGTGAACGCCATGGTCGGCCACGAGTATTACAGTCAAACCTATTACCTGCTCGGCGCAGCCAAGAGCCACATGCTCACGGGCGAAAACGACGAACTGTCCGGCGCCATCATCGACATGCAGAACGCCGGGTCCTCGCGCCTGGAGTACAACAACGAAGGCTACTTCGCGCGCGTGATGTACGATTACTCCAACAAGTATTTCCTCTCGGCGTCGTTCCGCCGCGACGCTTCGTCGCGTTTCCACTCCAAACATCGCTGGGGCAACTTCTGGTCGGTGGGCGGCGCGTGGATCATCACGCGCGAGGACTTCATGGCCGGGACGCACGAATGGCTCGACAACCTCAAGTTCAAGGCTTCGATCGGTTCGCAGGGTAACGACAACATCGGCGATTTCCGTTATACGAACACCTATACGATCGAGAATGCGAACGGCAAGGTTTCGACGGTCTTCAGAGACAAAGGCTCCGAGAATATCACCTGGGAGACCAACTCCAACTTCAATACCGGTCTGGAATTCAGCCTTTACCGGGGTGTGGTCTCCGGCGGCGTCGAGTATTTCCTTCGCCGCACGACCGACATGCTGCTGTCGTTCCCCACGCCGCCCTCGTTGGGCTATTCGTCCTATTATGCCAACGTCGGCGACATGCGCAACAGCGGCATTGAGATCGAACTCAATTTCATGCCCGTCAACCGCGAGCACGTGCAGTGGAACCTCAATCTCAACATGACGCACCTGCGCAACAAGATCACCATGCTGCCTCCCGAGCGTCGCACCAAGGAGGTCGAAGGGTACCGCGGTTACGTTAGCGGGACCACGTTCTACGGAGAAGGTCTGCCGATGTACACGTTCTATATGAAGAAATTCGCCGGTGTCTCGGACGAAGGAAAGTCGATGTGGTACATGGATGAACTTGACGGCGAGAAGAATCCCACGGGACGCCGCGTCACCACGACCGAATATGCCAAAGCCACGGATTACCTCTGCGGCAACCCGATTCCCGATCTTTACGGCGGATTCGGCACGAGCCTCAACTTCTACGGTTTCGACTTCAGTGTCGCCTTCACCTATCAGATCGGCGGTCTGGCCTACGATTCGGGATATGCCGCCGCGATGTACTCGCCGGCCAACAAATCGACCGGTCAGAACTGGCACAAGGACATTCTGAACGCATGGAGCCCGGAGAATCCGACGTCGCGGATTCCCCGCCTGCAATACGAAGACCAGAACCAGAATGCCAATTCGGACCGCTTCCTGATGAACGCCAGCTATCTGAACCTGCAAAACATCAACTTCGGCTATACGCTGCCGTCGAAGATCACGCAGAAGTTCGGCGTCGGCAAACTGCGGGTCTATCTCTCCTGCGAAAACGTATGGTACTGGTCCAAGCGTCAGGGTTTCGATCCCCGCTCCTCCTATTCGGGATCTACCTCCCAAGCTTCGTATTCGCCTGTCCGTACGATTTCGGGCGGTATCAATCTCCAATTTTAATGTAATATGAAAAACATCCTGAAAATATCGGCGGCGGCCTTCAGCATCCTGCTCGGCAGCTGCATCAAAGACGTTACCCCCACGGAGATCGCCACAGAGGACCAGGTAACCCTCGAAACGCTGGTCGGCGGTATCCCGGCGGCGCTCGTAAAGCCCGGGTCGACCGGTTACAAGCTGGCCTGGGACTTCGCGCTTCCGGCCATCCACCTCGCTACGGAGTCCATGACGGGCGACATCGCCATTACGGGCAATATCGGTTACGACTGGTTTCAGCAGTGGGGAGCCAACGATGCGCTCGGACCGGAATATGCCGTAGGTGCGCTTCCCTGGAACAACTACTACACCTGGATTATGATGGCGAACAACGTCATCAGCCTGATCGACGAAACGGACATTGCCACGCTGGGGGCCAAGGAGCGTTCCTACCTGGGTTTCGCCTATGCCTACCGGGCCATGTTCTATCTCGATCTGGTGCGTCTTTACGAGTTCAAGGAGAACACGGTCACCCGGGCCGACGACCTGCTGGGGCTGGGCGTTCCCATCGTGCTGCCCGAGACCACGGAGGCCCAGGCCAAGAACAACCCCCGTGCAACGGTCGACGAGATCTACGATTCGGTGATTTTCCCCGATCTGGAGAAGGCCGGGAAGCTGCTTGAGAACTTCACGGCGCCCGACAAGTACACCATCAGCCTGGCGCTGGTCTACGGATTGAAGGCCCGTGCATACCTCGAACGGGGTACGGACAAGAACGACGCCGCAGCATACCGCTCGGCTGCGGAGTATGCGCGCAAGGCCATCACCGCGAGCGGCAGCACGCCGCTGACGCAGGAGGAGTGGGAGGACCCCGCGAACGGATTCAACAATGCCGAGTCGAACAACGCCTGGATCTGGGGCCTTGCGCTTCCGAGCGAGAGCGTTGCCAACCTCATGTGCTTCACGGTGCACATGAGCTGCGAGAACGACTGGGCGCCCTACCACGCCGGTCGCGCCATCAACCGAAACCTCTATAACAGCATCTATCTCCGCGACTTCCGCCGCCATTCGTGGCTCGATCCCGACCGCGGCTCTTACAGCTATAAGAGCTGCCGCCCCGACGGAAAGGAGTATTTCGCCGAAAAGCTCGCCGACTACGTCAACATCAAGTTTCGGCCTGCGCAGGGCGCCTACAAGGATTTCAAGGTCGGCGGCGCGGCGGACCATTGCTGCATGCGCGTCGAAGAGATGTACTTCATCGAAGCCGAAGCCACGGCACAGGCCGGTGACGTTCAGGGGGGCATCCGGCTGCTGAACGAGTTTATGACCAAATACCGCATGATGGACGGCGCGGTCTACGACTGCTCGGCCCAATCGACGCTCAAGAGTTTCGTCAACGAGCTGATGCTTCAGAAGCGTATCGAATTCTGGGGCGAGGGCATCGTCATGTTCGACATGAAGCGTCTGGACATGTCCAGCAAACGCGGATACGTCGGCACGAACGCTCCGGCATCCTACCGGCTCAACGTCGACGGCCGCGCTCCCTACTGGAATTTTGTGATCAGCCGCGGCGAGACCCAGAACAATACCGCCATTGCCAAGCAGAACAATCCCGACCCCTCGGGCCTGGTCGAACCGTGGAAGGGTTAGCCGGATGCTGAATTATGCGTAAATATCTAAATCATAGTACAGTGAAGACACTCAAGCATATCTTATGGGCATTCCTGGCAACGGCCGTATGGGCCGGCTGCTCGGACGATCCGACCTATACGAAGGGGGCGGAAGAGAATCCCGACAACTACGGCGTCTACTTCCCCCAGCAGGACTCTCCGGTGGAAGTGGAGGTGGACCCCGCCGACGAAGCGACGGTGACCTACAAGGTCCGCCGCGCCAAATATCTCGATGCGATCACCGTTCCGGTCGAAATCACGACCAGCGAAGAGGGCATCCTTGAGATCGAGCCGATCACGTTCGGTCCCGGCGAGCAGGAGACCGAATTCACGGTTTCCTTCTCCAAGGCCGAGGAGGGCGTGAAGTATACCTGCGAAATCCGCATCGAGGACCCGCGCTACATTTCGCTCTACGGTCCGCGTGCGACGGGACTTTCGTTCTCGGTCATCCGTGCGGGCTGGGAGCCTGTGACGAGCGCCGACGGAACCCATACCAAGGGAAAGTGGCGCGACGAAATCCTCAGCAACGTCTATTCGCTCTCCTCGGCGGGCTTCAATCCCTATCCGGAGATCGAGGTGGAGATTTTCCAGCGCAGCGACATCCCGGGCTATTACCGCATGAAGGTCTACGGCGATGAAATGCTCAAGGCGCTGGCCGGCGGGCCGGTGAACTTCCAGGGCCGGGATCTCTATACGTTTGTCGACGCCCGCGATCCCGACAAGGTTTTCATTCCCTACCAGTCCACCGGACTGACGCTGGTGACTGACGACGGTGAACTTCGGATCGCGTCCAATGTCTCGGAAAACTTTATGATGGACGAATCGACCGGGCAGTACGGAACGCTCAGGGACGGTGTCATCACCTTCCCGGCGCAAAGTCTTCTGATCGAACTGGAGAAGACCGCCGGAGCCTTCTACCGGGCCAACCGCGACGGCATGCTCCGCATCCTGCTTCCGGGCGTCGAGGTTCCCGATTACACGGTAACCCTTGCGAAGAGCGAACCCGCTGACGGAGTCGTGAACATTCGGGCTTCGTTCGTGGCCGATGCCCGGGCGATGAAATTCTCGCTGTTCGAGGGTGTGCTCGACGCGGGTCAGACCAGCCTGGCGGCTCAGGATATGGACGCTTCGAAGAACTTCGACGGAGAGATCGAAGGTTCGGGCACGATCCGGATCGAAAACAAGGCGACCGGGAAATACACGCTCGTGGGCTGCATCTACGGCGAGGGGGACAACACCATGCGTGATTATGTCTCGATCAGTTTCGGTTACATTGCGAAGGGCGACCAGAGACCGGTGATCCTGACCATGGGTCTCGAGGCCACCAACGAGTTTGCCGGTCAGGGCATCACGCCCGACAACTCGGCGAAATTCTATGCTTTCGGCGAAGACATCGAGTCGGTGACCTACGGACTTTTCCGCACCGACCGGATCGAGGGCAAGAACCACGACGAACTGCTCGATGCCAAGGGCCTGAAATTTACTGCCGAGCAGCTCGCTTCGCTCAACGACGGGCATTTCAGCACGATGTTCACGGGGCTGAACGGCGACAGCGCCTATACGCTGTTGCTGCGTGCCGGCAACGGTTACATTCATAAGATCATACAGGCCGATTACCGCACCACGGACCAGTACAACCCGGCGCTGGACATCTTCGAGTACACCGATTTCCTGTCCGACAAAGAACAGCCCTCGCTCGATTATCTGAAATCGACATCGTGGAACTACTATGCGGTCGACTATACCGACGCGAAGCCCGTCCGCCGGAAGATCGGACAGGTGACGATCGAGGAGAACGCGGAGCAGAGTTCGCAGGATCTGCCGGTTCTGAACGTCAAGGGACTTTCGGGTGTCGAGTTCCAGGAAGGCGGTGCGCTTCTGGGCATGTACATGCCCGGTGTCAGCACGTTCGCGGGCTACAACGGCGCTCTGGCGCTTTTCACCGACCAGAACCTGACTACCGGAATCTACGAGGGCCAGACGGTGACCATGGGATTCGTTCCGCTGGAAAACACGAATGTCTACTTCGGATACGGCATGTTCATGGGCGCCGTGGCCGACGGATACCTCTATTGCGTACCCTCGCCCGCGACCTTGGAGCAGGGACTCACGTTCAGTTTCCTGTTCTCGGGAAGTCCCTCCGCGCTGTTCAGCCTCATGGGCGAAATGATGCTCGTGGACCCGGCAAAGGACCTCGGAGGACTTTCGAGCGCGGCTCTGGAGCGCATCGCCATCCTGCGCAAACAGGCCGTCGAGGCGTTCACTCCGCGCAACTTCGTCGAATTGCCCCGATTCAGCGGCGCAGCGGGGCGTACACCCGCTGTGACGGCCCGAATGCCTGAAAACCTCATTGTCGCGCCGATGCCCGCTTCGGCGCCGAGCGTGAAGAGGAGCGCCGCCCGAATTTCCGTGATGCCGGCGGCTCCGGCTCCGGCTTCGGCGGCGGGGGAGTTCCGCAACGTGGGAATACGGGCCGAAAAGGCTGAAAAATAGATGACCGGCGGGAGATCGGCATTTCGGCATGACGCCGGTCTCCCGCTTTTTCCGACAACAAGGACGTGCCGATTATTCAACTCAAGAATTATATGAGGGACATCAATAAATTTCTGATTCTTGCTTCCGTTCTGCTTGCGGCCTGTACGACAGACCCCTTGCAGGAGTCGCCCGATGCGACTGGCGGTCCCGAAGCAACGACCGCCGTTAAAATCTGCAACACCTCCGACGATGCCGTTCGGGGGACGTTGATCGCCAAATTCAGCGATGAGGCCATTCCGGCCCTCGAACAGGCGGCTGCCAAATATGCCGTGACGCGTGCGGCTATGACCCGGTCGGGTATCGAGACCGTGGACGAGGTTCTGGACCAGCTTCGCGTCACCTCGCTCAAGCGTGTGTTCTCCGACGCCGGCGAGCATGAGGCCCGTACGCGCGCCGCAGGACTCCACCGGTGGTATGTGCTGCATTTCGATGAGGATCAGAACCTTGACGAGGCCGCTGAACGGCTTGCGGGCATGGCCGAAATTTCGACCATTCAGTTCAGCATCAAACGCCAGATGGCTTTTGACGGCAAGGCTTATCCGTTTCGGGAGGGTGCACCCGGCAAAACCCGTTCGCTGATCCGTTCGGAGTTCAACGACCCGAATCTTTTCTGGCAGTGGCATTACATCAACAACGCCGACCAGGCGATTGCCACGACCTCGCAGGCCGGTGCGGACATCAATGTGGCCGAGGCGTGGAAACTCACCGGCGGCGATCCGCGCGTCATTGTGGCTGTCGTGGACGAGGGCGTGAAATACACCCATCCCGATCTGGCGGCCAACATGTGGGTCAACCCCAATCCCTCGCCCGAGTTCGGCAATCAGGACATTCACGGCTGGAATTTTACGGACGACGGACCCATTACATGGGACCAGGTCTCGGTGGACGCGAGCGGCAAGAAGGAGGGCGACAGCGGTCATGGAACGCATGTCGCGGGAACCGTGGCCGCCATTAACAACAACGGCCTCGGCGTTGCGGGCGTTGCGGGCGGTACGGGGAACAACGACGGCGTGCGCCTGATGTCGTGCCAGATTCTCTCGGCCAAGAATCAACCTACGGACTATACGGTGAGCCGTGCCATCAAGTATGCCGCGGACCATGGCGCTTCCATCCTGCAATGCTCCTACGGCTATCAGGGATCGGGCATCTCTTCGGACCGGGTCTATGAAAGAACCGCGCCGCTGGAGTACGAAGCCATCCGCTACTTCATTTCGCAGAACAACTGTCCCGCCATGGAGGGAGGTCTGGCCATCTTCGCCGCAGGCAACGAGGGTCTTTCGATCTCCAACTATCCGGGCGGCCATCGCAGCTGCATCTCGGTGACATCGGTTTCGCCGGACGGTCTGCCTGCCCCCTACACCTGCTACGGTCCCGGTTGCAACATCGCAGCTCCGGGCGGTGAGACGAGCGGTTTGAGCGGCGGAGAGAAGGCCGGGGTGCTTTCGACGCTCTGTTCGGAGATCAGCGGTTCGGATTACGGATACATGCAGGGAACCTCGATGGCCTGTCCGCATGTTTCGGGAGTGGCCGCTCTGGGGCTTTCCTATGCGCTGGCCAAGGGCAAACACTTCACGCGCGAGGAGTTTATTTCGATGCTGCTCACCTCGGTGAACGACATCGACTCGCGGTTTGAAGGGTCCAAAACCTCCGGCGGGACGATCAATCTCGAAAAATACCGCGGCAAAATGGGTACGGGTTTGACCGATGCCTACCAGTTGCTGATGCAGATCGAAGGAACGCCTTGTCTGAAAGTCAAGACCGGCAAACTGGAGCTTGTCACCCTTACGAAACATTTCGGAGGTTCGGCCAAGGATCTGACCTATATGGGCGTCGAAGTCTCGGCGGAAGATATGCAGAAACTCGGCATGGCCGTGGAACCGAAGATGTACAACGGTCAGTTGATGATCAAATGTACGAAGCCGGGAGTTGCGCACATCACCGTGAAGGCGGTGGGCGGCGGCAACAGGCCCGGAACGGGGTCGGTTATGGGCGGCATCGAAATTACCAAGACGTTTGCCGTCATTGCCCGCGAAACGGGTGCTGAAAACGGAGGCTGGTTATAAACGATAGAGTTAAAATACAATGAAAAAATATATTTATTCCCTGTTTGCGGCTGTTTTGTTCCTGTTTTCAGCCGGTTGTTCGAAGGATGACGACGGCTCGAAAAACATTGATTCGGGCGTTGTGGGCGAGTGGCGCCAGACGAAGTGGAGCAACGAGGCATATGCGGATTTCGATGTCTACGTCGAGTTCCTGTCCGACGGGACGTTCAACATCTTCCAGAAGGTGGAAACTCCGACCTTTGTGTGTTATTCCGGCGATTTTGCGGTCAACGGTGCGCAGCTTTCGGGCCGTTACCGCGACGGTGAGCCTTGGGGCGCCAGCTACGCCTTTGAGTTGAGCGGAGACGGAAAAACGCTGACGATGATCAGCCAGACCGATAAGGCCGAGGAGAGCGTCTATACGAGAACTGCCATTCCCGAAGAGGTGCGGAACGCTCCCGAAGTGCGCTCCGCGCTTTCCGGTGCGTTGCTGCGGATTTTCTAATACGATGACGTTGGAGTTCAAAAGCTGCCTGACCATATGGTCAGGCAGCTTTTGCGTTGATTCTGATGGGGTCCGAAAAAGAGGACACAGGCCTACATGACAACGAATATACAAACATTGCAAAATGGCGTATTTCGTGGCTATGCTGTTGGTTGTGTTGCCCTCTTTACGCAGGAACAATTCAAAATCACGTAGGTAGGCGAGGTCTATTTCATCGAAACGAATATTTAGCGACCTAAATTCAGACAGGCGGGAGAGTAAAGAGCGGTGTTTGGATGCCGAACCGTATTTGCCGAGTGTTTCCAGCCGTTCGATAGTCTGTTTCAGATATTCGCCGACCGTGCAGTTGATTTTCCGCCCGTTCGTTTCCAAGAGATTGTCGAGCGTAACCTCTACCTCTAATGCTTCCAAGCGTTTGATTTTGCGGCGGAGTTCGTCGA
>OGIE01003742.1_pt1 | contig 15708 bp, 10 predicted proteins | sample 1571581 | NCBI WGS metagenome assembly OGIE01 (sample SAMEA2582021, study PRJEB24529) | metagenome | biome: Human gut stool | place: China | collected 2011
GTTGAGTGAATGGTCTCATCAGAAAGGTGGCCCATGGTATAAGACAATTTATCCCCACTTACCCGTGGCAAATCGGAATACTTATCCGCAGCGATCCTTTTCTTACGCAATGCATTTAACACGTCCAATGCGCCCGGATCTTTCTTTCGTGCCAGGCATTCCGCCTTGATCAACATCATCTCAGGCACTCCGATATTATAATCTAAATCCTGCAAAATCGCCGGATAAGGATCCTTACTCGGTTTACCATCCCACCCGATAGTGGTAAAATTGAATTTATAACGCAAATCAGCTTCCGTATCAAAGACTTTCAGTAATTCCGGTGACACAAGAGAAGAACTAATAATACCGCTATAAGCAGCAGAACGGTACATGATCATTTCCGGAGAATACTCCGGAAGAGGACGATTATTAATGCCCCCATACGGATTATTCTCGTCATTAAAACTAAAAGTATTATAATCCAGCAACTCACTATTCAACTTTAATGCCTCCTCCGCATTTTCCAACGCTGCCTCATAATTCCCGAAGAAAAGATTTACCCGAGCTGCCAACCCGTAGGCCGCCATACGAGGAATATGATACTCCGAAACACTTTCCTCCGGCAAGTCCATCGCCACATCCTTCAAATCTTCCAGTATTTGCGCGACAACCTTGTCGGAAGTCGCCCGACTTACCTTAGCATTCAAATCTGGCTCCAACACTAACGGCACGCTCAAATCCGCATTTGCCGTTTCCGGGTCATAAGCAGGCGCGTAACAAGAATGCAGAAACCAGTAATAAAACGCTCGGTTCACTTTCGCCTCCGCCATCACCTGTGCCTTGTAAGCGTCCGACCCTTCATTCACCCCGGGAACTTCACTCAAAACCAAATTACAAGTATATATAATTGCATATGCTTCATTCCAAGTCATATCATCCTCCTCTGCCCGATAAAATTCTTCCTGCCAAGTATAAGCTTTTCCCTTATCGGACAAGATATAAGATGTGAGATAGTCGTCTTTTACAAAAATATTATCACTACACATCTCCATCAAAGGGTAAGCTGCCGACACATTAATTGGGTCACCTATCAACTCGTCAAAATCCTGCACTTTACTCGGGATCAATTTCCCTTTTGGCGTTACGTCTAAAAAAGAATCACACCCGTATAACAAAACAGTCGCTAAAACTATAGCATATATCTTTTTCATAACATCCTTATTTTGATTTTAAAACTCAACTCTCAAACCAAACGTGAAAGAGGGGGCTTCACTCAATCCTAACGTTCCACGAACGGGATCTACCGCCTCTGGGTCAAAATTTTCTTTATTTCTCGTCCACATCCACACCGTGTTTGCTTGTGCCGTTAAACTTACCCGGGCAAACGGGGATTTCTTAACCAACAGTTGGGGTAATTCATAATTTAAAGTAATCTCCCGCAACCGGATAAAATCTCCCTTCCGCACGCTATTGGAAGAATAAGTAGCCAAACTAGCCCTGTCATTATTCCAGTACTCCTTGGTTCGGATTGCCGGAATATCCGTTACAGCCTCATCTCCCGGCTTCATCCAACGTTTGCTGACAAACGCACTTAAATTCGCGGTAGAACCTTTCGCTGCAGAACCGGCATCCATCGTCGGGTAAGCAACCCGGAACACGTGACCGAAGTTATAGATAAAAGAAAACATCAACGTCAAATTCTTGTACTTGAAATCCGTCGAAAGACTCCCGCTATATTTCGGGCGGTAAGTACCATTACATTCTACCGACTCTGCCACGGGCACATCGGTTTTGTTCCCTTCCGCATCATAAGTCAAAGGATTCCCGTTCTCATCCAACCCCGCCCAACGATAACTCCACAACGCCTCTCTCGGGTAGCCTGCCATAAATTCTGTCAGTCCATGCGTAAGGTTATAAGCCGGGTTACTATCCAAAATAGCATTCTTCGTGATCTTATTTTTATTATACCCGAACACGAAATTCACAGCCCACCGGAAATCTTGCAATCTCAACACCTCCGCGTTCAACTGCATCTCAAAACCCTTATTCCACATATTGGCACCATTGATATATCCCCCGTCAAAACCAAGGGTCGGGTCTAGTTGTATATTCCCCAACAAATCATAGCTGCGCTTATCGTAGTACTCCAACGCCAAAACAAAACGATGAAACAATTCCATCTCCATACCGATATTCAACGTCTTCGTTCGTTCCCATCTCAATTTCGGATTGGGCGCATTAGAAACCCTTGCATAATAAGCGCCAATCGCACTATTAAATAATCTACGCACGGTCAACAATGGCGTGGACGAACCACTTCTGTCAAAGTTACCCGTTAACCCGTAAGTAACACGAGGCGTCAAACGGTTTATGACTTTAGAATGAAAAAAGTCTTCGTTATGCACGTTCCAGCTCAATCCGACAGACCACAATGGATTACGGCGGTACTTTTTCGCAGCTCCAAACAAATTGGATTCATCCACCCGGAATGTTCCGCTCAACGTGTAACGCGAATCATACGTATAAACCGCAGAACCGTAATAGGATACTTCCCGGTTATCCCGGTATGAAAAACCATTATACGAATCAGCAAAATACCCGTGCCACCCGTTCCAAGCATAAATACCCTCCTTTGCCAATGCCTGCTCATCGAACAACTGATATGTCAGCAATTCATCATCATACCCCAATCTACGATAATTACTTGATTCACTAGTACGCTTACGCAGTTCAAAACCCCCGACAACATTCACGTAATGTTCACCCTCTTTTCCGAAAGCCCGATTCAGTACTCCTCCCACCTTTAAAGCATGAGCGGTTAAATCCGTGTTTGTCACGTCTAAAATATCCCCCATTGGCAAATGATTCACAAGTTCACCATTTTCCACGTTTGTCATATAATTCAACAAGTCCCGCACATAATAAGATTCTTCGTCCCGAAGATTTTTATTCTTGCTATGTATCCGCTCGTACTGATAATCCATATTTACCAACAAACCGTCACAAACCGTCACATCAAGCCCCACTTTCGTCCGTAAACCGAACTTGCTCGTTTTGTTATTTGCCAAGTCTACCTCATCCAACATGTTGAAACCGTAATCTTTATACCCTTGTTCCATCAACTCCTGATTCTTAACGATATTGAATTTAGCATAATCCTTCACCCGATTTCCCGCTTCATCCACCAACAACTGGTAAGGCTGAATCGAGCGAATTTCATTTTCCACGTCATACCCTAAATTTTCCTTGCCGTATACCGCATTAATATCCGCACGTACTTTGACTCTTGGCGTAACCGAGTAACTATTCTTGGATAAAATATTGAGTGTCGAATTCTCACTTCCATCCTTGTACACAGAATTTTCGCCCGTATAACTTCCTGACAAAAAATACGAAAACACCTCACTCCCACCAGACAAAGCCAACGTATGATTATGTCTTACAGCCGAGCGCAATAATTTATCTTCAATCTGCTTTTTGTTAGAAATCGTCCCCAAGGCTGCCAACTTCTCTTCCAACTCCGCACGACTGATTTTATTATTCTCGTAGTCAAAAATCAACCCGTACGAAGGTGAATACCCATAGGCTCTCCCGTTATACGTGCTGCCATGTATCAATCCTTTGTCAAACACCTCCAAATCATAATCCACCACCGTCTTCGAGTCCGCCCGGTTCAGATCGTCAAAATCCGGTTTCATCATCAAATTCACGTTTCCGGAATACGACAGTCTACCTCTTCCCACCGCACCTTTCTTCATCTCGATCACGATCACCCCATTCGCCGCACGCGTACCCCAAATTGCGGCGGCCGCAGCATCTTTCAGTACGGTGATACGCTCCACCAAATCCATATTCTCCGGCAACTCGTCCACCTCGAACCCATCCACTATATACAATGGCTTCGTGCCTACCTTCTCCGAAATCGTGCTACCGCCCCGAATACGCACATCATTATTGTAAATCGTCAAACCGGGGACCTGACCTTCCAACAACCGATTCAACCCGGCACTCCCCCTCAACTCTATCTCCCGCTGAGAAATCGAAGAAAACGATCCGGTCGTGTTCACCTTCTTCAAAGTCTGGTAACCCGTACAAATCACCTCTTCCATTTCCTCTACATCCGGTTCCAAAAAAACAATCAATTCCGCCTGTTTCCCAACTTTCACCTCCCGGGACTTCATCCCGATAAAAGAAAACGACAACACGATCGTGTCTTGTTTAGACAACTCCAACCGGAATTTTCCCGAAGCATCCGTTGCCGTACCGATCATCGTACCTTTCAACATAACGGTTACCCCCGGTAATATATCCCCGCCTTTCTCCTTCACGATTCCCGTGATCACGATTTTCTTCGGCACATTCTCTTTCACCCGGGGCGTGATCACGATCACGTTATCAACCACCCGGTAAGATAACGGTATCCCCTTCAATATTTCTTCCAACATCTCCACCATACTCACCTCCTTCACGGAAAAACTCACCTTGTAGCGATTCACCTCGTTATCATTGTAGAAAAACTCGTAATCACTCACCCGTCCCAACTCTTTCAGAACGGAAAGTAAATTCTCAGACTTCTTCTCCATCGTCAATTTCGTGTTTTGAGAATAGCTCATCGCCGAAACCGACAACATGGTACATAACAGCAAACAAGAACAAATCTTCATAACCAATAACATTTTTCGCAGGACATGGTCATCCCAGACCCACAAGTTTGATTTTTTTTTCATAACTTTGTTGAGTTAAATTGTTTTACAGAATCAATTTACATGATACACGAGAGGTGCTACGAACACCTTTCGTGTTTTTTTATCGTATTATCACTACATCGTCTTTTACTTCAAAAGAAATATTTGTTGTCATTTCCATGATCTTCAACACCTTGGATATATCCTCGTATTTCGGGATCGTACCTGAGAAAATCTTCTCTTTCATTCCCGGATTCTCGATTCGGAAATCAACATTATACCAGCGGGCAAGGCGGCGCAACACGGTTTCCAAGCCTTCACTCTCGAACGAGAAACGATCTTTAATCCAAGAAGTGTACAATTTGGTATTCACCTGTCGCACGTCCATCCGATGGTTTGTCCACACCCCTTGCTCCCCGGGCGACAACCTGACAGCTTGCTCCAATCCCTCCGCGTTCAATTCTACACGTCCCTCAACCAAAGTTGTCGTCACCGCACTCTCGTCCGGGTACGCAGACACATTGAAGGAAGTCCCCAGCACCCGCACATCCATGTCCCGAGTAACTACCACAAAAGGATGCTCCTGATCATGTGCTACCTGAAAATACGCTTCTCCCACGAGTTCCACCCTTCGCGTATCCCCGGTAAAATGGACCGGGTAACGCAACTCGGAAGCACTATTCATCCACACCTCCGTCCCGTCATCCAACATGAGTTTGTATTCCCCCCCTCTAGGTACTCGCAGGGTATGAAACGATGGAACCCGAGAATTCTCGGTCAACAGGTATTTCAAATTACCACTTTCATCTATCACTAACCTTTCCCGTTCCCCGACCACGATTGTCGTGTCTTTCATTCCCATCAATGGCAACAAATTACCGTCTTCCAACATCAGCACCGCCCGTGTCTCCCCGGGATGAATCGTGACAGGCACGGCTTCTGCTATTTTCACCCCATCCTCCTTCGGCTGCAACAACCCTATTATACCCGCTAACAACAACACCGCTGCCGCGGCAGCATAAGCGACCAGCTTTCTCGACAGACTTCTCTTCTTCGCCTTTTGTTGTCCCATCTCTACCACCAACTGTTTCCAACGTTTTCCCGTATCAAAAGAAGCAAACAAGCGGACATCATCCCATACAACCTTTTTATCCCGCAACTCCTCCACCAACCGACGATGATTTTCATTCTCCTCCATCCACTCCCGAAGTACGTCCGACTCCTTCCCTGAGAGTTCATTTCTCAAGTAAGCAGTTATCAATTCGTGTATCTCTTTTTGCATATCATTTCATTTTACACCTGAAACACACTCGATCGACAAATAGGTGACAAGAGTATGAAAAAAAATTACTTTGAGAATAAAAGAATAAATACAAATTATAATCCGGGAAAGAATATGCCCACGTACACAAATAAATCCCCCAACCGAGTTCGCAAATAAGATTTCGCACGCTGCTTCTGGGTTTTTATGGTATTCAGAGAAATATCCAATTCCTCGGCAATCTTCTTATCTTCCTGTCCGTCCACGTACGAACGTCGAAAAATATCCTTGCATTTCTCCGGCAACTCGTCAATCGCACTGAAAAGCTCGGCAACCACTTCCGCCCGGATCTGCTGGCACAAGAAATAATCCTCATCCAACTCTTCCCGATGAAGATTTTTGTAATTCCGATCCCGGATTTCCAAATCCCGGAGATAATTCAAACAACGATGTTGCACGCTATTGTACAAAAAAGTTTTGACCGTTTTTAAGTTAGGGAATCCGCTACGATTCATTTTCCACAACGAGAGAAAAACCTCCTGCACGATATCTTCCGCCTCCGAGTCATCCCGGACAATACGAGTCGCGAAAAAGCATAACGGCTTATGATACATCTCAAACACCCGCTGAAAAGCATCTTGCTCGCCCCGTTCCAAACACTGTATAAACTCTGCTGACTGAATGTCAATATTCATCATTTCCCGGTACCAAAAACATCATAAATAACTCATCTTAGTCAAAATAAATATAATTGATCTCAATTCAGAGAAGTGAATTACCCAACGCTCATGCATCTATCAATCATTTATTTTTCACAAATATATAGATAAAACCGGAAATTAAAGCAATATAAAATAAGATAGTTCTACTCTGCAATAGCCCAATAACAACAAAAATGAGGCTCTTTCGAAGCCTCATTCCCATTTCTAACAAATCTAGTTATTTCAAATAACCTTGGTTACTTTTTTCTTCATAATGACATTCACCTCGGGCAACATTACCGGACCGTAAATTGCATCCTTGCTCTCTACCTTCTGACCGTGAACAACCTTAACATCTGTTCCCATTTTCTCTTGTTCTGCTAACGCGCACACGATTCTCTCTGCCTTACAATGGCTCAAACTACGTCCGCCTAAAAATAACGTGAAAGCGGCAATGCAAATTATTATAATATATTTCATCATCTTATTTATACTTTAAAAATTAAACTAACTATTTTCTTTAACTCTTGTTGTTGTCCTTTATCGACAATACAAAAGTACGACACTTCCGTCCGCTAGTAAAATTATTCCCGTTAGATTTTAGTTGTCAGAAGGTTAAATATATGTTAGGTAAAAAAAGGGGAATTATTTTTTAAGAAAAACAATTTACCGGGCATTCACCCGCCAATCCTAGGGAATCCAAGCCTTTCCACGCCATCCGAGTGCGTTAACGAAATCATAATTCACCCCGGGTATCTGAAATTTTATAACATTAGCACGTGACGAAAGTAAATCATAAAATAATTTTATCTTTGCATTCATGAAGGAAGATAATCAGACTATTTTAGACGTTTTCAAAAAAAATAGGGAAAACGGGATGAAAATGTTATTCAAACGTTACTATTCTTCATTAGTCGTTTATGCCCAAGGCAAAATAAAAGACAGGGGAACAGCTGAAGACCTCGTGCAAAATTTTTATTTACGCTTATGGGAAAATGATTATCTAAAATATACCAACCCGACGACATTGGAATCGTATCTTTATTCTTCTATCCGGAATGCTTGTTACACCTATGGACACCAAAAAGATATATTGAGAGACAGTATTGATTACGAGGGGATTGACGTTGCCATCGAGACGGCTGAAACAATAAATCAAAAAATGGTTGAACAGGTGGAGATCGTCATTCAAAAATTACCGAAACAAACTCAAGAGGTCGTGAGGTGTATCTTGATGCGCAACATGAAATACCAAGAAACGGCGAACGAATTAAATATTTCGCTAAACACGGTCAAAACATTATTGAAAAACGGCATGCGTTTTCTAAGAGAGGAATTGAGGAAAAATCAGGAAATGTTGCTTCTATTCATGTTATGGCAAAACACGAATGCTCTACCTGACTCATTGCAAAATAACCTGTTAGCAGATTAAAAATCTATTATTCGAATATTATTTTCATTTTTTTTCAAAAAAAATATTTTTTGATTCACCCGTTTTTACTTTTCCCCAGTCTTCTTTATGAAGCAGGTTCATAAAAATAACATTATGGATATAGAAGATTTGATTTACCGTATTTTAGCAGGAGAAGCGACAGAAGAGGAGCGTGACGAAGTAAAGAAGTGGCTGGCCGAAAACGAGGAACATCGAGCATTGTACAGGGATATCGAGCGGACATGGTACAAATGTGAATATGCCGGATACTGGCAGGAGGAGACAGAAGCTACATGGATGACGTTGAAAACGAAACATCAATCCCGTCAATACAAAAAATGGCTCTGGAGAGGAGGAAGCGTAGCCGCCGCAGTACTTCTCTTATTGGGAATGAGTATATTATTACTTGATGACAAAGAAGAAGAAAAAACAATTGTAGCACAAGTCAAGCAAGCCCCAGATTCCGGAACAGTATTATTGCTTTCTACCGGAGAAAAAATCATATTAGAAGAAAAAACCGACACGATCTGGGTTAACGGTACCGATATTCAAACAAAAGGCAGAACCGTAAGCCGCGGGCAACAGGCGAAAGCTGCAAACTCCGGCGAATTGGTGTACAACGAATTAATCGTACCGATAGGCGGAGCCAATCGGTTATATCTTCCGGACGGTACAATGGTATATCTCAATGCTTCGTCACGTCTGAAATTTCCGATTCAATTTACCGGAGAAAAAAGGGAAGTGATACTAGAGGGGGAAGGATATTTTGAAGTTGCACCTGATACCCATAAACCATTCGTGGTACACACCCCGACAGTGGATGTCAAGGTATTGGGAACCTGTTTCAACATCATGGCATACGCGACCGATCCCCGGACGGAAGTAACCCTGGTTTCAGGGAAAGTAGATGTGAATACAGGGGTATACCGGGAAGTATTACAACCGGCACAGCAATTCGTGCTGGATAATGCCAGCCAACAACACGAGGTGAAAGAGGTAGATGTATCTACCTACATCGGCTGGAAAGAGGGGGTGTTAAATTTCAAGGCCATGCCGTTGGAAGAATTGTGCAAGCGTCTGGGTCGCTGGTATAATATCGGATTCCAATTTACCCGGGAGGACATGAAACACTTGAAGTTCACGGGAGCTGTCAGGAAAGACTATGATATCGGGTATATCCTGACCATGCTAGAGGCAATGACGGACGTGACTTTCAAACAAGAAGGGGATCAAGTTATAGTGAATAAGAAATAATAAAAATATCCCTCGGGGAAATTAATACCGGATGATGTATTGGATCCACGATTCCGGCATCGTTTCTCCCCGGGAACATTGATTAATTAATTACAAATGTATGAAAAAGAAAGATGTTTTATGGCTTATTTCTTTGAAAAATAAGCCGAGAGGAAAATTATTTTGTTTTTCGTTTCTAGTTACGCTGTGCTTGTTTTCGACAAACGTGACGGCCCAGCAAAAAATCACGATGAATTTGGGTAAAACAACTTTAGGTGTTGTTTTGGAAGAAATTCAAAAACAGACGGGTAAAACGGTGTTATTCAACGACGACCGCATCAACTTGAAACACGAAGTAACCGTGAACGTAAAGGACAGCAGCCTGGAAGATCTACTCAGGCAAGTATTGGAAGGAAGCGGTATGACTTTTTGGCTGCTGGATGATAATATCGTGCTCGTACCCAAACCCAAAGAGGCTAAAAAAATTCAGTTTGTCACGATTTCCGGGCTGGTTGTAGACCAAGAGGGTATACCAATACCGGGGGTGACCATCATGGCGAAAGGAACCTCGCAGGGGGCAAGCTCTCGTGTCGACGGGACATTCAGTTTTAACGTCGAGAATAAAGACTCCCTTGTAATATGTGCCTCGTTCGTGGGAATGAAAAAAAAGGAGATTCCTTATACCGGTCAATCCCACTTGAAAATTATTCTCGAAGAAGATGTCGAAAAACTGGAAGAGGTGGTTGTAACCGGTTATCAAACCATATCCAAGGAACGGAGCACGGGAGCTTTTGACGTGGTGAAAAGCGAGATCATCAGCAAATCGCACGCGTCGGATCTATCCACGGCCTTGCAAGGAGCTACCGCCGGATTGCATGGAACGGAAAATGAAGACGGGAGCGTTGACTATACCGTACGAGGCATATCGTCACTTTACGCTAATGTCCAACCCTTGGTAGTGGTCGATGGATTCCCGGTCACCAACGGTTTCAAGGATATTAACCCGAATGACGTGGAGTCGGTGACCGTGTTGAAAGATGCCGCCGCCGCATCCATCTGGGGAGCCCGCGCCGCAAACGGGGTGATCGTGGTGACAACTCGTCAAGGCAAGCATGAAACATTTACCGTGGAAGTAAACGCCATGGTTAATATAGGGCGTAAACTGGATTTATCTACCGCACTGACAACTGCATCCTCGGAAGATCAGGTGTATTACGAACGCCTGGCCATGGAAAAAGGTTGGCTCATGCCCACACCTGATGCATTGCCGAATCTATCCTACCCGACAAGTCTGGCCAAAGAGTATATCTATGACTACATGAACAATCTCATTTCAGAGGATAAAATGAACGCGGGATTAGAGAATTTGGCAAAACAGAATAACCGGAAACAAATCAAAAAATACCTGTTGCAACAACCGATCACGCAACAATATAACGTTAGTATCTCCAATTCGACGAAGCATGCTAGGAATTATTTTTCCGCCATGTACGAAAACGTGAAAGGGAGTCTAATCCGGAATAAGACAGAACGTTGGCGGGTCAATTTCAACACCACCTCTTCCGTTTTCAACTGGCTGGATTTCTCCGCAGGAATAAACGTACATTATTCGAATGCCGATTATAGCGGTCCTACCCTGTCGGAAATCAACTCTCTTTCCCCTTACGAGATGATCGTGAACGAGGATGGCAGTTACGCCACACAACTAATGAAAAATCGAAAACAACTGGAGAAAATAGGAGAAGGAGTCTTGCCGTATGACGACTGGAGTTACAACATTCTACGCGAAGCAAGAGCCCGTGATTACTTGACGGAAACACTGAATACTCGTTTACAGGCAAGCTTGGTGGTAAAATTCTTTCCCGGGGTAAGTTTCGACACGAAGTTTCAGTACGAACTGAATCGCTCGGATCACGATCAGTTGGACTCGGAGGACAGTTATTTTGTCCGGAACACGGTGAACACTTACGTTTCTTACGATCAGACAAACAACGTGGTAAACGCACAATTCATACCCCAAGGGGCTATTTATCGCTCCTCATCGGATAAAATAAAAAATTATACATGGAGAAACCAGTTGAATATCGACCGAGAAATAAGTGACGAACACCAGATCAACGCCATCTTGGGATTTGAACTTTCGCAATTCAAAACAAAAAGTTGTACTGATCCCTATATTTACGGTTTTGATCCCGAAAAGAATATCGCTACCCCTCTTCCTTTCGGGGGATACTCGGGAAACAAAAACGGTCAATCCGTGACAATAACCGATATTTCTGGTAACGGCGTAACAAATTTACAAGGAATGGTTCCCATTTATAATGACTTGAACGAACGTTTTGTTTCCGTTTACGGGAATATCAGCTACACCTATGACCACCGTTTCAGCCTGACGGCTAGCATCCGCAGCGATGCCTCCAACCTGATCACGGACAAGGCTTCTTACCGCTGGGCTCCACTCTGGTCAGTAGGAGGATCGTGGAACCTCCATCGCGAACAATTCATGTATTCCACCGGAGATTGGCTTGACCGTCTGATCGTGCGTTTAACCTACGGGTTCAACGGTAATGTCGAAAAGAGTACTTCCCCCGTAACCCTAGTATCATCCAACCCGGAACCTTCAAAAATAACAAATTTACCCACCACTTCGGTCGTGAACCGAGGCAATCCGAATTTACGCTGGGAGAAAACCTCTACCATAAACGGGGGTATTGATTTTTCATTCTTCTCGAACCGGTTATTCGGAAGTATCGACTGGTACAGCAAACTGGGACGGGATTTAATCGGTGAAGTCCTGTTACCCTCGGTACTGGGAGCAACTTCTCAGAAAATGAATAGCGCGAAAATGTCAAACAAGGGTATCGAAATGGTTTTAGGAACCGACGTGTTCGTCTCTCCAAAAATCAAGTTCACGACAAACATCACGTATGCATACAACAAAAACGAGGTAAAAAAGCTTAATAACAAGATATATAACGCTTCTTTTATCACTAGCGGGGGCTTCGTTGCCCACTATCCCGCACAATCAATATGGGCGGTGAAATACTTGGGTATGGAAGACGGCATCGCTTACGTCGAAGGCACCAACGGACGCAGAGTATCAATGGATAATCATGAACTGATATACAGCGGAAACGCCCTAGAGTATTTACAATACATGGGACCGGCTATTGATCCGCACACGTTGGGTTGGAACCTGAATTTCAGCGGGTACGGATTCAATCTTTCTTTCCTGATATTGGGCAAATTCGGGGGCTTCTTCCGTGCACCCTATTTTAATGATTATATCGACAGTAACGGGAAATATATCGCGAACCGGTTTATCCGCGAGGTGATCAACGGTAGTGACAGGATGCCTTCTTTCCAACCTGCCAACCGGGCACTGAACTCCTACTGGGGCACCAGTGGCGGGTATACCCCGATACTGAATACATTAGTGGAGAGTTCGTCGTCTATCAAATTTAAAGAGATCTCGCTGGAATATAACATGCCCGCCCGGCTGGTGCATAAAATAGGTTTGAAAGGGATGAAACTGTACGGGCAAGTACGAGATCTAGGATGTATATGGACGCGCAATCGTTACGGTTATGATCCGGAATGGCTTCCCGGCACGATGAAACCTTCGACTTCTTTCAAGTTTGGTTTAAACGTCGTTTTGTAAATTAATTTAAAGAAGTTATGAAATCAATTTTTACATACTTGTGTTTATTAGGAGGAGCTTTGTTTTGCAACTCTTGCGAGGATTATTTGTCGGAATTACCGGCCAAAGGAGCGAATCAGCCAGTGAAAAATATAGATCAATTAATCGGTCTGTTGAACAACCCGAAAGTGCACGAATTTGACGCAACCGGTTCTTTCATGACGGACGATACCGGCCTCACTCCGGAATTCTACGATGAAGCTTACATACCGAGCCGTTCTATTATTACACGTTTGACACGGACAAACTCGCCTCGTTGGCAAGTGATGCGTTATGGACCTCCCTCTACGCGAGCATCTATGATGCCAATCTCATCCTGGAAAATGTTGACGAAGTAGAGGGTACCCCCGATATAAAAGAGCAGATCAAAGCGGAAGCTCATTTCCTGAGAGCCTACTCCTACTGGAGATTGGCCAACCAATACTGTTTGCCTTATTGCGAGAAAAACCTGAGCGAACAAGGATTACCTTTACGCAAAACGACCTACATGGAAGAAGCGATCTCACGCGCTTCCCTGGAAGAGACCTATCGTTTTATCGACAAGGATTTAACAGAAGCGTTGAAAATAAAGATCACAACAACCGATCAACCTTGGCGGGCAAGCCTGCCGACGATCCAGGCTTTTCTATCTCGTTACTACCTGTTCCGAGGCGAATACGAAAAAGCGGTTTCGGCAGCAACCGAAGCGTTGAAAAATTCGGGAAGAGTACAGTTAAAAGATTACAATACAATTTCCGCGGGGATGTCGTTTATACCGGGATTCCTAGAATTCCCGGAGATGGGTAACTACTCGGAAAATCAAGTTGTCATGTGGCAGGAATTTTTCTACGCTAAAACCAGTCTTAACACGAAATTCTGGTATGTACCGAGCGATGAACTGATAGCCTGCTATGACCCGGTCAATGATTTGCGCCGTCGAAAACTGTTTACCTATAATAGCATGCTTCTATTACCGGAAACGGCTAACGGGATTTTTTTAGGATACAATTTTTTCTACTGGCTAACGCCTCAAATTCCCAGCGGCGTAACGATTCAGGAAGTGATGCTGAATAAAGCCGAAGCACTATTACGTCAGGCAAATCCGGACAAGAGCGAAGCCTTGGAATTGTTATATGACTTGCGGAGAAAACGCTATGATGCCACTTCCGGGGACAATGTCATCCGGGTTGAAGCAGCAACAAACGATGAGGCCCTAAGAAAGGTGCTGGAGGAAAGACGCCGGGAGTTGCCTTTTACACACCGCTGGTTTGATATTCGCCGTTTCTCCGTAAACGAAATCGAGTGGGACGACGTGGAGATCACACGTTCGTTTTACGAGATCGTAGACGGAGCCGTGAATAAATCGCGCAAGGCAACTTACATCTTACCCGCAGGCAGTCGGCGTTATGCCATGCCTATCAACGAGAACGACATATCGGCCTCTCACGGAACAATCAAACAAAATGAATTTTAAAAAAGAAACACATGAGAACAATTAGTATATTAATAATCGTGTTTGCCTTTTTCTCTTGCACAGGGCAAACGAACAAGGGATGGACACTGAACGGCAATCTGGAAGACGTGAAAGAAGGATGGGTTTCCGTGAGCGAATTTAATGGAGACTGGACGATCGTGGACAGCACGAGGATTCAGGACGGGAAATTTCAATTCAAGAATGAATCGATAGATGAAATCAAACAATATTACCTACGCTTTAAAGATCCGGATTTCAAAGAAATATACGTGAAAAATATTCTACCGGTATTCGTTGAAAAAGGAACAGTGGAATTTACCGGAAATATTGAAAAGAATAAATTCACCCTATCCGGAACACCCAACAACGAGGCTTTGAACGACTATAACAGGGTATTTCACACGATATCCAACAGTTTATACAATCTTCTGTACGTGGATGATTCCTGGCGAAAAGATACCATACATGGGCCATATATCGCTCAAGGGAAATACATGATGCTGGCTGAAATCATGCCCAAGTTCCGTTACATTTTTGCCGAAAAATACAAGAACCTGGATTTTAGCCTTGCGATTTATCAGGAAATTTGCATGATGGACCCCAACCTGAAACCCAGCAAAGTGGATTCACTGTTAAGCCTAGTTCCGAGCTCTTTACATTCCTCGCCTTTCTACAGGGACCTTAAAATAAAAGCGGAGAAAATACGTACTCTCGGACAAGGTGCTGTCGCCCCGGATTTTCAATTACCGACTCCCGACGGGCAACAAGTAACCTTATCATCCTATCGGGGCAAATATTTACTATTGGTATTTTGGGCGTCTTGGTGTGGACCATGCCGGGAAGAGATCCCTCACCTGATGGATATACACGAGAAATATCATGCCGATGGCTTGGATATTTTGAGCGTGTCGGTAGACAATAAAAAAGAAGCCTGGGAAAAAGCTCTCGCGGAATCAAATATGCCCTGGACACAGGTTTCCGATTTGAAGGGACTGAAAAGTGCCGTGGCAAAACTTTACGGGGTACAAGGTGTACCCGCAGTTTGGTTGATCAATGCGGATGGAAAAATCGTGGCACACAACATTCGTGGAGAGCAATTGGATACGATGCTAAAAGAGATTTTTGGCCACGAATAAACGGAAATACAGAAATGCAGAATGAGGCTCTTTCGAAGCCTCATTCCCATTTCTAACAAATCTAATTATCTCAAATAACCTTGGTTACTTTTTTCTTCATAATGACATTCACCTCGGGCAACATT
>OGIE01003746.1_pt1 | contig 15701 bp, 19 predicted proteins | sample 1571581 | NCBI WGS metagenome assembly OGIE01 (sample SAMEA2582021, study PRJEB24529) | metagenome | biome: Human gut stool | place: China | collected 2011
GGCTTTGTTTGGGGTATTAAGTAAGAAAATGAATTACAAGAAGTAACCAACTTCCCGTTTATTGGGAAGTCGCAGAGAATGAAAAATCGAAAGTTTTAAAGGAGAAATACTATGGGATTATTTGGTAAAAGCAAAAAAGAACGAGAAAAAGAATACATGAACAAATTAGATGTTCCGTCGTGTTTAAAAGAAAATTTTGAATTGATTATTGATGATGCATTTACAATTATGGGGATTGGAACAGTTGCCACAGGAAACATATTAATAGGGATGTGCAGAGAAGGGGAAAATGCGTGTATTTATAAAGCAAATGGAGATATCTTAGAATCCAGAATTACTACTGTCGATGTACATACAAAAGAACGAAAAGCAAATGGTTGTGGATATAAAACAGAGCATGTTGGACTTGGGTTACGAGGAATTTCCAAGGAACAATTAGAAAAAGGCGATAAAGTAATTGTAAAAAATGCCAATATGTATGGAATGTAATTACAAATTCCAGTTTAACGAACAGGAGATGATGAACGCATGAAAATCCTACATGAACTTTCTTGGCTATGGGAAACGCTGGGCATTGCGCTTTTGGCGGCGGCTATCTGCATAGCTTGCGCCGCGCTGATCTGCAAGGCAGCGAAGAAGAAACTCAGCAAAAAGGTATTGGCTGTCATAGGGGCTGCGGCATTTGTAGGGGCAATTCTGGCGATCATTCTGATCGCCCGGACACCGATGCCGCTTTGACAGAATAGGAGAAACTGACAATGATTGTTCTTACAGAGCAGATAGAGATTCCGGCTTCCTATGAAAAATTAAAGGCATGGACTGCTAACTTTGAGGAAGAGTTTGTGAAATGGAGTCCCTACCACATCGAATGCAATCTCTATAACGGGAACTATCATGCTGGAAGCAAGGTCCGCTTCCGCGAGATTGTTATGGGGCTGGACTACGATGTGACAGGCACGATTACGGAATGCGAACAGGATGAGAACCACTTCCGCATTGTATTCCGGAGCGACAAGAAAACGGCGTTCATCACCTTTGAAGGAAAAAGAACGGAAACAGGATGCCATTTCTCTCACACCGAGGCTTTCGGCATGACCACGCCGGTAATTGGGGCGATCATGAACTTTCTGATCTTCAAGGTGTTTTTCAGGAAAAAGGCAAACTGGCGACTGATCCGGGACGATATGATTCTGGATAACAGGTATTTATACGACATTCTGACCGAAGGAAAATACCCGGAACGAATCCCGCTGGACACGCTGCTGACCGGCGCGAAGTAACCGAATGGGATGGCTTGATTATGCCGCTTCAAATTGTCAGAAATGACATCACAAAAATGAAGGTGGATGCTATCGTCAACGCTGCCAACGAGTCGCTGCTGGGTGGCGGCGGTGTGGACGGCTGCATTCATCGTGCCGCTGGATCGGAGCTGCTGGCAGAATATGAAACGCTCCATGGCTGCTGCTTTGCGGAACAGGAATTATCTTGTACTTGAGAGCGCTGTGTGGTACTATATGCTGGTATTGTTCACGATGGGAGAAATTATATGTTCTTTACGATGGATGAGGTAGCACTTATTGACGGCCTTATCGCCACCTACTTTGTTGCAGATTCCGTATCTGAAAGTGTGCGGGTTCGATATTATGAAACGCATCAACACCTCCAAGACAACCGAACCGATTATGTGGATTTGAGGAACATAAAGGAGGCCCTTTTCTTTTTGGCTCCGTTATTTCATGGGAGTATCCAATTTGAAAAGGATATTTGGTCAGTCATTGCAAAGACGCAGAGATTATTAAAAGAGAGCAGCCCTGTTGCAGAGTAAACTGCAGCAGGGCTGTTTCTTTTTCTTCCTATCTTCCTGCATAGTCAATCGTTGGAAGATTTTTATCCCGTTAGGGTGGTCAAAAGGCCCTCTTTTTCTACATTTATTCTGAAGAGCTCTTTAGTTTATGTAGAAGAAGGTCTACATGCTGAATTCGAAGTCTGGGAATATTCAGACACGGCATATGCAATGGAAAACGCACATAGAGTTAAGCATCAAACGCTCTGGAAAGGAGGGCAACAATGGAAGTATTTCTAATCTATCCCAAGTCAGAGCAAGCACAAAAGGAACTTGCCCATGAACTTGCAAAATTTCATGCAGAGCAGGCACTGAAGAACATCTTGAAGTTGCCCTGTTCCACGGAGCAAAAGTTAGAGCTGGTAGATGCAGTAGTGAAGCATTTGAAAGAACAAGCATAATAAATCCACAGGGTTCTCATGAACGCTGACCTGATAGAAAACCGAGCAGACTGATTATCAAGACCAGTCTGCTCGGTTATTCTGTATACGACAGTCACGCAGTACATTCTCATCGCAGTTAAGAGCATTTACCCTCTATTTGAAGTACTTTTCCCAAGTGGATTTGAAAAGTTGTTTTCTGTTCTGCTCCCATTGTTTGAGGTTGCAAAGGCTGATGCCTAGCCTATCAGCATACTCTCTTTGCGTTAGGCCAAGCTTCATTCGAATTGCCTTGATCTGCTTACCCTGGCCGTTTCTCAGAAAGAGATTGTAGTCATCCAGAAGTCTTTCGACTGGAACCTCGAAAAGCTGCGCGATTCTCTCCATGTGCTTCGGAGAGTAAAAGTCCTTTCCATATTCTTCGTAGTGAATATAAGTACTTCGGTATATACCGGCGTAGTCAGCTACGTCTCTCTGCCGCAAGCCTTTCTGGTATCGAAGCCAGCGGAGCTTGTCCGCTGTTTCAGTGATTTCGGAGAAGTCCGAGAACTGCAGATTGAATTTTTCTGCATCCTGAAACTTGTGCGGCAGTATCACCGGAAATTGAAGAATTTGTAGCGGGGCTACTTTTACTGAACCTGATATATTGGAAATCAGAATGTAGCAGCGGACTTCCACTTGCGCCAGCAGGCGCCATTTTGCACCAAAAGGTACCTGTTTTGCTACTTCATCCTTCGATAGTTCCGCTATGTTAGGATAGTATTTTCAATGCACCTTGCAGAATACGTGGCAAGGCGGGCACCCTTGGCAGGGTCAAAGCTGGAAATCGCCTTGATAAGCCCGATGGTGCCGATGGAAATAAGGTCATCCTGTTCGGAATTTTGCGAGTAATATTTCTTCACAATATGGGCCACCAGACGTAAATTGTGCTCAATGAGGACGCTTCGCGCCTCGGAATCGCCATGGGAGAGCCGCTCCAGCCATGACCGCTCCTCGGCGGCGGACAAAGGACGGGGAAAGGAACTGCCCCGGTCCAGCCGGAGCGTAAAGAGCAGCGTGTTGGCAAAGAGCATCAGCGCGGCAGAGATCATGCGTACCACCTCCTGTTCACCTTTATGAAGCAAAGGGACGTCCCTATGTCTTGCATCGGCGGCGGGGATATGTTAAGATGACAAAAAAGGGGGCGAAGCTGTGCCGTGGTATGTCTATATGCTCCGCTGCGGGGATGACAGCCTGTATACCGGCTCTACCACCGATGTACAGCGGCGTTTTCAGGAACACCGGAGCGGCACAGGGGCACGGTATACCCGCAGCCGCCCGCCGGTGACACTGGTCTATACCGAGGCGGCAGCGGACCGCTCTGCCGCCCAGCGCCGGGAGGCGGCTATCAAAAAGCTGCCCCGGGCGCAGAAGCTGAAATTGATTGAAAAGGGAGAAGGAGTATGAGCCTGCGAAGACGCTTTATTTGGGGTGTGCTGCTGTCCGCACTGGTGGCGTCCTGGGCTTATTATGCGGAATACCTGCCATTTACCGGTAAGTGGATCGCCGCTTACCGCTTGGAGCAGTACGCCAAGGAGCAGTATCCCGGATTTCGGCAGGGAAAGGTATATTTCAATCCGTGCGGTGGGCCCTATGAAACCACTTATACCGGAGATAGGAGGTGGAACTGGGGTGCGGCTATGACGGACTGATCGGCGATCCGCTCCGGGCGGAACGCTGGATGCAGAACAATCATATCTCAAAAGTAATGTGGGCACTCAATCGGCTGGAACAGGGAAGCTACGGCACTGTAAGCTGCCAGTGGAGATATGATATGCCGGAGCAGCCGGTATTTGTATTGAAGGTGCAGATCAGAGAGTCGGAGACCGTTCCGTTTCCGGAATCAGAGACGGCCCTCCGGGAGAAAATGGCAGCAGCGTTGGCAAGTTATTGGGCCGCACTGCCAGAGACGGCTCAGGCGGATATAACAGATGTGGAGGTGGTGTACAGTCACTATGCCACGAAGCGGGAAGAGCAGCAGGCCTATGACGATATTTTCTACACCGTCCGCATTCCTGTGACCGATGATGGCCTGCCGACGGAACAGGTTATGACAGCGGATATGAAAGAAGGGAAAATGTGAAAGTCATGAGAAGAAAAGACCGTGAGGTCAGCGCTGAGAAGGCGTGGGAAATCGTGGAGCGCTGCTCCTATGGCGTACTGGCTATGACAAAGCCGGACGGAACGCCCTATGCCGTGCCGGTGAATTTTGCACGGGAGGGGAACTGCCTGTATATTCACTGCGCGCAGGCCGGTGAAAAGACGGACTGCCTGCATCACCAGCCGCAGGTGTGCGTCACCTGTGTGGAGGGCGGCGCATGGGTGGACCAGCCGGCCCTGACCACGCGCTACGCCTCCGCAGTCATGCTGGGCAGAGCGGAGGAGCTGACGGATGAGGCGGACAAGGTAAAGGCGCTGCGGCTGCTGTGCATGAGACTGGCGCCAGAGCACCCCAGAAGCCATGGCGATTTTTCGGAGTGCCGGGGAAAAACGGCGGTCTGGCGCATCACCGTGGAGCAGATCACCGGAAAAGCAAATCCGGGAAGGATGAACTGAAAAAAACAGTGCCGGGAATGACTTCCCGGCACTGTTTTTATTTGAAGGATGGATTTATTTACGTATCAGGGGAGGCGTCCCGCTCCGACGGAAAGCCCAGCAGCCGCAGGGCAATGCCGAGAAACGGATAGATGAAAGAAGATTTAAGGCTGAAGTACAGCACAAGGCTGAAAAGATTTTGCAGGAGGAGAGGGAGCACACGGTAAGCAGAGCTGAAAACCAGAACGCAGTCTATGACGGAAAGCAGAATGCCGCCAAAAGCAATGATGATTAAAATGAGCCGCGCCCGGTGTGCCCCTACCGTTTTCGGCGGTTTGATAGAGATGACCAGCGATAAAAGCTGCGATAGAGTCCAGCCGGTCACGCCCCACATCAAGGGCTTCCAGCAGACGGAGAGAATAACGCCGGGGAGAATTTGATAATTGTATGTTACAAGCGCCGTGACCCATCGGCGGAGCAGAAGAAAGCCAGTCCACAGCATTGCGGTCATACCGCCGCCAACAACAGCGCGGCTGACAGCACGCCTCCGGCTTTCCGGCACCGGCGGACCGTAGAGCACGGCGTTGGCATCCGCACCGAAGATTTCCGCCAAATGCAGAATTTGCTCCACATCCGGGCGGGTGCGGCCGTTTTCGTAGTTGGAGACCGTTTGCCGCGTCACAAACAGCCGCTCCGCCAATTCGTCCTGACTGAACCCTGCCCGGAGCCGCAGCTCTCTGATATTTTTCCCAATGTCACGCATCATGCCTCACCTCGGCTACAGCATAGCAGAAACAGGCGGAAATGTCACGCAAGGAGTCTTTTACATCAGCCGTTCCGAAGCTGAATTGTGATGTCCTGAAGTTCGTAAAACGGTTCAGCGGCAGTGGGGGAAAGGCCGGAGACGGTATTTGCCGCATAGAGTACAGAGACACTTTTGAAGCAGACCGGCAGAATCGGCGTCTGAAGCTGCAGATAGCGGCACAGGGTACTCAGCGCAGCCTTCTGGTCCAGTGCGCTGCGGGCGGCCTCCAAAAGCTGGTCGCAGCGCGCATCGCTCCAGCCGCCGTAATTCAGGCGGCCTCCGGTAGCCAGCAGAGGCGCGAGGTTCCAATCTGCTGTCAGGCGCACCTCGCCGTAATAGAGGTCAAAGCTGCCAGCGGCAAGGGCGGCGGTATAGTCTGCCCATGGGAGGGCCGTTACAGTCATATCGATTCCGGCAGCAGAGAAGGAGGCGGCGATCTCCCGGGCAACGGAGAGCTTAAAGCTGTTCTCCTCGTTCACCAGCAGGCGCAGCGTGCGGGTAGGGCGGCTTTCACAGGCGGCCAATGCCTCGGAAAAGGCGGTGGCGGAGTAGGTGGTGTGCAGCTCCGCGGGATAAAGGCCGGAGACGGGAGAGATAGGGAACTGCGCAGCCTTGGCATGGCCGGACAGCAGACCGCTGATTAGGCTCTGCCGGTTCAGCCCCAAGGAGAGGCAGCGGCGGAAGGCGGCGTCATCCAGTCCCTTTACCGAGGTGTTGATGCCGATATACTGAAGAACCGTAGTGTCGGCGTCGATGCAGCCGGCACTGCCGGAAACGGGAATGGAATCCGTCCCAGTGAGATCGGATACCATCAACTGCACCTCATGGGAGGAAAAACGGTAGACAGAAGCCTCCTGATCCGCCGTTTCCGTCAGCATGATGCGCTCGACGGGCTGGGCCGTGTGCTGCCACCAGTTCTGGCTGGCCAGCAGGCAGGCGCCGCTGCTCCCATCGTAGAGGTAGGGGCCGGTGCCGATGGGAATGTCCTGCTTTTCCGTGCCGGATTTTAAAATGGGAATATCCAGCAGGGCGGGGAGCGCGCTGTTGGCCCGGTTTAGGGTCAGCGTCACGGTACTGCCGCTGCCGGACACGCTTTTCAGGTCTGTCAGACGCTCACTGTAGCGGGGGGACGCTTTGGCGGCGGTCAGAGTGGTCTTCACATCGGCGGCGGTCAGGGGAGAACCATCGGAAAATACCGCGTTGGGACGCAGAGTTAAGGTGTAGGTCAGGGCCTCGGCATCGTAGGTATAGGAGGCGCACAGCACCGGCTGCGGCGCGAGGGCAGTGTCCAGATGGAACAGCCCCTCATACAAAAGAGATGCCACGGTCTGCTGCATTCCGTCCGGGCAGGCCAGGGGATTGAGGGGCTGTGTGCTGAGATAGGGGAGGGAGAATACCTCGGGGAGCGCGGTGGCCTCCGTAGTGTCCGCCTGTTCCTCAAGGGGAAAGAGAATATCCTCATCCTCCGGCGGAGTCTCTAACTGTGAGCAGCCGGTCAGAAGCAGCAGTGCGGTCAGCAGAGCAAAAAGACGTTTCATGCGCGGCCCTCCAAGGCGATGACCGCCGCCTGAACGCCCCGGCTGTCACCCATTTTCCGATAGGACCAGAAAAGCTCGGGGTGACAGGCGGTGCAGAGCTCGGCACACTCAATATGCTCCGGTAAAACGCCGGAGCGCAGAAGCCACTGCCGGTTTAGCCCAGCCAGATCTACATGGAATTTGGTGCCGTTAAAGGTGATGAAGGGCTCGGCGTCAGCCATCAGCTCGGCGCGCATGGCCTCCGGCACATCGCTGTCCGTTTCAAAGCAGCAGGGGCCGATACAGGGGCCTAAGGCCGCCATCAGATTTTCTGCCCGGCAGCCGTAAGCGTCACACATGGCGGCCACGGTTTTCTGGACGATTCCCGCGGCACAGCCCCGCCACCCGGCATGAACGGCGCCGATGGCCTGTCTTACGGGATCGTACAGCAGCACCGTGCCGCAGTCGGCGGAAAAAACAGTCAAAGACAGACCGGGTTCATCGGTGATGAGCGCGTCCACATCCGTGTAGTCTCTGGGGCGAAGCAGGCCCTTTCCAGCATCTGCGGCGGTGACGCGGCGGATATTGGCGGTGTGGGTCTGCTGGCTCAGTACCGCCCGGCTCTCATTTAGTCCCAGCGCGGCAAAGAAGCGGTGATAATTTTCCCACAGCGCCTCCGGGCCATCCCCCTGACTGGGGCGGAGATTCAGACTATCCCACGGCGCGGGGGACACGCCGCCCCGCCGGGTGGAAAAGCCATGGGGAACTGCGTTCAGGGCATCGGCGGTGAACCACACCAGCCCGTTTTGTTCGTGCTTTTGAAAGGACATAGCTGCCTCACTCCTTCTGGTCGGAAGAATCTTCTGTCTGCCGGGTGTCCGCATGGCGCCGGTAGGCGCCCTTTGCCAGAATGATCGCGCTGACGATCTGAACAACGCCAAGGAGCAGCAGGAGCTTTGGGAGCAGTACACCGTGTATCAGCAGCCCCAAAAAGAACAGCGCACAGCCGCCGATCAGCGTGAAAACAGCCCATAAAAGCTCCTTAATGTCATGGAGCAGAGCGAGCGCAGAATCCTGTTCGGTCATGGCGAATACTCCTTTCAAAAAATGCCCTCTGGAAAGCCAGAGGGCGAAGAATGTGCGGCGATGTTACGGGAAGTGTCCCCCCCATTTTCTTTTCCGCAAGAGGAAAAGAAAATGGGGGGATATTTCGCACGGTAAAGCCGTGCTATTCCTGTGCCGCATAGCAGCATATACGGAAAACTTTACAGGTCGGGGTGATACTCCTTGCAGGTGCACTTCTTCCACTTCAGCCCGCTGCCGCAGGGGCAGGGATCGTTGCGGCCGATCTTGATGGTGTTCTTCACCGGCTGCTTTTTGGGCGCGGTACCGTCGCCGCCGACATTTTCCACAGTGGCCTTGGCTACACGCTCCCGCTTGACCTCCTCGTCCTTTCTCAGACGGACGGAGTACAGGCGACGGACGGTCTCGTCCTGAATGGCGGAGACCATTTCCTCGAACATATCAAGGGATTCCCGCTTGTAAACGTCCACAGGGTTGTTGTTGCCGTAGCCCTGAAGCCGGACGCCCTGCTTCAGATCGTCCATGGCGTCAATGTGATCCATCCAGTATTCATCCACCACGCGGAGCATGATGACCCGCTCCAGTTCCCGCATGATGGGCGTGGTGATCTCCTGCTCCTTGGCCTCGTAGGTCTTTTCGGCGGCGGCGATAAACGCCTCGTCGAAATCCTCCTGCGTCTTGGAGGAAATCTCGTCATCGCTGAAGGACACGGCACCCTTGGCAAAATAGATGCCCTCCATACCCTTGAGCATTTCGTGGTACTGCGCGGCGTCCAGGTGCGCGTTTTCACCAAAGGCAAGGGCCACATGGTTGCTGACGGAGGTGTGCATCATGTTCAGCACGGTCTCCTTGATGTCCAGACCGTCCAGTACCTGACGGCGCTGAGCATAGATGATCTCACGCTGTTTGTTCATGACGTCATCGTATTCCAACACGCTCTTACGGGACTGGAAGTTGCGGCTCTCCACGGTGGTCTGAGCGTTTTCAATGGCCTTTGTCAGCATCTTGTTCTCAATGGGCGTGTCCTCGTCCAGATCGAATTTCTCCATCATGTTCTGGATGCGGTCGCCGCCGAACAAACGCATGAGGTCATCTTCCAGAGAGATATAGAACCGGGTCTCGCCGGGGTCGCCCTGACGACCGGCACGGCCACGGAGCTGATTGTCGATCCGGCGGGATTCGTGGCGCTCGGTACCGATGATGAACAGGCCGCCGGCCGCGCGGACCTTTTCGGCCTCCTCGCTGATGATGGCCTTGTGATAGGCCATCCGCTCGGCAAACAGCTTCCGGGCGGCCAGAATTTCCTCGTTGTCCGTCTCGGCATAGCCGGTGGCATCCACGATGACCTCCTCGGAGTAACCGGCCTTCACCAGATCCGCTCGGGACAGATACTCGGCGTTGCCGCCCAGCATAATATCGGTACCACGGCCGGCCATATTGGTAGCCACGGTGACAGCACCCAGCTTACCGGCCTGCGCCACGATCTCAGCTTCCTTTTCGTGGTTCTTGGCGTTGAGTAGATTGTGCTGGATGCCCTCGCGCTGGAGGAGCTTGCTCAAAAGCTCGTTCTTTTCAATGGAAACGGTGCCCACCAGAACGGGCTGGCCCTTTTCGTGGCACTCCTTCACCTGCCGGATAACCGCCCGGAACTTGCCCGCCTCGGTCTTATACACAACATCGTGGTGATCCACACGCTGATTGGGACGGTTGGTGGGAATCTCCACAATATCCAGATTGTAAATGGTGCCGAATTCCTCGGATTCCGTCATGGCGGTACCGGTCATGCCGGAGAGCTTGTCATACAGGCGGAAATAGTTCTGGAACGTGATGGTGGCCAGCGTCTTGTTCTCGCTGTTGACGTTGACGTGCTCCTTGGCCTCAATGGCCTGATGCAGACCGTTGGAGTACCGGCGGCCGAACATCAAACGGCCGGTGAACTCGTCCACGATGATGACCTCACCGTCCTTCACCACGTAGTCGATGTCCCGCTTCATGGTGCCGTGGGCCTTCAAAGCCTGATTGATGTGGTGGTTCAGCGTGGCGTTGGAGGGGTCGGACAGGTTCTCTACATGGAAGAACTCCTCGGCCTTGGCGATGCCGGAGGCGGTCAGCGTTGCGGTTTTGGCCTTTTCGTCCACAACGTAGTCTGCATCGATGTTGGCGTCCTCTTCCTCCTTGTCATCCACCTGCACAACAACCTTTTTCTTCAGGCGGGAGACGAACATCTCCGCCATATCGTACATCTGGGTGGACTTTTCACCCTGACCGGAGATAATGAGGGGGGTACGGGCCTCATCGATGAGGATGGAGTCCACCTCGTCCACGATGGCGAAGCTGTGACCCCGCTGCACCAGCTCGTTGGCGTAGATGCACATATTATCACGGAGGTAGTCGAAGCCCATCTCGTTATTGGTGCCGTAAGTGATGTCGGCGGCATAAGCCTCCTTGCGCTGCGCGGGAGTAAGGCCGTGGACGATCAGACCCACCTTCAGACCAAGGAAGCGGTGGACCTTGCCCATCCATTCGGAGTCGCGCTTGGCAAGGTAATCGTTGACTGTGACCACATGGACGCCCTTGCCGGTCAGCGCGTTGAGGTAGGAGGGCAGCGTTGCCACCAGCGTCTTGCCCTCACCGGTTTTCATCTCGGCGATGCGGCCCTGATGCAGCACGATGCCGCCCACCAACTGCACCCGGTAGGGGCGCATACCCAGCACGCGGTCCGCGGCCTCCCGCACGGTGGCAAAAGCCTCCGGCAGAATGTCATCCAGAGTCTCGCCGTTTGCAAGGCGCTCCTTGAATTCCGGCGTCTTGGCCTGAAGCTCCGCGTCGGTCAGCGCCTTGTATTCGTCGCTCAGCGCCTCGATCTTGTCCACAATGGGATAGATGGACTTCAGCTCCCGGGAGCTGTAATCGCCGAAAATGGATTTAAAAAGTCCCATAGGTTTGAAACATCCTTTCACGCTTCCGTCCCCCTTCGGACGGAAAGAGAATATACCATGTAAATAGGGAAGCACATAGCCACCCACAATAAAACAAGCATACTATAGCATATTCTCCCCCGGATTGCAAAGAAAAATGGAAAAGTTGCAAAAAAGTTTACAAAATATTCCCATAGCGGAAAGGATAATCGTTTGCGTCTGTGCACTATCCGAATCATAAGCAAACAGGAAACGGCTCCCGCGTATTCGGACAGACTTATCAAAATGACTGGAGAAGTTCACAAAACCGACATTGTACTTTTCGTAGTCCTGTGTTAAAATGTCATCAAGATACAAGCCAATACGCGCCCATGGCGTATACAGATCAAACAAAGGAGGCCCCTTATGAAGCTGAGCTTTTACGGCGCTGACCAGTGCGTGACCGGCAGCTGTCACTGTCTGGAGGTCAACGGAAAGAAAATTCTTGTCGACTGCGGTTTGCAGCAGGGCAGAGACGAGGTGGATAACGGCGCACTGCCCTTCCATTCCGGCAGCATTGATTATGTGCTGGTGACCCACGCTCATATCGACCACACCGGCCGCATCCCCATGCTGGTGAAGCAGGGCTTTCAGGGCCGCATCCTGACGACCCGCCTGACAGCAAACCTCATGGACATCATGCTGCTGGACTCCGCCCATATTCAGGAATCCGACGCCGAATGGAAAAACCGCAAGGCGGAGCGCTCCGGCGCGCCGAAGGTGGAGCCGCTCTATACTGTAGCGGACGCGGAAAACGTGAAGCAGTATGTCACCACTTGTGAGTACGGACAGGATGTGGAGCTGTGCGAGGGCGTCAGCGTCCGCTTCGCCGATGCCGGGCACCTGCTGGGGAGCGCGTGCATCACCGTCACCGCTACGGAAAACGGCGAAACGAAGAAAATCATCTTCTCCGGCGACCTTGGCAATGTGGATCAGCCTATCATCCGTGACCCCAGCCATTTTGCCGGAGCGGATTATGTCATTATGGAGTCCACCTACGGCAACCGCAACCATACGGAGGTCTGGAGCTACACGGATGATCTGGCTCAGATCATTGACGAGACCATGGCCAAGGGCGGCAATGTGGTCATTCCCGCCTTTGCCGTGGGCCGCACACAGGAGCTGTTGTATTTCATCCGGGAAATCAAGGATAAGGGGCTGGTAAAGTCCAACCCGGATTTCCCTGTGTACATCGACTCTCCGCTGGCCCGCCGGGCTACCACCATTTTTACCGGTGATCTGGATGGGTATTTGGACGCCGATGCCCTGGCGCTGGTGCAGGACGGGACCCATATGTTCAACTTCACCAATCTCCATATGACGGAGACCGTTGAGGAATCCAAGGCACTGAATGAGGACGGTGTGCCGAAAGTCATCATTTCCGCCTCCGGTATGTGCGATGCCGGACGTATCCGCCACCACCTGAAGCATAACCTCTGGCGGCCGGAGTGCACGGTGGTGTTTGTGGGCTATCAGGGCGAGGGGACGCTGGGCCGCTCGCTGCTGGAGGGCGCGAAGACCGTAAAGCTCTTTGGCGAGGAGATCGCCGTTCACGCCAAGATCGTGAATTTCCAAGGGCTTTCCTCCCATGCGGACCGAGACCATCTGCTTGCGTGGATCGCGGATATCAAGGCACCAAAGCCGCAGCACGTATTTATTGTTCACGGCGACCGGGAGGTGGCGCCCTACTTTGCCGAGAGTGTGGAAAAGCTGGGCTTTACCGCTCATGCCCCCCAGTATACCGAGGTCTATGACCTGCTGACGGACAAGAGCGTGGAGAACGGTTATCTGCCGGAGCGGAAGGCCAAGGCCGTTGGCGGCCAGAGAGTCAACACCGCCTACGAGCGTCTGGTGGCGCTGGGTCAGCGGTTGTTGGATGTCATCCGCCGCTCCAAGGGCCGGGACAACAGGACGCTGGGCCGCTGGGCCGACCAGCTCCGTCAACTGCTGGACAAGTGGGAAGAATCGTAGTAAAATATATAAATCCGCAGGGAGCGCTGTCAATGCGGCGCTCCCTGCAAGTGTATCCGAACCTGTTTTGAAGGGAAACGAGAGCCATGGAAGCATTGGAAAAAGGGAAGATTTATACAGCGGAGATCGAAAGCTATTCCAGCGAGGGACTGGGAATTGCCCGGGTGAACGGCGCGGTGGTGTTTGTGCCGGACGCCGTGCGGGGCGAGACTGCGGACCTCCGCATCACGCGGGTGATGAAGACCTCCTGTGCCGGGGAGATCGTGAAGCTCCGTACACCCTCGCCGAACCGCATGGAGCCGGAATGCCCCTATGCCGGTCGGTGCGGCGGCTGCGCCTATCAGCATTTGACCTACCCGGAGGAGCTGTGGGCCAAGCGCCAGCGGGTGCAGGACGCTCTGACCCGAATCGGCGGGCTGGATATTCAGGTCGAGGAAATCCTGGGGGCGAAGGACCCGGAGCATTATCGCAACAAAAGCCAGTACCCCGTGGGGGCCGACGGTTCCATCGGCTTTTTTCAGGCCCGGACTCACAAGGTTGTCCCGATCCGCCGGTGCCTGATTCAAACAGAGGCTGCCGACCGCACGGCACAGGCCGTGGGGGAGTGGATGCGCCGCTATCAGGTCCCGGCCTATGATGAGACCACGGGAAAGGGGCTGGTGCGCCATGTCTGCGTTCGGGTGAACCAAAAGGGCGAGAGCCTTTGCTGCGTGGTGGTCAACGGCAGCAAGCTGCCACGGGAGCCGGAGTTGGCGGCCTATGTCACCCGGGCTGTGCCCCGCACGGTGGGCGTTCTGCTGAACAGCAATACCCGCCGGGGCAATGTGATCTTAGGGGAAAAGTATCGGACGCTCTACGGGCAGAATTATCTGATGGACACCCTCTGCGGACTGGAGTTCCGGCTGTCCATGCCCTCGTTCTATCAGGTGAATCGGGATCAGGCGGAGGTGCTGTACCATAAGGCACTGGAGTTTGCCGGGCTCAGCGGTGAGGAAACGGTGCTGGACCTCTACTGCGGCATTGGCACCATTACGCTGTGTCTTGCAAAGGCGGCGAAGCGGGTCATCGGCGCGGAGATCGTGCCTCCCGCCATCCGGGACGCCAAGGAAAACGCTCTCCGCAACCACATCGAAAACGCGGAGTTTTTCTGCGGCGACGCGGCGGACATCGCCGCCAAGCTGGAGTGCGACGGCCTGCGGCCGGATGTGGTGACGGTAGATCCGCCCCGGAAGGGCCTTGCCCCGGAGGTCATCGCCTCCGTAGCGGCCATGGGACCGGAAAAGGTGGTCTATGTATCCTGTGATCCCGCCACGCTGGGCCGGGATGTGAAAATTTTCGGACAGCTTGGCTACCGGGCTGTCCGCGCCGCCGCTGTGGATATGTTCCCCGGCACCGCGCATGTTGAGACGGTAGTCTTGATGTCAAGGAAATAAAATCAAATGCCAGAAAGCGGCGTATTTCCGGGCTTTTTCGGAGGTTTGAATCTGAAGCCAGACTTCTGAAAAAGCTCGGTTTTCCTATATGGAAACATATCTACGGCAAAATGTGTGTCAGGTTGTGACCTCGGATTAGATGTCACGATTTGAGACAGTGGAATAGATGTCAGGAATTTCGGGCTGATTTTTGAAAAACGGAAAAGGATGACAACCAATCCGGCAACTCGACCATTTTTGGTGATTGTAGGCAGTGGTATAGATGTGAAGGGAAAATTCGGTAAATCATAGTTCGCATAACTGTACGCTATCGCAGCGGAAAGACTAATAATAGACAGGATTATTGTAAAATTGTATAGTATTATTTAAATAATCAACTTTATTAAACCAGGAGTTTGATAAAGAGATGTATAGAGAAATGTATTGGACAGGCAGGAGATTTAATATGATTTCAAAAGCAAAGAAATATGTGGCAGTGTTACTGGCTTTTGTATGCGTGTGTATGATATTTTCTCCCCAGACTGCATATGCAGCCGAGGACAGTTCGCAGCATGAAACTGTCAAAGTCGGTTTCTTTGCCATGGATGGTTATCATGTGATGGATGAAGAAGGCAACCGCAGTGGGTATGGCTATGATTTTCTTCGGCTGATGGCCCGTTATTGGGATGTAGATTACGAATATGTCGGATATGATAAGAGCTGGGATGATATGCAGCAGATGCTTGAAGATGGCGAGATCGACATGGTAACATCTGCCCGCAAAACACCGGACAGAGAAGAAAAGTTTGATTTTTCACGTCCCATCGGAACCAATTATGGGATGCTGACCGTCCTCAGTGACAACAGCACGATTGTGGACGGCAATTACAGCACTTACAACGGTATGCGTGTGGCGCTTTTGAACGGAAACACCCGGAATGAAGAGTTTGCGGATTTTGCAGACAACAAAGGATTTACATATGTTCCATCTTATTTTGATACGACCGCAGAAATGAAGGAAGCCCTTCAGAGCGAAAAAGTTGATGCGATTGTTACCAGTTCTCTGAGAAAAACAAACAATGAGCGAATCGTGGATAAATTTGGCAGCAGCGATTTCTATGTCATTGTTAAAAAAGGTAATACAGAATTGCTGAATGAG
>OGIE01003749.1_pt1 | contig 15690 bp, 11 predicted proteins | sample 1571581 | NCBI WGS metagenome assembly OGIE01 (sample SAMEA2582021, study PRJEB24529) | metagenome | biome: Human gut stool | place: China | collected 2011
ACGTTTTATGGGATGACACAAAAGAAGCAGTTGTCATCGATCCGGGCTGCTTCTACGAAGAGGAAAAACAAGCACTAAAGAAGTTCATCCTCACCAATGAGTTGACAGTGAAGCATCTGTTGAATACTCATCTACACCTGGATCACATCTTCGGCAATCCGTTTATGCTGAAAGAGTTCGGTCTGTCGGCAGAAGCCAATAAGGCGGATGAGTTCTGGATCGATGAAGCTCCGAAACAGAGCCGTATGTTCGGCTTCCAATTGCAGGAAGAACCGGTTCCGCTGGGAAAATACCTGCATGACGGAGATATCATCACCTTCGGACACACCAAACTGGAAGCGATCCATGTCCCCGGACATTCACCCGGTAGCTTGGTGTACTATTGCAAGGAAGATAACTGCATGTTCTCCGGCGACGTATTGTTTCAAGGCAGCATCGGTCGTGCCGATCTGTCGGGTGGCAACTTCGACGAACTGATCGATCATATTTGCAGCCGTTTATTCGTACTTCCCAACGAGACAGTCGTATACCCCGGACATGGTGCGCCAACGACCATCGGAATGGAGAAGGCAGAGAATCCATTTTTCAGATAAAAAAAAGAATACAAGTAATAGGTAATAAGTAACAGGTAATAATCGTAGCTGCCAGTATATTTATCCGCATGGATATTACTTATTACTTATTATCTATTACTTAAAAACATCCCCCATAAATTATGAAAACAGATTTGTTAGCTAGCCGTCACATCGGCATCAATGAAGAAGACACAGCTGTGATGCTCCGCAAAATAGGCGTAGACTCACTGGATGAACTGATCAACAAAACCATCCCTGCCAACATCCGACTGAAGGAACCGCTGGCACTGGCCAAGCCGTTGACGGAATACGAATTTGGAAAACACATTGCCGACCTGGCAAGTAAAAACAAACTGTATACGACATACATCGGATTGGGGTGGTATAATACGATTACTCCTGCCGTTATCCAACGGAATGTATTCGAAAATCCCGTATGGTATACTTCTTACACGCCTTATCAGACAGAAGTGTCGCAAGGAAGACTGGAAGCGTTGATGAATTTCCAGACTGCCGTCTGTGACCTCACCGCTATGCCGCTCGCCAACTGTTCACTGCTGGATGAAGCGACTGCCGCCGCCGAAGCCGTAACCATGATGTATGCTCTGCGTTCGCGTGCCCAACAGAAAGCAGGTGCCAACATAGTCTTTGTGGACGAAAACATCTTCCCGCAGACCTTGGCAGTAATGACCACACGTGCCATTCCACAAGGCATCGAATTGCGCACAGGCAAATATAAAGAGTTTGAACCCTCACCGGAAATCTTCGCCTGCATCCTGCAATATCCTAACTCCAGCGGTAATGTGGAAGACTATGCCGACTTCACAAAAAAGGCACATGAAGCAGACTGCAAAGTTGCCGTTGCCGCTGACATTCTGAGTCTTGCCCTGCTGACTCCTCCGGGAGAATGGGGAGCGGATATCGTATTCGGTACAACACAACGTCTGGGTACACCAATGTTTTACGGTGGCCCTTCGGCAGCCTACTTCGCCACACGTGACGAGTACAAGCGGAACATGCCGGGACGCATCATCGGATGGTCCAAAGACAAATACGGCAAACTCTGCTACCGAATGGCTTTGCAGACACGCGAACAGCATATCAAACGCGAAAAAGCCACTTCCAATATTTGCACGGCTCAGGCATTACTCGCTACGATGGCAGGTTTCTACGCTGTATATCACGGACAGGAAGGAATCAGAACGATTGCTTCGCGTATTCATAGCATCACTGTCTTCCTCGACAAGCAATTAAAGAAATTCGGATATACGCAAGTCAATGCACAATATTTCGATACGCTACGTTTCGAGTTGCCGGAACACGTTTCGGCGCAGCAGATTCGCACGATCGCACTAAGCAAGGAAGTGAACCTGCGCTATTACGAGAACGGAGACGTAGGTTTCAGCATCGATGAAACGACAGACGTAGCAGCTACGAACGTGTTGCTTTCCATTTTCGCCATTGCCGCCGGGAAAGATTATCAGAAGGTAGAGGACGTGCCGGAAAAGAGCAATATTGACAAAGCACTGAAACGCACCACGCCTTTCCTCACGCACGAGGTGTTCTCCAACTATCATACGGAAACGGAAATGATGCGCTACATCAAACGTCTGGATCGGAAGGATATTTCATTGGCCCAGTCCATGATTTCCCTCGGATCGTGCACGATGAAGCTCAACGCAGCCGCTGAAATGCTTCCTTTAAGCCGTCCGGAGTTTATGAGCATGCATCCGTTGGTGCCGGAAGATCAGGCGGAAGGATATCGTGAATTGATCAGCAATTTGAGCGAGGACTTGAAGGTTATTACCGGATTTGCAGGTGTCAGCCTGCAGCCGAACTCGGGTGCTGCGGGAGAATATGCCGGTCTGCGAGTTATCCGTGCGTATCTTGAAAGTATTGGTCAAGGACATCGCAACAAAATATTGATTCCGGCTTCGGCACACGGTACGAATCCTGCATCTGCCATACAAGCCGGATTTGAAACCGTCACCTGCGCTTGCGACGAGCAAGGAAACGTAGATATGGGCGACCTGCGTGCCAAAGCCGAAGAGAACAAGGAAGCACTGGCTGCACTGATGATCACCTATCCGTCAACGCATGGTATCTTCGAGACGGAAATAAAGGAAATCTGTGAAATCATCCACGCTTGTGGCGCACAAGTATATATGGATGGTGCCAACATGAATGCACAGGTAGGATTGACCAATCCGGGATTTATAGGTGCAGACGTTTGTCACTTGAATTTGCACAAGACGTTTGCTTCACCACATGGCGGCGGCGGTCCGGGTGTAGGCCCTATCTGTGTAGCTGAGCATCTGGTTCCATTCTTGCCGGGACATTCGATCTTCGGCAGTACGCAAAATCAGGTTTCCGCAGCTCCGTTCGGCAGTGCGGGTATCTTGCCTATCACATACGGCTACATCCGGATGATGGGTACCGAAGGCTTGACTCAGGCTACTAAAATAGCCATTCTCAATGCCAACTATCTGGCTGCCTGTCTAAAAGATACTTACGGTATTGTTTATCGGGGAGCTACCGGTTTCGTCGGACATGAAATGATTCTGGAATGCCGCAAGGTACATGAAGAAACGGGTATCTCAGAAAATGACATCGCGAAGCGTCTGATGGACTACGGCTATCATGCACCGACTCTCTCCTTCCCTGTTCACGGCACATTGATGATTGAACCTACTGAAAGCGAAAGCCTGGCGGAGTTGAACAACTTTATAGACGTCATGCTGAATATATGGAAAGAAATCCAGGAAGTGAAAAACGAAGAAGCAGATAAGAATGATAATGTATTAGTCAACGCCCCGCATCCGGAATATGAAATTGTGAATGATAACTGGGAACATTCCTACACACGTGAGAAAGCAGCGTATCCGATAGAAAGCGTGCGTGAGAATAAGTTCTGGGTGAATGTGGCTCGCGTAGACAATACGTTGGGAGACCGGAAATTATTGCCGACCCGCTACGGAACGTTCGAATAAGAAGAAGCTTTCAAAGGAAATCCGTACATGAAAAAATAAGCCCGGAGCTCAGCAAATGTGAGCTCCGGGCTTACCTTTGTTAAGCACCGAGCGTATTCCAATAAGCACCGAGCTAAATGAACATAAGAAGCGACTCCGAAACCTTACGGTTATCATGCTGCTCTTCATTCCATTCCATGTTTGTCGAAAACATAGTCTGGTTCTATCTGACAACAGTCACTGTTCCGGCTTTTACCATTTTCTCCCTTAGTGAGATTTTAGGATCAACATATCCTAAAGCTACACAGCCATATACTTTATGATTCTCCGGTACACCCAAAGAGCTTATAAATTCACGAACTTCGGGATCATCGCAAGTCGTACCCAACTGATTGATCCAGCAAGATCCGATTCCCAGAGAATGGGCAGCCAAAAACATATTCTCAATCGCGCAGGCACAATCCATGCCGGCCCACCATTGAGTGGGTTCGTTGGACACGATCACCAAAGTCGGGGCATGATAATAACAGCAATACGCCTTGCTATGACCACGTTCCTGTAATTTCGGTTCATCGCTTTTAGCAAAAGCGCCTTTAATCCGTTCATTCAATTCTGCCAGTTTATCTGCATTCTGAATAGCGGTAAAATGCCATGTCTCCAAATGCATCCCACTGGGTGCAAAAGTGGCAGCTTCCAGAATAGCCTGTAAGTCTTCTTCCGAAACTTGCCGGTCAGTATAAGCCCGTACACTACGACGTGCTTTGATATTTTCTAAAACTTCATTCGTTTTCATATACTATATTTACTATACTTACAACTCGTTCACCACTTGCATTTATCGTTTTACCAATCCGATCTTTGCATTCAGTTTGAAGTAATACGTACCGTTCTCTCTTTCCAAAAAGCCGTATTTGTCTTTATCCAGAGAACCTTTCTCCAAACGGGTATTCAGGAACAGGAAGTCCTCCATAACCGGTTTCTCTGACTTGTGATAGCAAAGAACTTCCCCACTCCCATCCATCAACAGGATACCTTCAACAGCCGAATCCTGTCCAGTATATATCTTTGCCGGACGCATACCCAAGGCTAATGCCATCAGGAATTGCTTCACTTTAAACTCATAGAAACCATGTTTGTTTACCAATTCATCTTTTATTTTCAACGGGTTCATCTGTTTGATTACTTCCGTCAGTTCACTGATACGGGTGATGTCGTCCAAGTGCATGATGCGCACCATTTCTGTCAGCACACGAGGAAAGTGTAAGTCAATCATTAAAAGATTGCTACGGAATACCCGATCTGCCACGTCCGAGTATTTGAGTACACCACCCAAGCGCTCAATCAGCAACATTCGTTCTGCTACTTCATTAGGGGCTTCCGGCAACGCATTAATCTTATTCACCGTAGGTGTTGCAAATTTGACTCCGCTCTGTTCCAGTTTCAAGTTAGCTGCACGGCCTCCGTCCAACAGCGGATTCATAGCACTCAATCGCGAACGAACGCTGAACCCGCTCAACGGTGCCTCCGGATGCCAGAAGGCAATATAAAAATCGGTACGATCTTCCGTCTTCGCTTCCAGATCGAAAATTGCGACTTCATCCAAAAACTCTTCCACTCCATCCGGAGAAGTGACTTCATCCTCCGAAGAGGACTTGACAGCCTGCAAAATCAAATCTGCCACAATCCCGAAATCTTCCCGGGGAACGGATTTCTCACTATTTTCTCCTTTGATGCGGACCATCTCTTTTTCTATATAGTAGCAGCGTGTTCCGTCATGTTCCTCCCGTTGAATCATTGCAATAGGCCAGTCGATTTCTCCTTTCTTTGCCTTAGCCGTACCCAACGTTACTTTTCCTTCTGTCAGCAGACGGAAGAAAGTATACAGTTCACACCATTCTCTTTTTGTTGCTTCAAATGCCATATATTCTTATTTTTCTTTATTTTACTCTTCATCAAGAATCCTTGCGGTCTCCACTTTCTCCAATCGTGCACGCAGTTTGGGCATCATGGAACGACGAATACACAACGTCATGCTGCAATCCATATCGTACGATTGACTGAGAATTTCCGGTTCTTCCTCCTTTACAATACGCATGATATCGTTCATAAAAGGATATTCAAACATTACGGTCACTTCTTCATCTACCGTTTTTTCTATAATGGTAGCGGCAGATATTGCTTCGGCAGCAGCTGCTTTATAAGCTACAATCAGTCCGCTCGTTCCTAACTTGATTCCACCGAAATAACGGACTACAATAATCAGAATATCAGTCAGTTCATTAGAGTTAATTTGCCCGAGAATGGGCTTTCCCGCCGTTCCCGAAGGTTCACCGTTATCATTGGCTCGAAAATCCTTTCGCGCTGCACCTAACATATAAGCATAGCACACGTGCCGTGCATCATAATACTTCTTCTGATACGTTTCAAGATGCGCTTTTATCTCATCAAGGGTACGCACAGGCAAGGCGATGGCAATAAACTTGCTTCGCTTTTCTGTATAAATACCTTCGGAAGGTTCGACGATAGTTTTATAAGTATCTTCAGCAGTCATGCCGCAAAGATACGGCTTTCTTGACGAAATTCCATCTGCTGTTCGAAAATATTAAAGCTTCTCATTGAAACGAGCGCTTCATTTCATGCAGTCAAACGGTCGATGGGGTGCAATCAAGCAGTCAATTGGAGGTAGTCGGGTGGTCGTTTTAACGGAATCGGGCGGTCATTTATACAAAAACAAGCGGTCAATCTCTCACAAATGTCCTGTTGATTGTGAGAGATTGACCGCTCTATTTTCTATATAGAATATGTCTTAATCCAACTTATGGATAACCAATCCTGAACGAAGTTTCGGTTCAAACCAAGTCGTTTTGGGAGGCATAATGTTGCCAGTATCGGCAATATCCATCAATTGCTTCATGGATACGGGATAAAGAGCCAGAGCTACTTTCATTTCTCCACTGTCAACACGCTTCTTCAATTCTCCCAAACCGCGGATACCGCCTACAAAGTCAATACGCTTATCCGAACGGAGGTCTTTGATTCCTAAAATCTCATCTAAAATCAGATTGGAAGAAATAGTAACGTCAAGCACGCCGATAGGATCATTGTCATTGTATGTACCTGCCTTTGCCGTCAGACTATACCACTTGTCGCCAAGATAGAGGGAGAAATTGTGCAAACCGGACGGTTTATAGATATCTGTACCCTTTTCTTCTACAACAAAATTCTTATCCAATGCAGCAAGAAATTGTTCGGGAGTCAGCCCGTTGAGGTCTTTTACTACACGGTTATAGTCGATGATAGTCAATTGATTGGCAGGGAAACATACAGCCATGAAATAGTTATACTCTTCATCGCCACGATGGTTCGCGTTTTGCTTTGCTTTCTCGGCACCTACCAGAGCAGCAGCAGCGGAACGATGATGCCCGTCGGCAATATATAATGCCGGCATTTTAGCAAATTCTGCAGTAATTGCAGCGATATCTTCGTCCTGGTCAACAATCCAGAAAGTATGTCCGAAGCCATCACCCGGAGCGATAAAGTCGTAAACAGGCTTTTCGGCTGTGTATTTCCGAATGATTGTATCCAATTTCGCATTATCGGGATAGGCAAAGAATACAGGTTCGATATTCGCATTGTTCACACGAACGTGCTTCATACGGTCTTCTTCCTTATCACGACGGGTAAGCTCATGCTTCTTGATGATACCGTTCATATAGTCAGGAACATAAGCGCCTACTACCAGTCCATACTGAGTTTTCCCGTTCATGGTCTGGGCATAGATGTAATAGTTTTCCTTTGCATCCTGCACTAACCAGCCTTTATCCTGAAACAGCCGGAAGTTTTCGGCAGCTTTCTCATAAACACGTTCATCGTGTTCATCCGTACCAACAGGAAAGTCAATCTCGGGCTTAATGATATGATAAAGGGATTTTTCATTTCCAGCTGCTTCTGTACGCGCTTCTTCTGAGTTTAATACATCGTAAGGACGGGAAGCAACCTGTTCAACCAGGTCTTGTGGAGGGCGAACGCCCTTAAAAGGTTTGATAATAGCCATAAGTCATGGTATGTTTTTAAGATTAGTACAACAGATACGCCCTCGCAAAAGCCGAGGGCGAAATCTGATAACATATTTCTGAATATACTACTTAATGTACACCAGCACCTATCATCAAATAAGTGACTGAACAACGATAAGCAGTCTTACTATTCATCTCATTATTTGTTTACTCTGAACTTCTCGCAACCGTCTTTCAAGAAACCAACAATCTGTTGAGCGGCAGCAATACCGGCATTGATATTTGCTTCGGCAGTCTGTGCACCCATCTTCTTCGGAGTAGAGAAATAACGTCCTGCAAACTTCTCAGCAAATTCCACATTAGCAGCAGGCATGATATCTGTCATATACTTGAAGTCGGCACGGTCTTCCATCAATTTGATCAGCTCGGCTTCGTTGATCACTTCCTTACGGGCAGTGTTCACCAGCATAGCGCCTTTTGGCATCTCTTTCAGCAAAGCGTAGTTGATAGAGTTCTTCGTTTCAGCAGTTGCCGGGATATGAAGAGACACTACCTGACAAGTCTTGTACAGTTCTTCTGCAGAGTCAAGTGCCTTCACGCCATCTTTCTCGATCACTTCTTTCGGACAGAAAGCGTCGTAGGCGTACACTTCCATTCCGAAGCCTTTAGCTACACGGGCAACGTTACGACCAACGTTTCCGTATGCATGGATACCCAGTTTCTTGCCCATCAATTCTGTACCGGAAGTACCGTTATAGAAGTTACGAACGGCGTATACCATCATGCCCAAAGCCAGTTCGGCAACAGCATTGGAGTTCTGTCCCGGAGTATTCATCACGCAAACATTGTGAGCGGTAGCGGCAGTCAGGTCTACATTATCGTATCCGGCACCAGCACGAACTACAATCTTCAGTTCTTTAGCAGCATCCAGCACCTCTGCATCAATAATATCACTACGGATAATGATAGCATTAGCATCTTTCACTGCATCCAGCAACTGTGCTTTATCGGTATATTTCTCCAGCAAAGCAAGCTCATATCCGGCTGCTTCGATTTCTTTACGGATACCGTCTACAGCAACTTTGGCAAACGGTTTTTCAGTAGCTACAAGTACTTTCATAATTTATCTGTATCTTTTAAAAAAGATTCACCACAGACTTCACCGGCCTACACACTATATTCAATAAGATTTCAGTGTAAATCCGTGCAATCTGTGGTGACTCTATTTATATTATTAATGAAGTTTTTCAAATTCCTGCATGCAGTCGATCAAAGCTTGTACACTTTCTTTCGGCAGAGCATTGTAGCAAGATGCACGGAAACCACCCACTGAACGATGTCCTTTGATACCTACCATACCTTTTTCTATAGCGAACTTCATGAAGTCAGCTTCCAGATCCTTGTATTCGGGAGCCATCACGAAACAGATGTTCATGCGTGAACGGTCTTCTTTGGCAGCAGTACCTACGAACAGTTTGTTACGGTCGATTTCAGCGTACAGCATATCAGCCTTTTCGATAGCACGACGTTCCATTTCTTTCACACCACCCTGTGCCTTAATCCAGCGTAAAGTCTGCAATGCAGCATAGATAGGAACAACCGGAGGAGTATTGAACATAGAACCACTGTCGATATGTGTCTGATAGTTCAGCATCGTGGGGATATAACGTGATACCTTGCCCAAAGCGTCATTCTTCACGATAACGAATGTCACGCCGGAAGGAGCCAGATTCTTTTGTGCACCACCATAGATACAGATGTATTTAGACACGTCGATAGGACGGGAGAAAATATCAGAAGACATATCAGCAATCATCGGAACATTTACATCCAGATCTTCCTTGAGTTCAGTACCGTAAATAGTGTTGTTGGTTGTGATGTGGAAGTAATCAGCATCAGCAGGTACAGTGTAATCCTTAGGAATATAAGTATAGGTAGACTCTGCGGAAGAAGCGACTTCAACTACTTCACCGAAGGCTTTGGCTTCTTTCATGGCTTTCTTGGCCCATACACCTGTATTGAGGTAAGCAGCTTTCTTTTCGAGGAAGTTGAAGGGAACCATGCAGAATTCCAAACTGGCACCACCGCCCAAGAACAGTACCGAATACCCTTCAGGGATATTGAGTAATTCTTTGAATAATGCCACGGCTTCGTCCACAACGGGTTGGAAGTCCTTAGCACGATGGCTGATTTCCATCAGTGAGAGGCCTGAGCCATTGAAATCGAGAATAGCTTTTGCCGTATCCTCAATTACCTCACGAGGAAGAATAGAAGGTCCTGCATTGAAATTATGCTTTTTCATTTGAAGTTTGTTTTGGTTATACAATTTCGTTCATTAATGTCTTTCGACCTTGCGAAATTACGGAAATATTTCTTTAAAACAAACCTTTCATAATGAAATTCTATTTTTACACCGCATTTAGCTTACTTTTTTATGGTTTATACAGGATATATGCACCATTTTGTTATCCATACTTATCAAGAACGCTACTTTTGGAGAAACTAAAAGTTATGCGGATTTATTACTTCACATTCAAAACTATAAACGCAAGAAAAGTGAATATTTATAAGAAAACACTACTTTGCCTCTTCAATTATCGTCTTCATACCCTTAATTTTCTCACCACGTATCAATGTAAGCAACTGTTTCATTTTGCTGCGGCGGACAGCTACAAAAGCATAGTGTTCTTTCACATCCACCTGTCCTACATCTTCACGCGCCATTCCACCTTTCTTATATAGGAAGCCGACGATATCTATTTTATTCAGTTTATCCTTTTTTCCTTTACCTATATATAAGGTAGCCCAACGGGGTTTGGCAGGCTTCGGAAGTACTTCCGGAAACTCGAAAGCCGCAATGTCTTCGGGGATATATTCGGGAATACGTTCTTCGGCATGCAAGATGATATAGGAATTTCCATCCGCTTCCCAGCGTGCCGTACGTCCGTTGCGGTGGGTATAGGCTTCTTCGTTCACTGGAAGATGATAGTGAACAACGTTCTCAATGCCGGGGATATCCAGTCCACGGGCAGCAAGGTCGGTAGAAATCAATACAGCACAACTGCCATTGCGGAATTTGTAGAGTGCACGTTCGCGGTCGGGCTGTTCCATGCCACCATGAAACATATCACAGGGAAATTTCTTTGTTTGCAAATATTCAGTAACACGTTCCACGCTTTCGCGATAATTACAGAACACAAGGGTTGAATGATGACCAAGCGTACAAAGCAGCTTGTACAAGGTTTCCAGTTTATCTTTCTCGGGAGAAAGGACCTTATGAAGCCGCAGACGTGGAGCAAGAGCTTCCGGATCGAGAAAATCAAGTTTGATAAGTGGAGAATCATCTCCTACTCCGGCAAATTGAGGAATCTCTTCTGCATCCGTTGCCGAAAGAAGAATGCGTTTCTGCAATGAGGGTAACTGCCCGATGACCTCTGCCATTTCATCATGGAAACCGAATTCGAGGCATTTATCAAACTCGTCTATCACCAGTGTAGTGACGGTGTTCGCATTGAAGTTTTCTTTCCGCAAGTGGTCGTTCATTCGTCCCGGTGTACCGATGATAACTGAAGGGTTGATACCTTTCATCGTCCGGTGCTCCTCCATAGCAGGACGACCGCCGTAGCAACTCATCGCCTTGAACAGAGTCCCCATAGATTTAAAGACCGTTTCAATCTGCAATGCCAGTTCGCGCGATGGCACCAACACAACAGCCTGCACACCTTGCACTTCCGCCTTCAAGGATTGCACCAAGGGGAGCAGAAAAGCCAACGTCTTGCCCGAGCCTGTAGGCGAAAGCAATACTAAGTCTTTGTTTTCACGATAAGCCTCCCGAGTTGCCTCTTGCATCGGGGTGAGTTGTTCTATTTGTAGATTTCTGAGTATATCTTGAATTTCCATAATGTTCTTGTCCTATCTTTATGACGAGTCAAAGATAATGCAAATTGGGCGCAGAACTTTCATGCTTGCATAAAAAAATTCTGCCTAAATGCAGTTTATCTTATCCGAAGATAAAAAAACTCCCGCATAGCCGTAGCCGTGCAGGAGTTTTCAAAAATATCGAAGTCTTTTATCTACTTTGACGTATTTTCTTATCCGCCGAAGTTATCGAACATCAAGTTCTGAGCCGGAACGCCGAGATCGTCGAGCATCTTCTCAACGGCTTTCGACATCGGGCCAGGACCGCACATGTAATATTCGATGTCTTCGGGAGCTTCGTGGTCTTTCAGGTAAGTGTTGTAAATTACCTGGTGAACGAAGCCCGGAGTATACTTCACGCCGGCTGCATCTGCTGCAGGGTCCGGACGGTCCAACGCAAGGTGGAACGTGAAGTTCGGGAAGTCTTTCTCTATTTGCAGGAAGTCTTCCAGATAGAACACCTCGTTCAGCGCACGTGCACCGTAGAAGTAAGTCATCTTGCGGTCTGTAGTGTGCAACGTCTTCGTCAAGTGCATGATTTGTGCACGCAACGGAGCCATACCGGCACCACCACCAATCCACATCATTTCTTTCTTAGAGTCGAATATCGGGTGGAAGTCTCCATAAGGACCACTCATTATTACCTTGTCACCCGGTTTCAGCGTGAAGATATAAGAAGAAGCGATACCCGCAGGCACATCCATGAAACCTTGTCCCTGATCTTTCGGCTTGAACGGAGGAGTTGCGATACGCACCGTCAACATGATACGGTCGCCTTCTGCCGGATAGTTGGCCATAGAGTAAGCACGGATGGTTTCTTCGTTATTGTCACACTTCAGAGTAAACAAACCGAATTTCTCCCATGCCGGCAAGTATTCATCGCCAATCAGACTCTTATCAATGTCCTTGTTATAGTCCATTGAGTATTTAGGTATCTTAATCTGAGCATAAGAACCCGGGATGAAATCCATGTGTTCGCCCTTAGGCAACGCAACGATGAATTCTTTGATGAACGTAGCCACGTTCTTGTTGGAGATAACCTCGCACTCCCACTCTTTTACACCAAGCACCGACTCATCAATCTTGATGCCCATGTCACTCTTCACCTTCACCTGGCAACCCAGACGCCAATGGTCTTGTACCTGTTTGCGGCTGAAGTGAGGAACCTCGGACGGCAGGATTTCGCCACCGCCATCCAGCACCTGGCATTTGCATTGTCCGCAAGAACCCTTACCACCACAAGCGGAAGAGAGGAATACACCGTTCATAGACAACGTATTCAGCAACGTGGAACCGGATTCCACGTCCAGCACATTGTCGCCGTTGATAGTCAGTTTTACATTACCCGAGGGTACCAAGAATTTCTTGGCAACCAACAGGATAACGACAAGCAGCAGAATAACCACCAGGAATACTCCAATGCTCGCTAATATTAAATTTATATCCATTGTTTTATTCCTTTCTTTATTAGATGTTCAAACCAGAGAAACACATGAATGCCATTGCCATCAAGCCTACTGTAATGAACGTGATGCCCAAACCTTTCAGCGGAGCAGGAACGTCAGAGTAAGCCATCTTCTCGCGGATAGCTGCCAGACCTACGATGGCGAGCAACCAACCGATACCGGAACCCAATGCGTAAGAGATAGCATCCCATATATCACCGATATATTTCGGATCGCTCTCACCTACATTGATGCGTTGCTGCATGAAGAGCGAAGCACCCATGATGGCACAGTTCACAGCAATCAGCGGCAGGAAGATACCCAGCGAAGCGTACAACGACGGGCTGAAACGCTCTACCACCATCTCCACCAACTGCACGATACCGGCAATTACGGCAATGAAAAGAATAAAGCTAAGGAAGCTGAGGTCTACGCCCGGAATGATAGCGTCGGCAGCCAGCACCTTGGTCTGCAATAAATAGTTGACCGGAAGCGTAACCACCAATACGAAAGTAACGGCGATGCCCAGCCCTACGGCAGTCTTCACGTTTTTGGATACAGCCAAGTAAGAGCACATACCCAGGAAGAACGCAAATATCATGTTGTCCACAAAGATGGAGCGGACAAATAAACTTATTAAATGTTCCATAATCTTTATAAGTAGTTAAGTAGTTAGTAGAAAGTAGTTAGTAGGAGAATGATTCAGAGTATCTTATTCTGACTACCGACTACTGAATTCTGACTACTTTGATTAATTATTGCTTTTCTTGCAACTCTTTGTGACGTGCACGCTGATACCAGATGATGCAAGCGCAGATAATCAACGCCATCGGCGGCATCAGCATCAAGCCGTTGTTCACATAACCTATATTCGTCAACCATTCGTGGTTCAGGATGTTGAAACCGAGCAACGTACCGGAACCCAACAGCTCACGGAAGAAAGCTACGATAATCAAAATCTTGGCATATCCCAAACCGTTACCTATACCATCAAGGCAGGATTCCCAAGGACCGTTCTGCATGGCAAATGCTTCCAGACGTCCCATCAGGATACAGTTTGTAATAATCAAACCTACATAAACGGAAAGCTGTACGCTTACGTCGTAAGCAAACGCTTTCAGGATTTCACTCACAATGGTTACCAGAGCGGCTACCACAACCAACTGAACGATGATACGGATACGGTTGGGGATAGTCTTGCGCAGCAACGAAATCACCACATTGGAGAAAGCCGTAATCACTGTTACCGAAAGACCCATTACGATGGCGGGTTCCAGCTTGGCAGTTACAGCCAGTGCAGAACAGATACCCAGTACCTGTACGGTAACAGGGTTGTCCATGCCCAGCGGATTAGAGAATACTTCTCTGTTTTTCTTTGAAAATAACTGTCCCATATCCTTATTCCTCATCATTATTGGTTAAAAAACTCTTGTAACTATTCAGACAAGTTTTCAGCATAGCATCCACACCTACAGAAGTAATCGTACCGCCGGAGATACCGTCCACCTGAAAATCAGGTTTCTCTACCTTGCCGTTTTTCACAACACCCAGGGCAACTTCACCGTTATCCAGTGTCTTCTTGCCCAGAAATTCATCCTGAAAGTGTTGACCTGCGATTTCAGCACCCAGACCCGGAGTTTCACTGGCATGAGAGAAGTAAACACCGTAAACGGTATCCTTATCACTGTTCAGCGCAACGTAACCCCAGATAGCACCCCAAAGACCGGCACCATAAACGGGGAATACATATTTCGTTTCTCCGTCCACCTCTGCCACGAATACGTGCAGGCGTTGGTGTTCTTTAGCTTCTTTTTCGTAACCGGTAGCAAATGCGCCTGTGTTTTCGGTCAATGTACCGTCCACGTTCATCAGCATGTCTCCCTTTACATATTTATTATATTCAGCCTCGGCATCCGCAACATTCTTAATGTTCAATGCAGCGAGGATTTGCTTCTTCGTATCCAGTTCCACGTTCTTATCCTGAATGCTTCTCAGTGAGGAACTAACGAATGCCAGCAAGAATGCAACGATAACAACCATTACCGAAGCATAAATGATAGTATAACTATTACTATTGGTATTCATTTCTTTTCCGGTATTTAATTGTTAGACTTGATTGCACGTTTCTCGCGACGGCTGATGTTGCCCTGTACCACACAGTAGTCAATCAGCGGAGCGAAGATATTCATCAGCAGGATGGCAAGCATCATACCTTCGGGGTAACCGGGGTTGAGCACACGGATAATGATAGCCATGGCACCAATCAGGAATCCGAAGATATACTTACCGGTCTCTGTACGTGCCGATGTAACGGGGTCGGTAGCCATGAACACGGCACCGAAGCAGAAACCGCCCAGCACGAGGTGTTCGTACCAAGGCATCTGTGCCATCGGAGTGTCGGGACCGATTGCATTGAACACCCATGCCATGAAGGCACCGCCTACGAATACGGAGAACATCGTCTTCCAGCTTGCAATGCCCGTCCACAACAGCAGAATGGCACCCAGAGCGATGGCGATAACGCTTGTCTCACCGATAGAACCCGGAATAAGGCCGGTCACCATGTCCCAGGAGAACTCCGGAACGGCGCCCGAGGTAGCGGCTGCACCCAACGGAGTAGCTACCGTCAGACCATCTACCGACTGTCCCAGACCGAAGATACTGTCGCCCGATACCCAAACGGCATCACCGGACATCTTCGTAGGATAAGCAAAGAATAAGAATGCACGGGTAATCAAAGCTACGTTGAACACGTTCATACCCGTAC
>OGIE01003750.1_pt1 | contig 15685 bp, 9 predicted proteins | sample 1571581 | NCBI WGS metagenome assembly OGIE01 (sample SAMEA2582021, study PRJEB24529) | metagenome | biome: Human gut stool | place: China | collected 2011
AGGGGTCATCGGCGTGGTGCTGGTACTCTGCTGGCTCCACGACACGCCGGAGTCGAAAGGACTCCCGCCGGTAGAGGCGCTGGCCCATGAAAAACCCGTCCCCGGAGCGGAGAAGTCCGTCAAAGAGATTCAGAAGCAGGTGCTCCGCACCCCGGCGGTATGGGTGCTGGCGGCGGCAAGCGCGTTCATGTACATATCCCGCTATGCCATAAACGGCTGGGGAGTGCTGTTCCTGCAAGAGGCCAAGGGATTCTCGGATGTAGAGGCGATTTCCGTAGTCTCGATAAACGCACTGCTGGGAATACTCGGAACCGTGCTCTCGGGATGGTTCTCGGACAAACTCTTCAAGGGAGACCGAAAGATACCCGCCCTGCTGTTCGGCATACTGAACTCCCTGGCCCTGGCACTGTTCCTGTACGGAGGAAATGCCATGTGGGTGAACGTCCTCTCGATGGTGCTGTTCGGAATAGCAATCGGCGTGCTGATCTGCTTCCTCGGAGGATTGATGGCTGTGGACATCGTGCCGCGAAAGGCCACGGGTGCCGCGCTGGGGGTCGTGGGAATAGCAAGCTACATCGCGGCGGGCATTCAGGACGTAGCATCGGGATGGCTTATCGACAGGCACATCACTGTAGCCGCCGACGGCGCGAAGCACTACGATTTCGGGCCCGTGGCACTATTCTGGATTGCGGCGTCAGTAATATCATTTCTGCTCCCGCTATTAAACCGGAAAAAAGATAAAGGCTAACTATTGAAACTATGACTTACAACCGAACTTAGAGCATCAGATACAATCCTATATGAAATAATATCAGGAAATGGAGCATTATCCTATCTGCAAGCCCTGGGACTTCTTGAAGTTCCGGGGCTTGTCGTTTCCGAATATCAAAAGATCCGAGGACCTCCTACGGATTTGCAAAGTAATGTAATAAACAAATTATATTGAAATTCAAAAAACAGATAGCCATGTTACGAAATACCCGATCTTTTGAAAAGAATAGTTTTATCCGTTTTCTGCGTCTTTCGCAAGTACGTTCTCTCTTTGCTTCGGAATACGAACAAGCACAAACAGCATACGAACGTTATATCAACTGTATTCAGCGGTTGTTCCGACCCGGAAAATTATCTCCTGCGGATACACTTCATATGATGGCAAAGTTAAGAATAAAGTTGATAGCAATCCAAGAAGAACCGGTAAAAGTGGCTCCGGAAATGGAATCGTTACTTCGGGCAGCCATTGCATTGACAAATTTCGAAATAAAAATGGTCTGGTTGAAAGTAAGCCATCCTGCGGTCATGGACTGTAGTAAGAAAATCGCATTGCCGAAGTCTCCGATTTATTTGGCAGAACAATTTACGCCCACAGATCTTATGGAAATAGTAACTTCGATGCAGGGACTCGGAGTCGGACGATGTCTCGATGGTTCACAGGCTTCTTTGGATATGTTCGTAGAAAGTTTCTCGTGGATGTTCAATGTTCGGATAAACAATCCCAATCAGTGTAAGCATGCAATACTGAACCGAAAACTGCGGTTGACTCGTTTTTTGGACTTATTGAGAGGATATCTCATTGAAAGAAGCCAACAATGATAATCGGCAGCCCTCACTTAAGGGCTGTTTCCAATTCTGGAGAATATAATTTTATAGAATACAAAAAAGAAATTTGTTATACCTTTATCGTTTTCGACAATTTGCCTATTTTGAGAATTTTTCATATCTTGCGAGAGGTTATTTGAAATGCGGTATTTGAGCGCAAGTCGCTGAAAATAAGCCGTTGTCTTTTCGTTACCTATTCTCCTGTACAAAGATGTAACGACTCGATAAATCAAGTCGTTACATCTTTATAAACCCACACCGATGATTATTCGGTATTTTCCGATAGCGCTATTGTCGTAGCTTATCAGGCGTTTCTGTTTGCCCCTCTCCGGGCGGCGGATCGGAGGCGGGACGTCCGGTCGTGGAGTTCCGGCTGTTGTTATTCGTGCGCTTCGCGGATCAGTTCGCCCAGCACTTCGATGCTGTCGGCCGTGATGTGGGGCTGCGGGTCGGCCTTGTCGGCCACGTCGAGCGTCGTTTCGCCCGAGAGCACCAGCACGCCCATCGCCCCAGCGTTGTGGGCCATCTGGACGTCGGTGTAGATGCGGTCGCCGACCATGGCGATCTCGTAGGGCTGCAACCCGTGGCGCGAGAGGATGCCCGAAAGCATGTTCGGGTCGGGCTTGCCCAACGTGATGTCGGGGCGGCGTCCCGTGGCGTGTTCGAGGCAGGCGCAGATCGAGCCGCAGTCGACCAATACGGTCGGCTGATCGGTGGGGCACACCCGGTCGGGGTTGGTGGCGATATAAGGCACTCCTTGTTTGATCCACCAGGCCGCGCGGCAGAGCCGTTCGTAGCGGAGCGTCATGTCGAACGCCGCCACGATCACGTCGGGCACGTCGTCGGCCGAGTCGGCGCACGACTCGAAGCCCGCAGCCTCGAATTCCGAGATCATCGACGGCGTGCCGAGCAGGAACAGCCGCTTGGCCGCAGGGTGATGGGTCTTGATGTAGTCGATCGTGGCCAGCGCCGTGGTGTACATCTCGTCGCGCGAAGCCCTGATGCCCAGCGTGTCGAGTTTATGGAGGTAGTCCGCGATGCTTTTCGACGGGTTGTTCGTCAGGAACGAGTAGCCAATCCCCTGTTCCTTGAGTCCGTGCAGGAAGGCCTGCGTGTAGGGGAACAGCGACATCCCCATGTAGATCGTGCCGTCCATGTCGAGCGCCACGTGGCGGATGCGGCGCAGGCGTTCCATCAGTTCGGCGTGCTCCCAGACGGAGCGGTACTTGTGAAAGGGTTTGTTTTCCATGTCGTTATTTGTTCTTTTTGTCGATGCGGTGTTGTTTGATTACGGCGCCCGCGGTGTTGACCACCTTCAGGTCGATGCCCTTCGCGTCGGCCGACACGCGGAGGCAGTCGTTGTTCGAGTTGACGAGGATCGGGAAGTCGACCCCGCGGCTGCCGTCGTCGATCCAGTGGTAGCGGTGGTAGTGGCCGCAGAGCATCAGGTCGATGCCTTTGCCGGCGAGTTCGGGTACGAACAGCCTGCGAATCTGCTGCTCGCCGTACCAGCTGTCCTCCTTGCCCGGGATCATGTGCATCAGCACGATGCGCACGGGGGCCGCCCGGAATTCGTCGCTGTTGACGACGCCTTTCAGCCATTCCGCCTGCTGCCGGCGGTATTCGTTCCAGTCGCCCATGCCGTAATAGCGGGGATCGTTGTCGGGCTTGTCTTCACAGCCGTCGAGCACGATGAAGAAGGCCGGGCCGCGGCGGAACGTGTAGTAGGTTTCGCCGGTCGGCGTGGGGAAATAGTCGAGCCAGTGCTGTGCATAGGCGCCGCGGTTCTCGTGGTTGCCGCGCGTCACGACGAGGGGGATGCCCGCAGGCGTGAGTATCTTCGATGCCGACCCGAGGCAGGCGTCCCAGAGCGTTTGCTCGGTTTCGGTCTGGCTGGCCAGGTCGCCGTTCAGGCAGACGAAGTCCGGCTGGGCTTCGGGGGCCTCCTTGATCAGCAGCTGGAAAACGGAGTCGCGGGCGTGGATGTCGTTGACCATCCAGAAATCGACCTTTTCCTGTGCAGGGTCGAGGGTTCTGATGGTGTAGGGCTTGCGCCGGTACACTTCGCTGCCGTCCCCGTCGTCGAGGATGACGCGCCGGTTGCCCTCGTTCAGGACGATTCCCCGCTGCATGATGCGGTAGCGGTAGGTCGTGCCGGGTTGGAGCCCTTCGATCCGCACCCAGTGCATGCGTCCGACGCGGCAAAGTCCGAGATGCGAGTCGTAATACCTGGGCCGTTCGGCCGAGTAGAAGTGCGATCCGTCCATCGGGGCGAGTTCGACCCAGCCGATGGCGTCGGCCTTCGCGTCCCAGACGACCGTGAAGCCGTCTTCGGTGACATTCAGTACATAGGGTCCGTGTGCGATGCGTACCGTAGGCGGCACGGCGGTTTGGGCGAGGGCGGCGGCCGTCAGCAGGAGCGCGCCCAGCAGTAGGGTAAGTCGTTTCATGGTGAAAGTTGTATCGGTTCGAAATCCAAAGGTATGTTTTTATTTTCTTTTATCCAATTTTTCGTTTTATTAATCCGAAAAGAAATAAAATGCATCGTGAAAGGAAAATTTTTTCGTCGCTTTTGGCTGTCGAAAGGAAAATAATATCTATATTTGCCTTTGTTTTGGGAAACCCGGGAGTTTTCCTGCGGGTTTCGTTTGTGAAAAATTGGAAACGGTAAAATCAAGCAGATATTCTATGAATAAGGTAGAGAGCGCCCTTCAGCGCACGACCGACACCAAAGCGCTGGTGATCGGCGTCGGAACCCTTCCGCGGACGGCGGAGATGTTCAACGAGTTGTTTCCCGGCTGCCGCGCCGTCGTGGTCGCCGACACCAATACGTGGCGCGTCGCCGGCGGCGAGGTGCACCGCATCCTCGCCGATGCGGGGATCGGGCAGGACGAACCGCACGTGTTCGCCGATCCGAAACTCTACGCCGAATGGTCGTTCGTCGAGGAGCTGGACGGTGTGCTGGCTGCGACCGATGCCGTTCCCGTGGCCGTCGGTTCGGGCGTGATCAACGACCTGACCAAACTCTGCTCCCACCACAACGGCCGCCGTTACATGGTGGTCGGCACGGCGGCTTCGATGGACGGTTACACGGCCTACGGAGCCTCGATCACCAAGGACGGCAACAAGCAGACCTTCGACTGTCCTGCGCCGCTGGGCATGGTTCTCGATCCGTCGATTTCGGCGGCTGCGCCCGCCAGAATGTCGGCTTCGGGCTACGCCGACCTGATCGCCAAGATCCCTGCCGGGGCCGACTGGATGCTTTCCGACGCCGTGGGGTCGGAGCCGATGGACGATTTCGCCTTCGGATTGGTGCAGGACGGGCTGAAAGAGGCTCTGTCCGATCCCGCAGGCGTGCATGCGGGCAATGTGGAGAAGGTCGAACAGCTGGCCGAAGGGCTGCTGTTGAGCGGTTTCGCCATGCAGGCCACGCAGTCGAGCCGCCCGGCTTCGGGCGCCGAACACCAGTTCAGCCATCTGTGGGACATGGAGCACCTGAAATACAACGGCGCTTCGGTGTCGCACGGCTTCAAGGTCGGTATCGGCACGCTGGCCTCGACGGCCTTTCTCGAAATGCTGCTCGATGCCCCCGTGGAGCAGCTGGACATCGAGAGGTGCGTCGCTGCGTGGAAATCGTGGGACGAGACCGAGCGGGACATCCGGGCCATTTTTAACGACGATCCCGAATTCGTGGCCCGCGGCCTGAAGGAGACCCGCGACAAATATGTCGACAGGGAGGGGCTGCGCGACCAGCTCACGCGGCTCAAAAAGGCGTGGCCCGAACTGCGCGAACGCATCCGCCGGCAGATCATTCCTTTCGACGAGGTGCGCCGCCGCCTGGAACTCGTCGGGGCGCCTTATGAACCCGAACAGATCGGCGTTTCGCGCACCCGTTTCCGCGAGGCGTTTGGGAAGATTCCCTACATGCGCAGCCGCTATACGGTCATCGACACCGCCTTCCGCTGCGGCTGGATGGAGGAGTGGCTCGACCGGCTGTTCGGCAAGGGCGGCGTCTGGGAGGTCGGAAGCCCTGCGCCGGGTTCTGGCGAACCGGCTCGCTCCGCCGCGGCTCCGGTCCCGGGCGCATAGAGCCGTGTGCGGCTTCCGGGCGATAAAACGGAAAAATCACGAAAATAATTTAGAATATCGCTCCGAAAGTTGTATATTTGGCTTCTGAAACTACTAACTTTCATTTCGAAATGACATCTGAACAAACCAAGCGCTTCAAGTATTGGCAGATGCGTACGATCATCGCGACGATGGTCGGTTACGCGCTCTTCTACTTCGTGCGCAAGAATTTTTCGCTGGCCATGCCCGGCCTGGAAGCCGATCTCGGCATTTCGAAGACGAGCCTCGGCATCTTCCTCACCCTGAACGGCCTGATCTACGGCTTTTCGCGTTTCGCCAACGGCATTCTGGCCGACCGCATGAACGCCCGCTGGTACATGGCCGTCGGTCTGGCGCTGTGTGCGCTGGCCAACTTCGCGTTCGGATTCGGCGAGGACGTCTCCTACTGGATCACGGGCGAGCATTCGGGCGACCAGTTCGGCAACACGATGATCCTCTTCATGGGCGTCATGTGGGTCGTCAACGGGCTGTTGCAGGGTACGGGATTCCCGCCCTGCGCGCGTCTGCTGACCCACTGGATTCCGCCTACGGAGCTGGCGACGAAAATGTCGGTGTGGAATACCTCGCACTCGATCGGCGCGGGCCTCGTGGTGATCCTCTGCGGTTACATCATGGGTACGCTGGGCACGAACATGGCGGGCGATCCCGACGCCGTGGCTTCCATCGCCGCCAACCTGGGCGTTTCGCCCGACGATGCTGCGGGCATGGAGCGCGTGATGACCTCCGCGGCGCATGTCGGGGCGTGGAAATGGTGTTTCTGGATTCCGTCGGCGATCGCTTTCGCCGGAGCCATCGGGCTGGTGGTTTTCCTGCGCGACACCCCGACCTCGGTGGGGCTTCCCGAACTGGAAGGAACCGAGACCAGGCAGGTGAAGACCGAAAAGAAGGGCGCCGAGCACAAGGCGTTCCTAATGAAATACGTCTTCAAGAATCCGCTGATCTGGATTCTGGGCTTCGCCAACTTTTTCGTCTACATCGTCCGCTTCTCGGTGCTCGACTGGGGGCCTTCGCTGTTGAGCCAGTCGAAGGGCGTCTCGATGTCGCACGCCGGATGGCTCGTGGCGATGTTCGAGATTGCCGGCATCCTCGGCATGCTCTTCGCCGGCTGGGCGACGGACAAGTGGCTCAAGGGCCGTGCGCACCGCACCTGCGTCTTCTGCATGGCGGGCGCCGCGCTGTTCGTCTTCCTGTTCTGGCAGCTGCCTGCCGACGCTCCGATCTGGCTGCTGTTCACGACGCTCTGCGCCGCAGGGTTCTGCATCTACGGCCCGCAGGCGCTGATCGGCATTGCCGCCGCGAACCAGGCCACGAAGAAGGCCGCCGCCACGGCCAACGGCCTCACGGGGCTGTTCGGCTACGCTTCGACGCTCGTTTCGGGTGTGGGACTGGGCTTCGTGGCCCAGCATTACGGCTGGAATTGGGCCTATGTCGGCATCCTGGGCATGGCCGTCGTGGGCATGCTGGTCTTCCTCCTGATGTGGGGCGCCAAGGCCGACGGCTACGAACCCGAGGCGGAATAAGGGAATCGAAGGTTCTGTTTTAGATGATGATACGGACTTCGGTCCGGAAGGGTCCGGCCCGTCACGGGTTGCGGACCTTTTTTTGCGAAATACGGAATCTTTTTTTATCTTTGGTGGCGTAACGATACTTTTATCAGTCGGAAGGTTTTGCCGAACCGTTAGGTAATCCGGGTGTGCGCCCGTCCGACTTTTTTTGTATCTTTGCTTTTGTAACACTTTAAATATCCGACCGATATGCTGAGCATTGCCGAACGGCACAAATACATTCTCGACAGTCTGAACAAGCATGGTTTCGTCCGGATTACCGACGTTGCCAACGAACTGGGCGTTACGAAGGTGACCATCCGCAAGGACATCAAGATTCTCGAAAGCAAAGGCCTATTATATAAGGTGCACGGCAGCGCGCGTCCGGCCAATCCCCACGTTGCGGACCTCGACGTGCATGTGAAGGACAACATCAACCGCGACGCCAAGCGCCGCATCGCCCAGCGGGCGGCGGAGATGCTCGGCGAGACCGACTCGATCATCATGGCCTCCGGCTCGACCGTCTACGCCTTCGCCGAGGAGATCAAGATGCGCATGTGGCATCACCTGAACATCGTCACGCCGTTCCTGCGGCTGGGCGTGCTGCTGAACGAGTCGGAGAACGTCAACGTCGTGCAGCTGGGCGGCTCGGTGCACAAGAAGTCGCTGTCGGTGCTGGGCGAAGAGGCCGCGCGCGAACTGGACGACTGCATCTGCTCGAAGGTCTTCTTCGGGGTGGATGGCATCGACCCCGAGCACGGCATCACGACTTCGACGATCGATGAGGCGAAACTCACGCGGCGGATGATGCACGCCGCCTCGCAGGTCATCGTGCTGGCCGACTCGTCGAAATTCGGACAGCGCGGTTTCGGCCGCATCTGCGCGCTGGAGGACATCGACGTGATCGTCACCGACGAGCGGATTCCCGAACAGATGATCTCGATCATCGAGGAAGCGGGCGTCGATCTGATCATCGTCCGATAGTCCGCTCTCCGGGGCGGGCGGTTCCGGGAGCCGGGGCCTGCCGCGCCGGAAATCCGCGGACATGCGCCTTCCGGTCCGCCGCATGCGGAGTGCGGGCGGCAGGGCGTATACGGCATGTTGAAAAATTTTTCCGGAAAAAGTGTTGCAGGGGCGGCGAAAATGCCCTATCTTTGTGCACAATTATAGCGACACCTGAATCCTATGAATTGTAAACCCAACATAGCATCGGCGCAAGCGTTCTGGCAGCAGGATTACTGGTCGGGTTTCCAGTCTCCGACGGATTCGGGCATTATTGTTTTATTAGGGTAACTGTTTTGGTTGCCCTATTTTTTTGTGTCCAGCGACGAATGAAGACATTTTACACCAACGCGAAGATTTTCCGCAACGGTCGTTTCGAACCGGGGCTGATCGCCGTCGAAGGGGGCCGCATCGCGGCCGCCGGGGAACCGCGCCCGGGCGACCGGGTGGTGGACCTCGGGGGGCGGCATCTCGTGCCGGGGCTGGTCGACGTGCATGTGCACCTGCGCGAGCCGGGCTTCCCGCAGAAGGAGACCATTGCGACGGGTACGGCCGCCGCGGCCCGCGGGGGGTATACCACGGTCTGTTCGATGCCCAACCTGAACCCTGCGCCCGATACGCCGGCGACGCTCGGCGAGCAGCTGGAGATCATCCGCCGCGACGCCGTGGTGCGCGTGAAACCCTACGGTACGATCACGATGGGCCAGCGCGGATGCGGCGAATTGGTCGATTTCGCGGCCTTGGCCCCGCAGGTCGTCGGCTTCTCGGACGACGGCCGCGGCGTGCAGTCGGCGGAGCTGATGGAGGAGGCGATGCGCCGGGCCGCGGCTGTCGGTAAACCGATCGTGGCTCATTGCGAAGTCGATGAACTGCTGCGCGGGGGCTATATCCACGACGGGGTTTACTGCCGCGAGCACGGACACAAGGGCATCTGCTCCGAGAGCGAGTGGCGGCAGGTCGGGCGCGACATCGCGCTGGCGGAGAAGACCGGCTGCCGGTATCACGTCTGCCACGTCTCCACGAAGGAGAGCGTCGAACTGGTGCGCCGCGCCCGGGCGAAGGGGCTGCGCGTGAGCTGCGAGACGGCGCCGCACTACCTGCTGCTGTGCGACGAGGACGGACGCTTCAAGATGAACCCGCCGCTGCGGAGCCGCGCCGACCGCGAAGCGCTCGTCGCGGGCATTCAGGACGGCACGATCGAGGTCATCGCCACGGACCATGCCCCCCACACCGCCGCCGAGAAGGCGCGCGGACTGGCCGGGAGCGCCATGGGCATCGTGGGGCTGGAGACCGCTTTTCCGCTGCTTTATAAATACCTGGTGCTGGAGGGGGTGATCACGCTCGAAAAGCTCGTCGCCCTGATGTCGGCGAATCCCCGCCGGATTTTCGCGCTCGAAGGAGGCGTGGAGGAGGGCGATGCCGCCGATTTTACGGTGCTGGACCTCGGGGCGGAGTATGCCGTGGACCCCGGGACGTTCCTTTCGAAGGGGCGGGCCACGCCCTTCGCCGGATGGAAGGTGCAGGGCCGCGCCGTGCTGACGGTGGTGGGCGGCAAAGAGGTTTATGACGATAACTACGAATCAAACAGATAAGGATGAAAGCTTTTACGAAAAAAATTGTCTTGGAGAACGGTCGCGAGTTCTACGGATACGGTTTCGGCGCCGACCGCGAGGCCATCAACGAGATCGTCTTCAATACCTCGATGGTGGGGTATCAGGAGATCATGTCCGATCCGTCGTATACGGATCAGATGGTCGTGATGACCTACCCGCTGATCGGCAACTACGGTATGGCCGACGAGGATTACGAGACCAAAACGCCGACCATCGGCGGCATGATCGTGCGTGAGTACAACGACTCGCCGTCGAACTTCCGCTATACGAAGACGCTGAACGAGGTCTTCGAGGAGCACGACATTCCGGCCATCTGGGGCGTGGACACCCGCGCCCTGACGCGCATCATCCGCGACGAGGGGTCCCAGAAGGTGCTCATCACCGACGTGGCGACGCCGCGCGACGAGGCCCTGCGCAAACTCGGCGAATACGTCATGCCGCGCGACATGGTTTCGCGTGTGAGCTGCAAGAAGCGCTGGATGTCGCGTGTCCCCAACCACAAGTACGACGTGGTGGCCGTCGACTGCGGCATCAAGTACAACATCATCCGTCTGCTGAACCGTGTGGGGTGCAACGTGACCGTCATGCCCTACAACTCCACCGTGGAGGAGATCATGGCCTTCCATCCCGACGGGCTTGTGCTTTCGAACGGACCCGGCAATCCCGAGGACGTGACGCCGGTGATCGAACTGGTGAAGCAGCTCCGCGGCAGGCTGCCCATCTTCGGAATCTGCATGGGCCACCAGCTGATTTCGCTGGCCTACGGCGCCCGGACCTTCAAGATGAAGTTCGGCCACCGCGGCGCCAACCACCCGGTGAAGAATCTCGTGACGGGGAAACTCGAAATCACGAGCCAGAATCACAGCTACGCCGTGGATGTCGATTCGCTCGCCGGCACGGGGCTTACGCTGACGCACGTCAACCTGCTCGATGGCACGGCCGAGGGCGTGGAGTGCGCCGCCGACCGGGTTTTCTCGATGCAGTACCACCCCGAGAGCGCTTCGGGTCCGCAGGACAGCGCCTATTTGTTCAAGAAGTTCACAAAAATAATGGAGGAGCACAAAAATGCCTAGGAGAAAAGATATCAAGAAGGTTCTGGTCATCGGTTCGGGTCCCATCGTCATCGGACAGGCCGCCGAGTTCGACTATGCGGGTACGCAGGCGTGCCTCGCGCTCAAGGAGGAGGGTTACGAGGTGATCCTCGCCAACTCGAACCCCGCTACCATTATGACCGACACGCACATTGCGGACAAAGTCTACATGGAGCCGCTGACGCTGGAATACGTCGCCAAGATCATCCGCTTCGAGCGTCCCGACGCCATCGTCCCGGGGCTGGGCGGACAGACGGGTCTGAATCTCGCCGTGCAGCTGGCCAAGAAGGGCATTCTGAAAGAGTGCCAGGTCGAAATTCTGGGCACGTCGTTCGAGTCGATCGAGCGCGCCGAGGACCGCGAGCTGTTCAAGGAGCTGTGCGAGTCGCTGGGCGAGCCGGTGCTTCCTTCGCACATCGCCATGTCGATCGAGGAGGCTGTGGCGGTGGCCGAGGAGATCGGCTATCCGGTGGTGCTGCGCCCTGCCTTCACGCTGGGCGGCACGGGCGGCGGTTTCGCCGACGACGAGACCGAACTGCGCGAGATGATGCGCAACGCCCTTTCGCTCTCGCCCGTGCACCAGGTGCTCGTCGAGAAGAGCATCAAGGGCTATAAGGAGATCGAGTACGAGGTGATGCGCGACCGCAACGACACGGCCATCTGCATCTGCTGCATGGAGAATATCGACCCGGTGGGCATCCACACCGGCGACTCGATCGTCGTTGCCCCGAGCCAGACGCTCACCAACAAGGAGTTCCAGATGCTGCGCGACTCGGCGCTGAAGATCATCCGCGAATTGAAGATCGAGGGCGGCTGCAACGTGCAGTTCGCACTCGACCCGCTCTCGTTCAAATACTACCTGATCGAGGTCAATCCCCGCGTGTCGCGCTCCTCGGCCCTGGCGTCGAAGGCCTCGGGCTATCCCATCGCCCGCGTCAGCGCGAAGATCGCCGTGGGACTCACGCTCGACGAGATCCGGATCGCCAATACGCCGGCTTCGTTCGAACCGACGCTGGACTACATCGTGACGAAGGTCGCCCGCTTTCCCTTCGACAAGTTCTCCGACGCGTCGAACAAGCTCGGCACGCAGATGAAGGCCACGGGCGAGGTGATGTCCATCGGCCGCACGATGGAGGAGTCGCTGCTCAAGGCCGTGCGTTCGCTTGAAACGGGCGTCTGCCACATCTACCACAAGAAATTCGACAAGTGGTCGAACGACGACCTGCTCGCCTACATCAAGGGGGGAACCGACGACCGGCTCTATGCCATCGGCCAGCTGATCCGTAACGGCGTCGACCTGGCGCTGATCTACGACAAGACGAAGATCGACATGTTCTTCCTGGAGAAGTTCAAGAACATCGTCGAGTTCGAAAACGTCGTCCGCGCACACCCGATGGACGTCGAGACGCTCCGCGCTGCCAAGCGCATGGGTTTCAGCGACAAGTACATCGGTCAGTTGTGGGGCCTTTCGCAGAACGAAATGTACCGTCTGCGCGAGAAGAACAACGTCTTCCCGGTCTACAAGATGATCGACACCTGCGCCAGCGAATTCGCCTCCTACGTGCCCTATTTCTACTCGACCTACGAGGAAGAAAACGAGTCGATCGTCAGCGGGAAAGAGAAGATCATCGTGCTCGGTTCCGGCCCGATCCGCATCGGCCAGGGCGTCGAATTCGACTACTCGACCGTGCACGCCATCTGGTCGATCCGTGCGGCGGGCTACGAGGCCATCATCATCAACAACAACCCCGAGACCGTCTCGACCGACTACACCACCAGCGACAAGCTCTACTTCGAGCCGCTGACCGTGGAGGACGTGATGAACGTCATCCATCTCGAAAAACCGAAGGCCATCGTGGTGTCGCTCGGCGGACAGACGGCCATCAACCTCGCCGAACCGCTCGCCGAGCTGGGCGTGCCCATCATCGGCACGGACACGCAGGCGATCAAGAACGCCGAGGACCGCGGCTGCTTCGAGAGGATCATGGAGGAGCTGGGAATTCCGCAGCCCGAGGCCGAGGCCGTGACCGACATCGAGTCGGGCGTCCGGGCCGCGGCGCGCATCGGCTATCCGGTGCTGGTGCGTCCGAGCTACGTGCTGGGCGGCCGCGCCATGCAGATCGTCTCGAACGAGGAGCGCCTGCGCCACTACCTGCAAACCGCCGTGGAGATCGACGTGGACCAGCCGGTGCTGGTCGACCGCTATATCATGGGCAAGGAGCTGGAGGTGGACGCCATCTGCGACGGCAAGGAGGTCTTCATCCCCGGCATTATGGAGCATGTCGAGCATACGGGTATCCACTCGGGCGACTCGATCAGCGTCTATCCGACCTTCAGCGTGAGCCAGAAGGCCAAGGACAAGATCATCGACTATACGGTCAAGCTGGGCCTTCGGATCGGTATCGTCGGCCTGTACAACATCCAGTTCATCGTCGCCGGCGAGGACGACGTCTACGTCATCGAGGTCAACCCGCGCTCGTCGCGCACCGTGCCCTTCCTCTCGAAGTCCACGGGCGTGCCGATGGCCCACATCGCCACGCAGGTGATTCTGGGCAAGTCGCTCCGCGAGCAGGGCATCACGGAGGTCTACGGTCGTGAGAAGGAGCGCTGGTACGTCAAGGCCCCGGCCTTCTCGTTCGCCAAGATCCGCGGCATGGATTCGTACCTCTCGCCCGAAATGAAATCGACGGGCGAGGCCATCGGCTACGACGACAAACTGACGCGCGCGCTCTACAAGGCGTTGCAGGCCACGGGCATGCACGTCTCGAACTACGGAACGATCTTCGTGACGATCGCCGACCACGACAAGGAGCAGGCGCTTCCGCTGGTGAAGCGGTTCTACGACCTGGGCTTCAACATCGAGGCGACGACCGGGACCGCCGAGTTCCTGCGGGCGCACGGCATCCGCACCCGTACGCGCCGCAAGCTCAACGAGGGCAGCAACGAGATCATCGAGGCGCTGCGTCAGGGGCATGTCAGCTACGTGATCAACACCATCGACATCAACCAGCACAACACGCGCCTCGACGGTTACGAAATACGCCGCACGGCCGTCGAGAACAACGTGACGGTCTTCACGGCGCTGGAGACGGTGAAGGTGCTGCTGGATGTGCTGGAGGAGATCACGCTGCGCGTTTCGACTATTGATTCGAAATAAAATTCCGACAAGACGCCGGAGCCGTCAACGGAATGCGGACTAAAAGCGCGAGAAACGGGGCCGGTTTGCTTGCAAACCCGCGAATAGGCGCCCGTTTCCAGCGTTAGGTCGCATGAAGTAGGCGAAGGCGATCGTCGGGCCGGTTTTGGACACTTTTGCCGGATCAAAAGTGTCAATGAAAATTATGTATAAGAAAGGCATCTATAAGATTCTCACGAACGAGCCGCTGACCGACGCGGTGTGGCGCATGACCCTTGCGGGCGATACGCAGTGGATCTCGGCGCCGGGGCAGTTCGTCAATATTGCGCTGGAGGGCAAGTACTTACGCCGCCCTATCTCGATCTGCGATTACGATGATTGCTCGATTGCGCTGATCTACAAGGTCGTGGGCGGGGGAACGGAGCAGATGAGCCGCATGCTGCCGGGCGAAACGCTCGACCTGCTGACGGGTCTGGGCAACGGATTCTCGACGAAGAACGACGCGCGGAGACCCCTGCTCGTCGGGGGCGGCGTGGGCGTGCCGCCGCTCTATAACCTGGCGAAAAAACTCCTCGCCGAAGGAAAGCCCGTGCAGGTGGTGCTGGGCTTCAACACCGCGTCGGAGGTCTTCTACGAGGAGGAGTTCCGCGCGCTGGGCTGCGAGGTCGCCGTCTCGACGGTCGACGGTTCGCGGGGCGTCGGGGGCTTCGTCACGACGGCCATCGCCGAACGGGGACTGGATTTCGATTACTTTTACGCCTGCGGGCCGCTGCCGATGCTCCATGCGCTCTACAACGCCGTGGAGCAGGACGGCCAGCTGTCGTTCGAAGAGCGCATGGGGTGCGGATTCGGCGCCTGCATGGGCTGTTCGTGCAAAACCAAATACGGCTACAAACGTATCTGCAAGGAGGGGCCGGTCCTTACCAAGGATGAAATCATCTGGTAAGAACAATTCACAATTCATAATTCAAAATTCACAATTATGACAGATACTTCGGTTGAACTCTGCGGCCTCAAATTGGACAATCCGGTCGTGCCGGCCAGCGGAACCTTCGGCTACGGCAACGAGTTCCGCGAGTTCTACGACATCAACATCCTCGGGTCGTTTTCGTTCAAGGGTACGACGCGCGAGGCGCGTTTCGGCAATCCCACGCCGCGCATCGCCGAGTGCGGTGCGGGGATGATCAATGCCGTGGGGTTGCAGAACCCCGGCATCGACGCCGTGATCCGCGAGGAGCTGCCGCGGTTGAAAACCTTCTTCCGAAAACCCGTCATCGCCAATATTTCGGGTTTCTCGGTCGAAGAGTACGCCTATTGCTGCGAGCGCATCGACAGGCAGGAGCAGGTGGGGCTGATCGAGGTCAACGTCTCGTGCCCCAACGTGCGGCACGGCGGCATGTCGTTCGGGACCTGTCCGGACGCCGCCGCCGAGGTGACGCGCGCCGTGAAGGCCGTGACGACGAAGCCCGTCTTCATCAAACTTTCGCCCAACGTGACGGACATCGTCGCGATCGCCCGGGCGTGCGAGGAGGCGGGTGCCGACGGCATCTGCCTGATCAATACGATGCTGGGCAT
>OGIE01003762.1_pt1 | contig 15655 bp, 10 predicted proteins | sample 1571581 | NCBI WGS metagenome assembly OGIE01 (sample SAMEA2582021, study PRJEB24529) | metagenome | biome: Human gut stool | place: China | collected 2011
GCACCCCCTGCGCCGCACCCTCACTCTTGAGGGCTGCGGCGTTTTCTTTTGCCGCCCGCAGGTTGTCCATGGCCTTTTCCGCATGGGCAAAATAGGCGTCCTGCAGGGCCCGTTTTTCCGCCTCGGCCAAACGCTGGGCTTTCAGGGCCGCCCGGTTCTCCGGGTCAAGGGTCAGCGCTTCCTTTGCCCGGCTGATGATGCCGTTCAGCATCTCCTTCACGGCGGTCATCACCTTGTGGATGGTGCCTGCCTTGCCGGCGTTCTTCTCCGCCTGCGCCCGCTGGAATTCGGCCCACCGGGTCACGCTCTCGGCACTGTCAAAAATGCCGCGCCAGCTGTCCGCCACCAGTTCCTCAGCAGCCTGCTCATAGGTCAGGCCCTGGGCGGCATAGTCCTTCACCTTGTCCCGGATCAGCTCGTCCACGTTCTCAAAGCCCTCGCTCTTCGCCAGGTACTCCAGCGCCGTGTTCTGCACCGCCTTGGCACCCTCGGCATCCAGAGCGTTGTACCAGTGGTAGTCCTCGTGCAGCACCGTGCCAAACACGTCTCCGTTCCGGTCGCCAAAAAAGATGCGGCCCGTCTCGGTGTCCACATAGGCTTTCACCCGCTCGCTGGGGCTTCCGTCCGGGCCCAGCAGCACGCTCTTCAAAATGGCGTCCGTGCCGGTTCCCGCCGCGTTCAGCCGGATCACCTGGGCTGCCACATCGTCCGCCGCGCGGTCGCTGCCCTTCCAGATCACCCGGCCCTCGCCTTTCGTGCTCTGGTCGGTCAGGGCACCGCCCAGGGCCCCGCGCTCCACCGTGCCGGCTTCCACTTCGCCCTGCCCCTGCAAAAAGGCCGCCCGCAGTGCCTGCTCTCCGCCGGGCTGCTGCAGTACATAGTTCGTGTTCAGGGCAAGGTTGTTCATGCTGCCCGCCAGCTCCAGCGCCTTGTCAAAGGTTTTCACCCCGTCCATCTGGCCCATGCGGTACATGCTGCTGGCCGCCGCCGTGTAGTGTTCCAGGTCAGCAACGCTGTCCGGCACCATCCGGCTGATGGTCTCCGCCGCGCCCTTGCTCACCTTCCAGTCCGTCAGGGTCCGCTGCACGGCCCGCTGCTTCTCAGTCAGGGTCTGCTGGCGCAGCCCCACCGTCCGCCGCAGGCCGCCCGGTGCTTCCCGGCTCTGCTGTGTCGTCTCCTGTGCTTCCTGCTGCGCAGCGGCCCGGCTTTCCGCCTGCGCCTGCTGGTACAGCTGTTCCGGGTCAAACAGCATAGTCCTGGGGTTTTCCGGGTCTACCGTCCGCACCGCTTCCGTGCCGTCCGCAAAGCGCACCGTCATGGTGTCGTTGCTCATGCTCACGCTGTAGCCCTGCCCGCTTTCCACGGTTTCCCCGGCCTTTTCCACAGTGCTCTGGCACTGATCGGCGGCAGGGTTCTTCACTTGCGCTGCCTTGTTCCCGACATTTGTGCCAGGAGCCTCCGCCTCCTGCTGCATGGCCTGCTCGGCAGTCTGCTGCTGGGCAAGCGTGCGCAGGGCTTTCCGGGTCTCGCTGGCCGTGGCAGGCAGCTCCATGCCGTACTTCTCCGCAAAGGCCGCGCGGTTCGCCGCATTGGCTGCATTCGGGGTAAACAGGTTGATGGTCTTGCCCGTCAGGTTGTCCGCCTGCAGGGCGGCCGCCAGCTGCTGCACCGCCGGGTTCTCGCTGCGCACCGCCGGGTTCTCGCTGCGCACCGCCGGGTTCTCGCTGCGCACCGCCGGGGCCGCATCCTTCTGGGCAGTTGTTTCCGCAGCATCTGCATTGTCCGTCTGCTGCACGGCGGCGGCCTGGTCTGCCTGCTGCCGTGCAGCTTCTCCCGGCTCCATGGCCCGCGCTTCCAGCGCCCGCTGCGCCGCTGCGGCATCCGCCGCCCGGCTCTCGGTGTCCGCCTGCACCGGGGCAGCCGTTTCGGTTCCGGCCCGGGCGTCCAGCGTCCGGCTCATGGCACCCAGCCCCGTGCCCACGGCACCGCCCAGCGCACCGGAGGCACCACCCGTCAGGCCGCTCTGCAGCGCCTGCAAAAAGGTGTCGCTCTGCAGCAGCTCGTCGGCGGCCTGCTGGTCGCCGCCCAGCGTGGCATCAATGATCTTGTCCGCATAGGTCTCCACAAAGGCCTGTACCGCATTGTCCACGCCGCCGGAGATCGTGTTGGCGGCCAACTGGCTGTTGCCCAGCCCGCTCACCAGCTTCGAGCTGCGCACAAGATCGGCCAGCTTTCCGGCCACCGTGTCCCGGGCATAGTCCACGCCCATGCTGCGGGCCATGTCCGCCACGCCCACGCTGTTGATGGCCCAGCCTGCGCCAAACTTTGCAAGGCCCACGCCCACAGCCTGGCCGGCGCTGGTGCCCTTCTCCACGTCCTGGCCCATGCTCTCGGCCGCGCCCTGGGCGCTCAGCACCGGCAGCACCAGGTAGGGGCTCACGCCCGCAACAGCCAGGTTTTCCGCTGCGCTGGTGGCAACGCCCATGGCTGTTTTGGCCGCCGGGCTCATGCCCGCCTGGGCCGCTTCCGTGCGCTGCTGGCCGTAGTGGTACAGCTGGTAGCCAAGGCTCGTGTCTTTATCCAGCGCCGTTTTCTGCACCGTCCCGGCAATGCGGCTGCGCATTTCGTCGATCTCGCTCTGGCTGTAGCCCATGTCGCGCAGATCCTCGTCGGTGTACTGGGGGTTATAGTCCATGTCCACCGCCGTGATCCGGTCTTTCAGTTCCTTGCCACGGGCATCGCCTTCCAGTTCCTTGTCCAGCGCCGCCTCGTTTTTCTGGGTAGCCCGGATGTCCTTCGCGCCCTGGGTGGTCATCTCGCCCGCCATGGGCACCGCCGACGCCACCGTGGCCGCAATGCCCTTCGTGGTGTCCGCCGTGCGGCGCATCGCCCGGTCGGTCACCGGCAGGGCATCATACTCCCGGATGTATGCCCGGGCCTCGTTGATCTCCTGGGCCGTGTACCCCATCTTCAAAAGGTCTCCGGGGCTGTACCGTTGCTTTGTACCGGTCACCTGCACGGCCTGCTCCGGGGCAACGCCCTTGTCCTCCTGAGTGGTGTACTCCTTCTGCCGCAGCAGGTCCACCACCTCCCGGTGCCGGGAGCTTTCGTCCATCCACTGGTTCAGCTCGTCAAAGCGGTCGGTCTGCCGGTCCTTGGCAAGGGCGTTTCCCACCTTCTGCGCCGCCTTGGCGTAGCTGCCGTAGGTGCCCTGCGCAATGGCCCGCTGTTTCGGGGCGTTGTCGCTGCCAACATAGTTCCAGTCCGGTTCGTAGTCCTCCTGCCGGTCCGTGGCCACCGGGCTGCCCGTGTTGCTGGCCATATCCGCCAGCACCTGCTTGCCCAGCGTGTCCGCGCTCACCGTGCCAAGCACCTGCCGCGTGCCGCCGGTCCAGGCCGGGGTACTGGCCGTCGTCTGCAGGCGGCTGGTGCTGGCGGGGGCAGCCGTCATCTGGCTACGGATCTGCGCCACCTGGGCCACGCTCAGGCCCGTGCCGGTGTTTTTCGTGTTCGTAGCAGCCGCCGGGGTGGTCTTTGCAGTCCGGGTCGTCGTCTTCTTCTGGGCTGCGGTTTTTGCGGCGTCATTCGCTTTAATCTGCTCCCGCATCTGGCGCACCTGTTCTACACTCAGGCTCATGTTGCTCCTCCTTTACCATCCCATAGTCTGCGACACCTGACTGATGGTGCTGTCGCTGTAATTTTTCCGGATCAGATACTCGGTGATCTGGGCCATGTCATAGCCATTGTTTGCCATCTGCTGTGCTTCTCGCAGCGCCGTATTGTAATTGCCGCCTTTCGGGCTGGCCATGCTCACCGACGCCCCCGCCACGCCGTCCACCGTGCCGCTGGTGCTCCACGGCGTTTTGGTGGTCGCTGCCGGCAGCTTGCTGGTCGTGGTTCCCGCCTTTCCCGCTCCGATTCCTCCCGCCGCGCTCTGGGTGCTGGCCTTGGTGCCGGTGTCTGCCTTGATCCATCCCGCATTGGTCAGGGTCCGCTTGTAAAAGTCGTACAGGGGCTCGGTGCCCTTCATGCTGGAAAATTTGTTTGCCATCTGCTGCAGCTGGCTGGTCGTGTAGCCGCCGCTCTTGCTTCCCGAGCTGCTCCCACCGCTTCTCGTGCTTCCGGTGCCCGTGGTCTTGTACCGCTGCTGCAGTCCCAGCAGCGCCTGCTGGTATGCAAGGTTCGAGCTGTTCAGCCGCCCGGCAATGGTGCCGTAGCTGTCCGTGCTGTCCCCGCTCAGTCCTGCCATCTGCAGGTAATTCTTTGCTGCCGTGTCGTTGCCGCTGCCCGCCAGGCTTGCGCCCTGCAGCAGGGCCGCCATCTTGTCCTTCTGGGTATCGCTCATGCCCTCCCAGGCGTCCAGCATCGTGCTGTCCAGTCCGTACTTGGTCAGGGTCTGGGCTGCCAGGTCATCAAAGCCCGCCTGCTTAAAGGCCTGCGCCTGTTCCATGGCGCTGATCTGGTCGCTCAGCTGGGTGCGCTGCAGGCTGTCCGCATACTGCTGCTTCTGTAGTTCAAACTCCTTGTCCCACTGGTAATAGCCCTGGTAGGCATCGTACCCGGTCTTTACCGCATTGCCCACTCCCTTCACAACGTTCCACACATTGTTCCAGAAATCGCTGTTCTCCTGCCGTGCCGTGTCCACCCGGCCGCTCAGGTAGTCCCGCCAGTTCTGGGCATTGCTCACGCTGCCGTCATACTCGCTGCGTTCCAGGCTCTGCTGGCCCAGCAGGTCGTCCAGCACGCTGGTGGTGTCACTCATCTTCTGCTTCCAGTTCTGCAAAGCGTCCGCCCGCAGGCTGCTCAGGCTGTTGTCCACGCCTGCGATCTGCTCCCCTGCCGCCTGGTTCGCCGCGGTCTTGGCCCAGTCCGCACCGTACCCGCCCGCCAGGGTATTGGCCGTGCCGGCAGCGGCTGCCGCGCCGTTCTGGGCGTTGGCCACGCTGTTGGCCCGGTACTGCTGGTAGGCAGCGTTCAGGGCGTCCGTGTCCACGCCGGTGCTGCCGGTCAGGCTGGCATCCGCCAGCTGCACCAGCTTCTGGTTGATGCTGTCCGTGTAGTTGTTCTGGTAGGCCCTCGGCATAGCCTGTTCGGCCTGGGCCAGCTTCTTCTTTGCCGTGTTCAGTCTCGCAATGGTTCCCATGGTGTCCCCTCCTTACACAAAAAAGAATGGTAAGATCTGCGCCGCCAGCTGCACCGCGCTCAGAATGCCGTTCAGCCACCGGCTGGTGCGCTGGCTGCTCTCGCTGCTGGCCTTGTCGTACTCGTTCTGGCGGTACTGCAGCCCGTCCATCCAGTTGGCCATGTCCTTCTGGTAGTTCTGGTAGTCCTGCTGTTCGGCGTTCTGCAGTCCGCTCAGCTGGCTCTCCAGCCCGGTGCGCTTGGCCGTGTACTCGCTGCGGCTCTGGTCCTGCAGGCTGTTCAGCACGTTGTCCAGGTTGTTCATGGTGGCCGTGTAGGCGTTCTGGCCCGCCTGGGTGCCGTAGCTGCTGCCATAACCGCCGGTCTGGGCGGCGGCATTGGCCTGTGCATTCTGGTTCGCCAGCTTGGCCGAGCGGGTGTACTGGCTCTTGTACTGCTGGTAGGCCGTGTCGGCGTCCGGGTCGTAGTCAAACTCTTTCATGCCGTCCAGCTGGCCCATCACGTCCTTGATCTTCGGCTGGTATTGGCTCACATAGTCCGCCGGGCGGGTCTTTTCGTAGTTCTCCAGTTCCGTCCGGGCATTGCTCAGTCTGCTCATTCCGTCTCCCCCTTACTGCTCAAAAAATTCTCGCTCATGTTCTCGCTGTCCAGGTTGGTCAGCACGTAGCCCAGCTGTTCCTGCAGCTGGTACAGGTAGTTGCGCAGCGCCCGGGCGTCCTCCGGGTCCATGCTGCTGCCAAAGCTGGGCAGGCTGATGCCGTTCAGCCCCGCTAAACTCGCCATGTTCATCCCTCACTTTCTCGGCCCGGCCCCGGTCACCCGGCCGCCGGTGGTGCCTGCCAGCGTAAAGGCCACGCTCCGCAAAGCGATCTGCCCCGTGCCGCTCAGCTTCAGCCGCATGGTGTCGTGCCGGCGCGGCTCAAAGGGCAGGTTCAGCCGGGCATGGTCTCCCGTGGCGGCCGCCGTGCGCAGGGTCTCCCAGGGTCCGCCGTCGTAGCTCGCCGCCAGCGTCACCACACTGTGGGTCTGGGCGTCCAGCCGCAGGGTGATCCGGCTGATGTATTTGTCATCCGTCTCGGTCAGTCCAATGTCTCCGCTCACCGCTTCAAACTGCAGCGCCGCCTCGGCTTCCCCTTCTGTTTCCCGGTCGGGGTCTGCCGCCCACAGGGCCCGGCCGTCCCACAGGTACAGCTGCCGGCCGGTACTGGCCATCTCGTAACCCACGGCGCTCTCCTCGTGCCACAGGCCCCGCTCCGTGTCGTACACCAGCAGCCGCCCGGCGCTGTCCCCCCTGGCGGCGCAGGTACAGATAATACCGCGCGTCCAGGCTTCCGGCCGCGCACCACGCGGCCCCCGTCAGCTTCCCGGTGTCCAGCGCGCCGGACACCTTGCTGGGCAGGCTGCCGTCCCATGCCATCACCCCGCCGGGCGAAAGGTAATACAGCGTCTCGTTCAGCACGCACAGGCTGTGGGCGGCGTTGGCTGCCACGCCCCGGCACCGCACGCTGGAAAGCTGGTAGTCGCTGGGTTTGGAGCCGTACAGCTTGTGGATGCAGTTCTCTTTGAAGAACAGCACATACCCCATGCAGCTGGCCGCGCCGGTAAAAGTGCCGTCGCTGCCCACGCTCACGGCGTAGCTGTCCGCTGCAATGCCCCGGTAGCTGTACCAGTTGGTGGGGTCGCCCAGGCGGCAGGCGTAAATGGTGTTCTCCTTCTTGCTGCAGCCCCATACCCGGTTGCCCTGCTCCGTCACAAAGTCCAGATCCGGCACCCGCCGCTCCAGCGTGATGCTCACGGCCAGGCCCTCGTTCTCGGTGCGCGCCCCGTCCAGGCTGCGCCAGCTGGTGCCCGTGGCCGTCACCGTCCAGCTGCCATAGTACCGCCTGCTGTCCTGGGCCGGGGTCAGGCTGGCCACAAGGTCGTCCCCCTCCAGCGCCTGCACCACGATCTCCCCGTTCAGGTCTGCCGCCAGCGCGTCGCACACCGCCTGCGGCATGCCGGTCAGGGTCACTGTGTCGCCCTCCTTCAGCAGGCTCCCGATCCCCGGGCAGGTCATGCGCACCGTGTTCACCAGCACCTGCACCCACTTGCCGCTCTTGGCGCTCCACTTTTCCAGCACGCTCTCATAGTCGTACAGGTTCTTCGGGTCGCCCTTCAAAAACAGCTGCCCGTCCTCCGGGCTCTCCGGCTCCGTGTCGCCTGCACCGGCCACCTCGTACATCTTGCCCTCCGTGTCGCAGGGGCACACGGTCATTTTGCGGTCGCCCAGCTCCCACTTCGCCCCCAGCGGCTCCAGTTGGCCGGTCTCAGTGTCAAAGGCCAGCTTATCCGGCCAGATCAGCACCTTGCTGCCCATGCCGGCCAGTTCCTTGCGGTCATCGGTCAGCACATTCTCCAGCGTCACCGCCGCCGTGCGGCCCGCCTGCCCGTCCGGTGCGTATTCCAGCCCCATTCCCCGGCAAATCAGCAGCCCGTTCAGGTGGTACATGCCGTTTACTTTTTCCACATCCCGCACCTTCTTGCGCAGGGCCCGGGTCTGCAGCGCCGGAAATCCCCGGCCGGAGAAATTCAGCGCCGCCGAGAGCTCCGCCTCGCTGCAGCTGTAGCTCTCGTTGATGCCCCCAAAGGCCCGCAACAGCTGCCGACTGCCGGTCAGCTGGTTCAGGTTCGTCCCGTCGATCATCTCTCAATACCTCCACTGCACCCCGCCCGCCGGGGGGTATTTCTGCCGCATCCAGGCTGCAAACTCCTGGCAGTAGTCACTGTACATCTGCAGCTCGTTCACCGCTCGGGCCGTCTCGCCCAGGGCCAGGTCCATCTGGGCGCACAGCCAGTGCTGGTACAGTGCGCTGAAGGCATCCGGTGCCAGCAGCTGGGTGTCATACTCCAGCCCGTCCCCGGCCATGTCCGCGCCCACAGCGTCAAAGTCCCCGCAGGCCGAGCGGTTCACTACCGTCTGCCGCAGCCGCGCGTCGCACTGGCGCAGCCACGTCTGCTTCATCTCGTCCCCAAAGTCGTTGTTCGGCCGCATCTGGTCACAAAGTTCTATCGCCTTTCCGGCTGTCATCGTTCCGCCTCCTTAGCAAAAACACCCGGCACAGCAAGTGCCTGCCGTACCGGGTGTTCTCTTCACGTTGTTCTTACAGCTTCTGCAGTGCCGGCACGTTCTGCGCCGCCGCCTGGGCCGCCTCGATCTTCGCGTTGGCCGCGTTGTCCATCTCTTCGCTGTGGCGCAGCACCTCGGCCACCGCCGCAGGCACCTCCACGTCCACGCCGCGCTGGATCAGGTACGCCTCGCCGTTCACGCTCACAAAACGGGCGCTGGAGTAGCGGCCGTTGTCCTTGAACAGGTGGATCACCTCGGTGTCACGCTTTTCCGCCTGCACGTCCTTGGTGTCCTGGGTGGCTGCTTCTGCAGCCTGCTGGGCGGTTTCTTTCTTCACTGCCATTTTGTGTTCATCCTCCGTTCCTCAGTTTGCCTTCGCCTTGGCGCTGTAGCGTGCGCTGCAGCTCTCAATGCGCACCATATACTGCTCGCTCAGACGCTCGGCGGTCTTCACGGCCTTCCAGCCCACAGAGGCGCGCTGGTTCAGCGGGTCGTCGCCGTAGCCCAGCTGCTTCACAATGTGCTGCAGGCCGCCGCCTTCCAGCTCGGTGGTGGCGTAGGCGTGGGCACCCAGCACCAGGGTTCCAAACACCGCAAGGCCCGAGGGGCAGCCGGTGCCGGTCCAGATCTTGGCCTCGCTGGTCTCCACAAACCGCACGTTGTTGATCTTGCCGATCTCGCCCTCAAAGATCTCCTCAGGGCTGGCGTACTTGTGGGCCTCCACCCAGTTGGGGTCCTTCTTGATGTCGTAGGCCGCATAGGGGTGGATGATGGCCACATAGCTGCCGCCAGCAGAGCCCACCGGGTCTGCGTTCTGCACCTTCAGCTGGGCCACCGCCTGGTCGATCAGGTCCACCGTCAGCTGAGCGGTGGCGTCCAGGCCTGCACGGCTGGTCACCGGGGTCTCTGCACCGCCCGTGCCGATCTTGGGGGCGTAGATCACGTTGGTGCCGCCGCACAGGATGTCCCGGACAATAGTGTCCATGGTGCGGCCGGACTGGCTGGCCAGTACGCTGGTGGCCTGCACCACGTTGTTGTCAATGGTGGTCATCTGCACCATATCGGTCAGGGGCACCCAGCCGCCGTACTGGTGCACCTCAGCGGTCACCGTGGTCGCGGTCAGGGCCTGGCCGTTGGGGGTCACGCCCTCGGTCAGGGGCGTGGTGGCCTTGGGCAGCGCGTCATACTTGCGGAACTCGATGGTCTTGCCGTTGTTGGCCGGGATGGGGTAGCTGTCGCCGAACTGGTCATGCACCAGCGCCGGCAGCGCTTGGTCGATGAGGCGGCGCTCGTAAAAGGTCTTCATCTCGGCGCTCATGCCGGAGCTGCCGGTGGTGTTCTGCAGCTGCTCGTGCGCATCCGCAAACAGCTGCAGGTTCATCTTCTTCCATTTCATGGTTTGGTCCTCCTTCAAAGGTTTATGTTCTCACACCCTCGTGTGGGAAGTCTTACAGTGTGATCTTCTCGCCCCGGCGTGCCCTGCGTTCCAGGTCCTCCAGCTGGCGGCGGCTCATGCTGGCCACGTCCACATGGGTGGTCACCGCGCCGCCGGGCCGGGTGCCGTTCTCGCCGGGTCTGCTGGCCCTCTGCTGGATGCGCGCCGCTACGCCCTGCTCCACCTTCTGGGCGGTCTGGGCCGTGGCCTGCTGCATGATGTGGTCAAAGTAGGCGGCCCGGTAAGCGTCCGGCAGGCTCACGCCCCGGCGCATCAGGTCGGCCACCTGCTCGTTGGCCAGCACCTCCTGCAGCTCAAAATCCGGGTACTGGGTCTTCAGCTGGGCGGCCTGGGCCTCCCACTGTGCCTGGATCTGGCTCACCCGCTGCTGGCGGGTCGCTTCCTGCTGCATGGCCTGCAGCTGCGCGTTGCGGGTGTTGCTGCGCTTCAGGTCGCTCTCCATCTTGTCCAGCTCCCGGGCCGTTTTCACGCTCACACCCCGCTGCTGGGCCAGGTCCTCGTAATATTTCTCGTCCTTCACGCGGCCGTTCTCCACCGCCTCGATCAGGCCGTCCATGTCATCGGTGTCCACGCCGTAGGCATTGGCCAGTGCCTGGGTCAGCCGCGCCACCTGCGGATTCTGCCGGATGTTCTCCGTGGCCTTATCAATGGCCCGCTGCATCATCTCCTGGAACACGTCGCTGTATTCGCCCTGCACCATCTCGCCAAAGGCTCTCCGGCGCTCCTCCGGGGTCTTTTCGGCCTTGGGCTCCTTGGCAGGTTCCTGGTGCTTCTCCGCTTCCGCCAGGTCACTCTCACTGCCAGAGGCCCCCTCCTTGAGGGGGCTGCCGCCCGCAGGCGTCTGGGGGAGTTTCTCCCCGCCTGCCGCCTTGCCCTTCAGCGCCCCGCTGCGCCGCGCCAGCCGCTCCTGTGCCGGCCGCAGGGCAGGCTCCTGCACCGCCGGGGCGGCCGCTTCCGCCGCACCGCCCTCTGCAGCACCTGCGCCGCCGTCTCCGCCTTCGGCAAATTTCTGCAGGTTCAGTGCCTTTTCCGGCGCATCGCAGCCGTCGCTGTCATCGTAAATGTACAACTCCACATGGTCCGGGTACTGCCCGGCCAGCTCGCTCAGCCCTTCCTCCACAAAGTCGTACCATGCAGCAACCATGATTCCGGTCATGCCGCCGCTGGGCTTTGCCTGCACCACAAAAGACTCACCGTGCTGCACGCAGCTGCTCTCCAGCTGCTTCTGCCGTGCAGCCTCCTCCACCTTGTTGGCCAGCGTCTGCAGCAGCACGCTCACTGCCGCACACACAATGTCCTGGCCTTTGGGTGCATAGTCTGCGTGGCCGCTTGCTGCTACACTATAGCCCTTGTCGGTCTGCATCATTTCCACTTTGATCACGCCGTTTTCCTCCTGTCGTTCCTGTTCCAATCGGAGAGCCGAGAAAAAAGCGTTAAGCGCAGCGGCTAGCTTTTTTCCGGTTCGACTTCTTCTTTGGGGTCTGAAAGGGGCGAGCAGCCCCTTTCTCGTGGGTCCAGCGCGTCGAAATCGCTGGCGCTTTTCTGGTTCTCTTTTGTGCGGCAAAAGAGAACGTCCCCCGTCATTCTTTGTTCGGGTTGTTCGCATCCATGGCCCGCTTGGCCGCCTGTGTCGAGAGACTGTTGTTCCCTTCGCCCACCGCAGCGCCCAGGCTGTTGGTGGTGCTGCGGGTCACATTGCTACTGCCGCTGCCGCCACCCGTGCTGCCCGCCGCCTGCGCAGCCGCTCCTGCCGCCTCGCTCACGTTGGTGCCGTTCTGCTGGTCGATGATGGCTGCCATCTTCTGCAGCTGCTGTGCCATCTGCTGGAGCTGGGTGTACAGCGTGCCGTTCTCACTCACCCGCTGGCGCACCTTCTCAATGCCTTCAAAGTCCATCATGTCCAGCGCCGCCAGGGCCGCGTCGGCGTTGGCAGGCGCAAAGAAGCCCATCTGGTAGCACTCTTTCGCCGTCTCGTTCTGAGAAAGACGGCTGAAGGTGCTCTTCTTGGCCGCGCTCACCGTGATGTCAAACACCGGCTCATGGTCGCCCAGCTGCACCCCGCCGATCTCGCCGCCCGGCACGGCCCGCAGCTGCGCCGCGCTGAAGGGGGTGTACTCGGTCTGCCCCGTCTCTCCGGTAATGCGGAACACCCGCTGCTCGTCGTAGAACTGGCGCATCAGCTCAATGATCAGGTAGCACTCCTTCGCAAAGGAGCGGTACGCGCTTTTCAGCATGTCCCGGCTCAGCTTGCTGCCCGCTTCCTGCAGGGCCGCAATGGCGCTGGCCGCGGTCAGGCCGCTGGTAGTGCCTCCCTGGCTCACGTCCCGGTTGCCGCTGACTTCCTTCAGCTCGTTCACCCGGTCGTCCCGGTAGGTGATGCAGTTGCCGCTCAGCACGCTGGTCTGCAGCGGCATAAAGGTGTCGCTGTTCAGCCGCCCCACCACATGCACGATGTCCCGGCTGAAGTCCGCCAGTTCTTCCTCGTTCACCCCGGCCGAGTCGCTCACCACAAAGCGCAGTTTGCTTGCCAGTTTCATGTTCTCGTCCATGGCGTGGTTCATCTCGTCAATGGCGGTCTGGGTGTCCTTCATCACGTCGATGTACCCAAAGCCCGCCGGGCTGTCCTCTTCCATGAACAACGGGTCAAGCACAAAGGGGTATTTCCCGTGGTCGTAAAAGCCCCGCTCGGCCAGGGCCGGGTCGTTCTCGCTGGCGTACAGCACCACGCCGTTGCAGTACTTGCAGTAGTGCAGCACCGGCGCGCCCTGCGGCCGGGCCTTTTTGTAGTACCAGTCCACCACCACACTCTTGCCGGTGGTGTCGAGCTGATCGTCGTGGATGTACTCGGCCACGTCCAGGCTCTTTCCGGTGTGGCCTTCCAGCTGGGGGTATTTCGCCACCAGCTGCTCGTTGTCCTCCAGGCTCAGGCTGAACAGGTTCGGGCTCTCCTGAATGTCGCTCACGCCAGGGGCCCAGTACAGCATCAGCAGGTTCACGCTCTTCACGCTGATGTCGCCAAGGCCCCCTCGCAGCGTCGGGTCCCAGAACACACCCTTCACGCCGGTGCCGGTCTTGAGCTTGCGCCACCAGGTGTCGCTGTACACCTGCTCATAGTCGCACTGCTCCAAAACCACCGGGATGATCTTCGAGAGTGCCTTGGCCGTTTCTTCGTCGTCCGCCGCCCGGGGCAAAACGTTGGGCTCCGGGTAGTTGTCCATGGCATCGGCGTGCTTGTTGGCAATGCTGTTGAACAGCCACCCGCTGGAGGGTTTGGGCTTGCCCTCCATCATCTTGTTCTCGCAGTTCTTCCAGTGCCCCATGCGGAACCACAGCTCGTTGTCCACAATGCGCTTGTCCAGCGACGCCTTGCCCGCCTTGTATTTCTGCAGGGTCTCCCCCGCCTTTGCGATCTCCTCCGGCCCGATCACCTGCGCCCCGGCAGCATCCTCCGTGGGTTTGCCGCCTGCCGTCTGCAGGCCCGTTCCGGTCACAGGCTCCGGCGGCCGTGCTCCCAGGCCGTTCAGCATCCCGGCCCCCGCCGGGGTGGCAATTCCGCCCCGATCTTCCGGATACAACGTCTTTCTCGGGTCCGGGTACCGCTGCAGCAGCTCCTGCAAAAGTTCCTGTTCATTCATGCAGCTTTTCCTTTCCGCTCGTACTCATTCCAATCGGAAAACCGAGAAAAAAGCGTTAAGCACAGCGGCTAGCTTTTTTCCGGTTTGACTTCTTCTTTGGGATTATCAAGGGCGAGCAGCCCTTGATTCGTGGGTCCAGCGCGTCGAAATCGCCGTGACCTTGCCGCGCTAAACACGCGTCATTTGCTTCGCAAACCAGTCTGCGGCTTAAAAGCCCCACTGGGGCTTTCATGCCCTGCGGGCACCGCCGCGCTTTTCTGGTTCTCTTTTGTGCGGCAAAAGAGAACATCTCTCGTCCTTACACCCGCATCACTCTGGTGCGGCTCTTGTGGCTGTCCAGGTCCAGCGGGTCGTCCCGCAGCGCCGTCTCTTTCTGGATCTGCCGCGGGCTGAGGGGGTTTTCCATCAGCACATAGCGGCACTCGTCGTAGATGTGATCCTCCTGGTCCGAGTCAATGTCCTCCACGTTGCTCTCGTCGTACACAAGGTTCGGGATGGTCCGGATAAAGTGTTTGCAGGTGTCAAACACCTGCAGCATGGGCCGTCCCTCGGCGTCAAAGGCCAGCCGGTAGTGCATCTGCATCTTGCCGGCAAGGCGGGTGTGGTCCCCCGGGTGCCATACCAGGTAGTACGGGTGCTTTTCCTGCATCTGGGCAATGCTCTCGCCCTGGCTCTCGTTGAAGATGGCCGGGTCCGCCACGCCCTGGATCACCCGGCCTTTCAGCATCGGGTCGTTCTCTTCTGCTTCCCTTATGCGCCGGGCCTGCTCCACCGGGTCGATCTTCAGGCCTTCGTTCGGCGTGCCGGTGCAGCCGTACAGCTCCTTGATCCGGTACAGCCTGCCATCCTCGTCCGCTGCATACCACCCCACCGAGAAGGGCCGCGAGTAGCCAAAGTCGTACCCGCGCCAGATCTTCCAGTGCGCCGGAATGCGAAACGGCTTGATGACATGGGTCCACCGCTGGTCCTCGTAGTGGGCCGGGTCGTTGCGCCACTCGGTGAACACCTGGCCGCTGAAGCTGTCCCAGCTGCCATAGAGCAGCGCCTGCTTCTCCGCCTCCGGTAAGGACGCCAGGTTGTTCAGATACCCCGGGTCATTTTTCAGCAGTGCCGGGTTGTCAAAGATGGTGGAGGGGATAAACACCCGCGTGCGCCGCAGCTTTTCCACGGTGCCGTCCGGCTTCTTCACGTCCACCAGCTGCACCATCCGGGTGCCCGGGGGTGCCGGCGTGATGAACCGGGCCTTCACCCACCCGTGGCCGATGCCGCCGGGGTTGGCCGTGGCCCGGATGTACACCTGTGTGCCCGGCCCGCTGGGGCGGTTGCGGCTCATCAGGTAGCTGTACTCTTCCCAGGTGAAGTGGGTCAGCTCGTCCACCCCGATAAAATCAAACTGCTGGCCCTGGTAGTTGTATTTGTCCTGGGACCGGAACATGCTGCCAAAATAGATCTTCGCCCCGCTGGGGAAGGTCCAGCAGTGGTTGCTGGCATTGTACCGGGCCTTGGGGAATGCGGGCTTGTAGTACTGCATGGTCTTGTCGATCAGCTCCCGCAGCTGGGGAAAGGTCTTGCGCAGGATCAATGCCCGGTAGTTGGGCACATCCACCTGCCGCAGCGCCTCGATCACCAGCGCGTCGCTCTTGCCGCCGCCGGCCGCCCCGCCGTACAGGGCCTCGTCCTCGCTGCGCCGCATAAAGGCCGCCTGCCTCGGCTGCGGCCGCCAGATGATGGGCCGGCCGTTAATCTCCTGCCGTGCCATCCAGCACCACCTCCTGCTGCTCTGCGTCGTCCTTTGCTTCCATCAGCACCGCCGGGGCAGCGCTCTGGCTGCCGCCCTCGTCCCGCGGCACCAGCGCCGCCGCATTGGCCGCAGCGTTCAGCAGCACCGTGGCCACGTTCGCCGCGTCCTTGTCGGTCATGGCCAGCGCCTCGTACCGCTCCAGTTGCTGTTCCAGCTCCTTCCGCTCATCGTCCTCCAGCCGCCGGTCGTAGCTGCCCGGCTCACTGTACACCACAAGGCCGGTTTCTGCCGCGTCCTGCAGGTTCTCCGCCTCGCTCTTGAGCAGCCCGCCGATCGCAAAGTCCCGGGCTCGGGCATCCTCGTCCAGTTTTGCCCGCAGCTTTGTGCAGATCTCGCTGGCCCGCTGGTTCTCGGCCACCCGCTGCTGCAGGTAGCCCACCTGGGCCCGGGCTCCCAGCGCCGCCCGGGCTGCGATCTCCCGCGCCGCCTGGGCCCTGGCCTCGGCAAACACCCCGTCCGACTTTCCGGCCTCCTCGGCCATCCAGCTGCGGATGGTGCTCTCCGGCACGCCGTAC